>Ga0100379_10005095_pt1 | contig 11400 bp, 6 predicted proteins | sample CryGeymeta201503_FD_80418 | JGI IMG/M metagenome (GOLD analysis project Ga0100379, IMG submission 80418) | Groundwater microbial communities from Crystal Geyser aquifers in Utah, USA - Crystal Geyser metaG 2015-03 | ecosystem: Environmental > Aquatic > Deep subsurface > Groundwater | place: USA...
AATGACCAATAGAAGTCCAAAAAGGGGTAGTATCTTTGTGAGCAGTGAAATGCGAATCTGTGGCATGAAATTATTGTCGACTATAAGGGTGTGTTTGGTGTTCAAATATAGCAATCTTTCCTTCTTTATTCTATTTTTGTAACCTTTTCCCGAATGTAGCACTTATGGTAAAAAAACCAGGACTATTTGTCAGCCTTACTTCCGTACTTTTATTGATGTTTGTCTTGCTGAATAGTGATCTGTTCACCAAAATGCGCACTATTTTTATTGACGGCGACGGGAGTGGGCACTATGCCTATTTGCCGGCCATTGCCCTGAATCATTCGGTCGATTTTACACCGGTTTACGAAGCCGAGAAAAGCCGGAAGAGCGCGGATTACGTTGGTCACAATTATCACAACGAACATGGTGTAACCATTAACAAATTCACCTGTGGAACGGCTTTACTCCAATCACCTTTCTTTGGTCTGGCCTATATCATTTCAGTTCTTTTCGGGTTGCCGCCCGATGGCTATCATGTGGTTTTTCAATATGCGGTGGGCCTTGCCGGGGTATTCTGGCTGGCCGTGGGGCTCTGGTTTTTAATACAACTACTCAGGTTGTGGAGGATTGAACAAAAAGTGGCCATCGGGTTTGCTTTGGCAGGAACCCTGGCTACCAATCTCTTTTTTTATGGGTTTGTAAATCCTTCCTTCTCGCATGTGTATTCCTTCGCAGCCATCACAGCATTCTATTATTATAGTTCAGGATTTTTCAAAAAACAGCAGAACGCTGATTTTTATCGTGCTGCCTTTTTGTTGGGATTGATTGTAATCATTCGTCCGGTGAATGTATTGTCGGTATTGGCAATTCCTTTTCTTGCAGAAGGATTTTCATCCTTCCGGATAACTCTTTTTCAACTGATCACCTGGAAGAGTGCAGGACGGGCGGCGTTGCTTTTCCTGCTTGCGTTAAGCCCGCAAATCCTGATCAACTATCTGCAAACCGGACGATTAATGCTGGATGGATATCAAAACGAAGGTTTTTATTTCCTGCAACCTCACCTGGCTGATTTTCTCATCAGTTATAAAAAGGGATGGTTTGTTTATACGCCCTTTATGCTGTTGATTTTACCGGCGATGTACATGGTTTATAGGCGATCCGTCGGGCAGTTTGCAGCTTTTTCATTTTTCCTGGTGGTCATCGTGTATGTCTTTTCAAGCTGGTGGAACTGGTTCTATGGCGACAGCTTTGGCATGCGTCCGATGGTGGATTATTACGGACTTTTTATTCTGGTGATTGCCATGGGTTATCAGGGTTTAAAGGGGGTTCGCTTAAAACGGATGGTCATTGTGTTTGTGGGATTCACTATCTTCCTAAACCTATTTCAAAGCCATCAATATTCCACCGGCATCCTCCATCCTGATTCGATGAACCGCCAGTCCTATTGGTATGTTTTCCTGAAAAGTGCGCCAAAATATCGGGGAGCCGTTGCCGGAGGCGATGAATACTTTTATGGAAAATTAAATGAACCTCCTTTCTTAACTACGGTGAATACGATTGATCAATTGCCGGGCAACTGGGCGTTGAATGAAAAATCGGTGGTGTATTCCCCCGGTGCAAACAGCCTGGTGATAGAGCAAAACAAGGAGTTTATCTACAGCCCTTCCTTCAGGTTTGCGATTCCTGACAACTACACAAAGGACAGTTTGGTTTATGTAAGGTTCAGCATGAGTTATTTTGAAAAGGAGGAAAATGCTGCGCTACATGCCTTGCTGGTGATGGATATCACCGATAAAGTTGGTGAGCATGTTTTTTATAAGGCATTCAGGATGAAACCGCTGCCTGATGAAGAAAAGGAGGTCTGGAGGCAAACTTCGCTGGGAGTTAAACTTCCACCGTTACTACCCGGGTACAAAGAGGTTAAGCTTTATGTTTGGAACAAAGACAAAGGTAACTACTTGCTTGATAACCTTGGATTTGAATTTTTCAGGTATTAGGCTGAATTGCATTTAATAAAAAATATGCTGGTTTATAACCCCTCCTCCCCTGCCTACCGGCAGGCAGGTTCCTCCTCCCCAAAGGTGAGGAGTGATAAATCTTTCTAAATTAGATTTATATAAGTCATATATTAAAGTTATACGACCTAAAACACAACAATCTATCACCTTTCCCCTTTGGGGAATCCCGAACCATTTCGGGAGGGGATAGGGGTTAATCTAATATAAAAAAACCTATAAGTATACCATTAATATTAGGTTCGGTTTTAGCACTTAATTATTCTAATCTGACTTCACTCAACTAACACCCACCCCACTTTTTGCGAAGATTTGAGAGATCGCCAGAAAATCAGGAGGGTAGAGAGAGTTAAATTAATGCTTCAAATGAATTTTTAAAATCTTTTGCAGTTTTTTTATCGATGTGGTACAGAACCGGATACTCATTTTGACATATTACCATGAGTTGTCGTTAATTGTCTTACTCATCAGGAAACTTTTCAGGTTTCCCAAATTTGGGATTGGTCATGAATTCATCATCCCGTAAGGTGCGTATAAAGCTTAATAAATCGGCTTTTTCCTGTGGTGTTAACCGTATCCCTCCATTGTTAACATGGTGCATCAACGGACTGATGGATGGAGAGCTGAGTACACCGGTGGAATAAAAATCAATCACTTCTTCAATCGTGGTAAATCGTCCATCGTGCATGTAGGGACCGGTAACTTCAATATTGCGGAGTGTGGTGGCCTTGTAGGCACCATGGTCCATCGGATCACCTGTGATGACAAACCGGTCCCTGATATCATTAAAAACCGTGTCTTTGCCATTGTTGTAAAACAAGTGGGTGGTGAACAGCGGGTTGCCAAATCCTCCATGACAATGGAAACAATCGCCCCCGTCTTCAGTGGTAAACAGCATATAACCATTCAGTTCCGGTTGCGATAGCTGCACTTCTCCATGCATGTATTGGTCAAACTTTGAGTTGGCAGAAATAAGAGTGCGTGCAAATTGAGCGATGGCTTTTCCTATATTTGTGAAGGTAATGGTTTTGCTTCCAAAGGCTTTTTCAAACAATTCAGGATAACCGGGAATGGTCTGAAACAAGTTTTTTATTCGCGTTGTGTCGCCATTTACTTCATGTGGAGCCAGAGCGGCCATGCGCACAAAATCCTCAATATTCCTGGCGTCAGGGTCGGGATTTGTAGGGTAAAGCAACCCATTCCAACCATAACCGGTTGTATTCCAAACCAGGTTGATCATGGGCAACATTGCATGGGGCGTAGGGATGCCGGTAATTCCATGAGGAAACCCTCCCGGAAAACCTGGATGGTCCACCCCGGCTTCAAACGAACGCTCCTGTCGGTGGCAGGTGGCACAACTCATCAACGAATCAGGATGGGTACGGCCCGAGAACCGCCCGTCATAAAATAAATAACGGCCCAATTCAACGCCTTCAACGGTCATGGGGTTATCGGCGGGAATATTTAATATGGTTGGAAACCCAAATGGAATTTCTATCTCATAAGGAGTAGGCACATAGGGCGTTATGGTTGATTTGTTGGTACATCCGGAAAACCAGAACACCAGAATCAAAACCACCGTATTGACAATTTTGTTTTTCATTTATAAGTCATCGTGTTAGCCGTAAACACATTCCATCCATTCTCCACAGCCAGTGCCATCACGTGTTGCTTTTGCATGATATCGCCACCATGAGTATTGTGGTTGTATATGTTTGGCGATTGAAACCAGTTTTCGACATTCATAATCACTTCCACCGATTTAGTTTCCCCGACAGCAAGATTAAATGCCGAGGCCGGCAGGATTACCCTAAAATAGTTTTGAACAAATGAGGAGACGGAATCGGGATATGAAAAATAAATTTGCCCGATACCCAGGTGAAAATTGAAAGGCGCTGCCTGGTCGAGTTCATTGAGCCATTTGCCATTGAGTTTCAGGTAATGATATCCCCCGCCCAGATTTTCGGGCCAGAACATAAACGATTCGGGTGGATTGACAAACATCAGGGAATGATTCTTTTCTTCAGAAATACCAAAAGTAAAACTGATGCTGTCGTAGGTTCCTTGCGGGATTTCGTCTTTAAAAATGTAGTCCTGTGTTTCAGGCAGATCGGTATCCACGTAATGGATGTCCTCCCATTGATCAAGCAACAAGGAAGTCCCGTTTGAATGGTAAAGCGTTACATCCGAAATAAAATACTGAATTTCATTTACAAGATAATGATTCCCGGCCGCGTTCACATATCGCATGTCATCAAACACAATGGGCTCACTGTCAATTTTATGACTGAAGTGAAGGGTGAGTTTCCCGGTGGTTGGCTCAGGGTTGTTGGTTTTGGACCCACAACCCGTAAATGCAAATACGCCCGCAAATGCAATGAAATAAAGAAGTTGAATAGGTTGTCGAAATAATTTGTCCATTTTAAATCACAAGTTAATTATATGGAACCACGCCACTAACGGTCAGGTATTTAATGGTGTCGGCCTGGCTGTTACCCTGTTTATATACTTTTCCATCCACCAGTATCTGTATCAGCAGCGACGATTGAATATCCTTATAGTTACCTGATATATAAACTATTTCACCCTGGTCGGCCATAAATTCAAATCTCCATTTGTCGGATGCACTCTCCGGGGTTACTTTTAAGTTCACCATTTCCTGTCGATCGTTCCGGTATTGAAGCTGATATTCTGAAATGGCACCAGAAGTGATATACGTAACTTTTTTTTGATTCGTGTCGTTGCATGCGCCCGAAAAAAGCAAGACCAATGCCAGAATGACGATTTTATAGTGTGATTTCATTATTTTTCAGTTAAAGATTTATAATCAAGTTCAAATAACAAATGCGGCCGGGTTCCAGGTAGGGAGACAAAGACCCTACAATCCGCCTGTTTAAGTGTTCATAGTAATTGGTATTAAAAAGGTTGGAGACTCCACCGTAAAGGGTCACCTGATTGCTGTAATGGTAGGTAACCATCAACTCCACGGTGGTAAAAGCAGGGGAGGTTTTTTCGTAATACGCCTTGCTCACCTGATTTTGTGCTGCTACCATCCTCCATTTTATACCGGGTGACAACTGATTTTTTAACAAATGAACATAAAATGCCACGTTTGCCTCCAAGGGAGGTATCTCGGGCAGCGGGTCGTTGTTAATGGTTTCCTCACCTGTTACCTGACCACTTTCGATCAAATAGCGGGTGGCTTTTGGATTTATCCCGGTAGTATAGGCGGCTGAAAATGCAGCATCCCAATATTTTCGGGCAGGTGTAACATAATTAATCTCAAATCCCGTCAGGTAAGCCTTATCGATGTTGATGAATCGTTTTACTCCCAGAACGCCCTTGGTTTGTGGTTTTACTTCCGAGGTTGGTACCATAACGGCTGAAATATAATCGGTTACAAAGCTGAAAAACACACCCGTTGTGAGGTTCCCCAGTCGGGAATTGGTGTAGGTCCAGTTCAAATCCAGTTCATGATTGGCTTCCGGTTTAAGTTGAGGGTTTCCAAGATAGTCGTAGTTATCATAACCAACCGGCAGCAAGGTGATAAATCGCTCAGTAATATCCGGACTTCTTACTCCCTTTCCAACAGCAACAGCCAGATTTTGATGGTCGTTTATATGCCAGGTTGCACCGGCACTCAGGCTGAGGTTGGTATAATTGCTTTTGGTGTTGGCATCTATAAAAATGGTGTCACCTTTCATGCTATACCGGGTCATGGGATCAGAGTTGCCCTGATTGATGTCCAGCCGTGCAGAAGCAATCCAATCAAATCGGCGGGTTTTATATTGATATTCTGCAAAAAGACCCAGGTTGTTCACCAGCGAGTTGTTCCAAAGGTCTTCATATAATACCGGCATATTGGGCTGCATGATCATGGTTTTTGAACGCGTACCATCTTTTGAAATCCTTTCGAATCCTGATCCGGCTTCCAAAACGCCTTTTCCCAGATCAAAATTAATAGCAAACCGCCCACCGGTGTTAATGGCGTGAATGTTGGAAATCGCCACAACGGTATCAGAAAAGGGGCGACTTTTATTGTCCATCTCGTGGTTCACATCCGAATTGTAAATATGTGCCCTGATAAAATGAACCACGTCTCCAAAACCTGTCCCCAGATAACTAAAATCGTAAATCTCCGTATTGTCGTTTCGTTCGTCCATTGGCAGGGTAGGGAAGTCGATATTTTTACCCCATGACCGGTCGTATCCCACATAGAATTTTTGCCCGGCCACCGGTTGAATGCCCAATTGCCCTTTCAGGCTATAATTATTGGATGAACCCTGCATGGTTTCTCCGTTTCCGGATGAATAATCCCCATATTTATTCCAGTTGGTGGATAAGGAATAAGCCAGTAATTTGTTGCCTCCGGCGACATTCAACCTGGATTTGTAACCCTCATAATTGGTTTGACCGCCCACCATCATATTCAGGTGGGTTTCATAACTTTCGTTGAAAGAGAGTTCGTTGGTAACCAATCGGATCAGGCCCCCGAAATTTGGACCATATTTCAATGCATAGGGGCCTTTGTAGATGGTGATTTTTTGCAGATCGCTAATGTCGATATGCGCAGTAGCCGGATCCATCCGGTTTGGGCAACCTCCTTCAATTTTGGTTCCTCCGTTAATTTGCACATTGAGTTGAGTATACTTAAAACCTCTGATGACCGGATCTATACCCATGGCTCCTTTTCTGATACCACCCATGTTAGGCTCTGTTCTTAAATAACTCCCAATGTCCTGAAAGGGAGTTTTTTCGAGATCGATCCTGGTAATCTCTGTTTTTAACAAAGTTGAATTTTGATTGGCATCTCCGAATACTTCCACCTCAGTTAATTTAGACACCTTTTCCTGAAGAAATACTTCCAGCGGTTCATTGGGTATTTTATTGATATTCAGCGTATCTGTTTCGTATCCCAAATGCCTGAAAATTAACACGGTTACTGATTTTTCCTTTACAGGAATCGAAAAAAGACCCTTGTGATCGGTAAGTGTTGAAGCATCATTTTGTACATTCGTGATTTCAACATGGGCTATGGGTTGATTATTCCCGCTGCTCCTGACTACTCCTGAAATGTAGTTCGTTTGTGCAATGGCAAGATCCGATATCAACAAAATAATCAGGATTGACATGTAATGAAGGGAATTCATTTTATGATATTTTTCATCAAAAGTAGTTATTTGGAAGCTAGATGTTTTAAATAATTAAATTTTTAAAACAAAAACAGGATTGGTTTGAACTTTAAAAATCAGGATAACACTCAATTTGTTCAAAACCGATCACTTGATTCTATGATATTTATTAGTTTAAATTGTGAATGATGCTTCAAACGGGTTGAGTATCATCTTATTTGTAAGTTTAAAGATTTAATTAAGTTGGCATAAAGGCTTAGGAGTGGAATTTCTTAATTTTGCCCACTAAATAAATAGAGGATGCGGTTTAAAGTTGGTGATAAAATAAAGTTTTTAGACGAAGTAGGAGGAGGAACCGTCATTTCCGTTATTGATCACCGAATGGTGAAAGTGGAAACTGATGATGGATTTGAAATGCCTGTCATGACAAGTAACCTGATTTTAGATTACAGGTCGGGTCAGCATGATGATGCGCAATCAAAAGCAAGCCATCCTGCTGCTTTATTTTCTGAGGCTGTTGTGCCCGAAAAGCCAGCCATTACGGAGATCAATCCCTGGGGCAAGGTGAAAGACGCTCCTGGTGTTTATTTGGCATTTGAACCACACGAACAGCAGTGGATACTAACAGGCAATTTAGATGTGATTCTAATTAATAATTCGGAATACGATTTACTTTTCAGCCTGTTTTTATTGCAGGATGATGAGATGAGGGGAGTGGATTTCAGCTCTATACCTGCGCATTCCAAAATGGTGCTCGAAAACATAACCCGTGATGAAATTTCAAATTGGACTACTGGTGCAATTCAACTGTTATTTCACGCCGATGAACCAAAGAAAATATATATGCCGGCTCATATTAACATCGAAATCAAAGCCAACCGGTTTTTTAAAGAAGGCAGTTACGTTCAAAGCAGCATATTGCGTGGAAAATCATTGCTGGTCAACCTGATTTCGATGCAGGCCCTGACAGTGGCTTCTGATCAGGAAGCCGTGCGAAAATACAATAGTGAAATGGCTGCACAACAATCTGTAGTTAAAAAAGAAAAACCATTTATCAGTAAATATCAAACGAATGTTGGAGAAGCCATAGTGGATTTGCATATTGCCGAACTGGTTGATAACATTGCCGGTATGTCGAGTCATGATATGTTTGAATTGCAGATGAATATGTTTACAAAGACACTAAAAAGCGCCATGGAAAATGAATATGAGAAAATAACCTTTATTCACGGGGTGGGCAATGGTGTGCTGAAAAATGCCATTATCAAAGCTTTAGGTGACTATGAAGGACTGGAAAATAAAATGGCTTCCATCATTAAATTTGGTGTAGGTGCTATTGATATCATCATTAAAACAAAAAGTAATTAAGTTAAATTAGCTCTTGATATTAAGAAATGATTCATACAATATAAGTTATTCATACAATATTTACTAAAAATCACGACATGAAAAAAATAACATCCTTTTTCTTCTCAATGCAAACAATGGGCACATTGATCCTGCTGTTTGCCTTCGCCATTGGCACAGCCACATTTATCGAAAATGATTTTGGGACGGTCTCTGCCAAAGCAGTTGTTTTTAATGCCCTATGGTTTGAGATTTTGTTGGGTTTGCTGGGTGTTAACCTGGTGGGGAATATTTTTGTCAACAAGCTGTATACGCCCAAAAAACTAACCATTTTTGTGTTTCACATCGCCTTTATCATCATTTTAATTGGTAGCGCCATCACGCGTTATATCAGTTATGAAGGAGTCATGCACATCCGACAGGGTGCTGCATCGAGTCGTATTTTATCAGACAATACCTATGTGGACATCACAATTAATGATGGCGACAGAAAGGTAAAATCAGAAAAAAGCACCTTGCTTTCAATTCTGACCCCCAAAGCCTATTCTGATCGAGTAAAAGTGAATGGAAATGCCTACTCGTTTCATTCCGTTAAATTTGTTCCAAATGCTCAAGAGGTTGTTACAGAACTTTCAGAGGGTGGAGTTCCATATCTTAACCTGGTGGTTTCTTCCGGATCGGGGCGTCAGAACCTCGTTTTAAAATATGGCGACAGTAAATTTCTGGAAACTTGTAACCTTCAGTTTGGCGATGCATTCAATCCCCTGTCGGTGAATATGAAATACGAGCAGGAAAAATTACTTATTTATGCCAACGATAGCATTACTACCCTGTCGATGCTCACGCAACAACGTGACACACTCCTCCCCGGCAATTGGTATCCATTCGAAACAAGAACCTTGTACCAGCTTCCTCAGGTAAGCCTCGTCATCACAAGCTTTAACCCACACGGGGGAGTAGACTATGTTCCCAGCCAGGGGAAAGAAAGCTTCATGGATGCTTTGGTGGTTGAAGTGAAATCGGGTAGCGAAACCAAAGAAGTTGTTATCAGAGGAGGCAAAGGTTACATGGGTGAGCCAACCAATTTTAAGTTGGGCGAAGCCAATATCACGATGCAATACGGATCGAAAAATATTGAAATCCCATTCGCCTTGCAATTGGTGAAATTTGACCTGGAACGTTATCCCGGATCAAGAAGCCCTTCCAGCTACGCGAGCGATGTAATTTTACTCGACTCCAAAGACAACCTGAAAATGCCATACCGAATCTACATGAACCATGTACTCAACTACAAAGGTTACCGGTTTTTCCAATCCTCTTACGACCAGGATGAACTGGGGACGGTACTTTCTGTAAACCACGATTATTGGGGTACCTTTTTTACTTATGTGGGTTATTTTTTAATGTCGCTTGGCATGTTACTGACCCTTTTTAACAAGAATTCTCGTTTTGCTATGCTGGGACGCACCATCAGGGAAAACTCGGTTAAGTCTGGAAAAGTAGTCGCAACCCTGTTGGTTCTGGCAGGTTTGTTTTTCTCCGGTCAAACGATGGCCCAGATGGAACATGGTGTAAAGCATGTTGCACATCCTTCAGCCGTTGATAAAACGCAGGCAGTCGGCTTTGGAAAATTATTGGTGCAATCGCGCGATGGCAGGTTAAAACCTGTAAACACCCTTTCGGGTGAAATCTTACGCAAAATATCACGAAGCAATACTTTCGATGGACAAAAAGCGGATCAGGTCTTACTGGGCATGATGAGCCGACCATCAGAATGGCAACAGGTTCCTATGATAAAAATAGGCCATCCGGAGGTATCAGAAGTATTAGGAATTGAAGGAAAATATGCTTCATATCTGGATTTTATCGACATGAACGCCGGCACGTATAAACTGAATGATTATGTTACAGAAGCCTATGAGAAAAAGCCGGCGGCCCGCAGCAAATTCGACAATGAGATCATGAAGGTGGACGAACGACTGAATATTTGTTTCATGGTCTTCTCGGGCGATATGCTTAAAATATTACCCGATCCCTCCGATGCGGATCATCCCTGGTATGCTCCCAATTCAAAATTCGTGGGTATGCCCGCTGAGGACAGTATTTTTCTTTCAACGATAGTGCCAACCTACCTGGGTTCTGTGGCTGATGGTGATCTGGCACTGGCCAACGAACTACTCAAGGGAATCAATGAATTTCAACAAAAATACGGAAGTAAAATCCTGCCTGATCCTTCCAGGACAGGAATGGAGTTGTTGTATAACGAACTGCTGATCTTCGATAGACTAAGCCAATATTATGGAATGTTGGGCGTGTTGCTGTTGATCCTGCTGTTTGTTGAGATGTTCCGTACATCGAAGGCATTGAGGTGGGTCATTAAAGGCTTCATCGTGTTGATTGTGATCGGGTTTGTTTTTCAGACCTTGGGACTGGCCATGCGTTGGTATATTTCAGGACATGCTCCCTGGAGTGATGGGTATGAGTCGCTGATCTATATTGGATGGGTAACCTTGCTGGCCGGATTGATTTTCTCAGGGGGGTCGAAAATGACCATCGCCGCGACCACGGTACTTACTTCTATCATTCTGATGGTGGCACACCTAAGCTGGATGGATCCCGAAGTAACCAACCTGGTTCCGGTATTAAAATCCTATTGGTTAACGATCCATGTATCCATTATCACCGCTAGTTATGGCTTTTTAGCCTTGTCGATGCTCCTTGGTTTTCTTAACCTGTTGTTGATGATTTTCAGGCGAAAAAGCAATACCCGTTTGTTTGCAATGCGCATTAATGAATTAACGGCCATCAACGAACGTGCCGTCATGGTTGGATTGTATATGCTAACCATCGGTACATTTCTGGGTGGAGTTTGGGCCAACGAAAGCTGGGGCCGTTATTGGGGATGGGATCCAAAAGAAACCTGG
>Ga0100379_10005098_pt1 | contig 11395 bp, 10 predicted proteins | sample CryGeymeta201503_FD_80418 | JGI IMG/M metagenome (GOLD analysis project Ga0100379, IMG submission 80418) | Groundwater microbial communities from Crystal Geyser aquifers in Utah, USA - Crystal Geyser metaG 2015-03 | ecosystem: Environmental > Aquatic > Deep subsurface > Groundwater | place...
AAACCTATTTGGTTTGAGTATATATAGTATGAAGGCTCCATGGATCTGTAGCAGAAAAATGTTGCTCTCCTTTAATAGAATCAACTACTGTCCATACAGTTCCGTTGAATACTATGTAAAATCTCCCATAGTTTGGCCATACATATGATATCTAAACTCTAATACAGGATTAGTTAAAGCTGTTAAATCAATTTGAGGTGAAATTCGCTTCGCTTTTGCATGAATAAAGCGGGTTAATTTAGGGTTATAAAAAACAGGAACTTGAAAATAATGAAAAATTAGTCTTCAGTAAATTCTCTTTTCACGCGTGGAGAGATGGAAGTTAACACTTCATAAGGTATAGTATCAAGTTGATTAGCCATTTTTAGTATGTCTTCTTTGGTGTCAAAAACAACAGCGACATCGTCTTCGTTGCAATTGATATCAGAAACATCTATCATGGTCATATCCATACAAACATTTCCTATGGTTGGAGCAGGTTTGCCATTAATTTTCATTACCCAATTTCCATTTCCTAATTTACGACTAAAGCCATCTGCATAGCCTAAAGGAACTGTTGCAATTTTAGTATTTCTTGATGTAATTCCATTTCTTCCATACCCTATAGTTTCGTTTTCTTTAATGGTAAGGATTTGAGCAATTTTAGTTTTTAACGAAATGGTGTTTTTTAATTGAGATTCTATTTCCTTATCAGTAACAAAACCAAATAAACCAATTCCCAATCGAACCATGTCGTATTGTGCTTCAGGGAAACGAACTATTCCGTTTGAGTTGAGTAAATGTCTTGTTATTTGATACGTAAATTGTGATGTGATTTTTGTAGATAGTTTTTCAAATAAGTCAATTTGGGTACGTGTAAAATCATCATGTTGTGGTTCGTCTGTTGCTGCCAAATGCGAAAAAACACTTTCAATTTTAATGTTGGGATGTTTTTTAATTAGAAAAATAACTTTTTCAATTTCATCTTCATGAAAACCTAACCGATGCATTCCTGTATCTATTTTTAGATTGACAACAAATTCTTGGTTGGTTTGATTTTGTTCTTCAATAGCTTTAATGTAGGCTAAAAGTGAGTGGATTGAAAACAACACAGGACTTAACTGATGTTTTAAAATTAAATCAAAACTCTTTAGCTCAGGTTTCATTACCATAATAGGTAATTGAACTCCAGATTTTCTAATTTCAACACCTTCTAAAATATTAGCAACACCTAAATAATCAACCTCGTTTTTCTCTAAAAATTGCGACAATCCTAATGGACCAAGTCCATAACCATAAGCTTTTACCATAACCATGATTTTGGTTTTAGGCTTTAAAAAAGAACGGAAAATAGATAAATTATACACTAAATTTTTAGTGCTGATTTCTAAAATAGTATCGTAGTTGAGTTTTTTGATAAGTAACTTTTTTAAGTATAGCTTCTGAAAGTTCAATAGAATTTTTTTTGTAGTGTACACGCCACATTACAGAATAATTAATTTTTGATAGATGATAGATGTAGGTTAGTAATGTTTATGAGCTTTGATTTTATATATTTCAGTCATTAAGTTTCTATAATAAGTTAACTAAATTTTTCGTTGGTTGTTTAAAATGTTTTTGTCTAATAGATATGTTTTTCAGAATTAGTTCTACACCATTTAAAAAGGGTTAGAAGTCCTTTTTTAGTGTTGTAAGCTATTTTATTTAAGTTCTTCATTTATATCGAATTGGTCAAGTTCCTCTTTATGTTTTACAAATTGCTTATATTTTTTGTAAACACTTTCTACAATTTCTTGTTGTTTTTCTTTTGCAATATTAGGAATTGAAATAGTACACAAGTCGTCAAATCTTAATGATTGTCTAACGGAGCCAAATGATCTATCTTTAATACTTTGCATACCCTCTTGACTTTTTAAACACAGATAAACATATTCAGGTAAAAACTTTTCGTCTATTACTTTAAAAGTAACGTACATTTTGCTAACAGCTAATTTATTTTTTGTTAAATTGATGCTTAATGAACCCGTATTTGCTCTTGATGGGTTGTAAGCAATAGATTTATAGTTTACCACTTTATAATCTTCGTTTGTTTCAGAAGTTACTGACATAAATGAATCACCCCAATATTCTTCACCACTTAAAATACCATAAAAATTATGTTTTGTTACGGTTGCTGTTTCGTGAAGTTCAGTATTTTTAATTCGTTCTTCTTGTAAAACTTCTTTTAGAAGCACATAATTTTCTGGTATTTCACTGAAATACTTAAACCAAATAAATGAGTACTTTTTGTTTTTTAATATTTTACTGATTTCTATTTCCTTAGTAGCAAAAGAATTATCAAATAAATACTCCTCAATATCATTTACTTTGGTTGTTATTTTCCTTCGTCTTTGAGTTAAAGTAAAACCATCATTTTTGATGATTGTATAAAGTATTTTTTCTATTGGTTTATTATTAAAACCTTGTAAAATTAATACTGAAGCTTTGGCTTCTGTATAAGGTAAAAACACACCTGAAGGCAAAGAAATAATTTGTTTTAGCAAGTTATTATCAATTAAAAATTTTCGTAAATTTTTTAATTCATCATTGTTTAATATTGATTCTGGCACAATTATATAAGCTCGTGAAGTTTGTTTTTTACTTAATGAATCTATAACGTGTTGTATAGATTGTGAATTTCCATTGTCACTTAATAATGTGTATAGATTTTTTGCAGTACCTTCTAAATTAAAAGGAATATTGGTTATAACAATATCAAACTTTTCTTTAATGGGATTTAATAATGTGTCTTGTTGTTTTATATTGCTGTGTCCATCTCCTGTCAAAATCATATTCATCTTTGCTATTCTTGCATTTGACGAAATCTCACCACCAAAAACTGTATTTTCTTTAATGTCTTTTAATACAGATTCTGTTAAATAGTTGTTCGTTGTCAGGGTATCTTTAATGTGATTAAATGAAGAAATTAATATACCTCCTGTGCCACAAAAAGGGTCATATACTTTTTCGCCATATTTTGGATTTGCTAATTTCACTAAAAAATTAACTATATGTCTTGGTGTAAAATATTCTCCTAAATCATTATTTGAGGAGTTGTATTGTTGTATAAAATATTCAAAAGCATCCCCTTTAATATCCGTTTTTATACCACTTAAATTAAGTTTGTCTAATTTATCAATAATATGTTTTAATGCAACAGTATCCTTAATGATAAGTTTTGTGAAAAGAGTTTTTTCTCCCTTACTATTAAAAATAGTTTCTAATGTGGGTATAACAGTATCATTTATATATCTTAAAAGTTCTTCGCCTGACTTATTTTTATAAGTTTCCCATTTTATATATTGCGGTATAGATTCCGAAACAATATCATTGTTTTCAGAGATTAATTTAAGAAATAAAAGATTTGAAAATTCAAAAAATCGTTCCATTCCTTTTGTTATCCCTGCCTTTCTTAATTTTTGATTTGTGAATGCAAAAACAGCAATTAAATCTTCTTTAGAGTTTATTGAAATTTTATCACTTATATAATTATTTGAGTTTTGATTTATGTATTTTTTATAAAAATCAATTCCTTTAATTGTATTTATTTCAACACCATCTTCTAGTAGTTCCTCTTGGTTTTTAACCCAATAATTTTTAGTTTGAATCCCATCAAATAAGATGATAATTTTTGAGTCTAAAATTGTTGCATAATTTAATGCTTGTTCTTTTGTTTTTGCCAAATTCATATTTGGCTTCTTTGTTTCTAAAATAATTTCTGGTGAAATAGAATTTTTGTCTAAATAAAGACAAAAGTCAGGTTCAAGTCCTTTTAACCTTTGCTTATCTTCTTTTGTTTTTGGTCTTTGATGATAAACATTCTTTTTTGTGTCATTTACATTAATGACCCAACCATTTTGAACTAATAATTGTTCTAATAGGTTTTCAATATCTCGTTCTAAAGTCATTATTTTAACGTTAAAAATTTTTTTTGCAAAATTACAGTTTTATAGTTTTCAATAAGTTGATGTTTAGGAAAATTGTATTTGTAAGTTCCATAGAAACTTGGCTCAATGTCAATTGAAAAAACATTTTGAAAACCTTTATTATCAAACCTTAACGAAAACCTACTATAGTCTGAAAACAAGTCGATATATTTTAATTTGTTTTTCATAAGTCAAGTTGTCCTTGTTTAACATTGGTGTTTTTAATATAATTTGCGGTATCTTCTGCAACTAAAAAAATAGAATCAGAACATTTGTATTTGAATGCCTCACGAGCAAACTTATCAGCAAAAAATAGATCAGTAATTCTTTGACTATCTATTTGAAAAAGATTTGCTAAATTTTTTAATTTTGATTTGCTAAATTTTTGACTACCATTCTCAATACGACTAATGGCACTTGTATTGATTCCTATTTTTGCACCGAATTCAGTCTGTGTCCATTCTCGCTTCTCTCTCTCTGTTTTTATGAATTGTCCGAAACTTGCCATTTTTATAATCTAACTCAAAATTAATTTGACCTATTTTTAGCAAATGTAAAATAAATTTTCTGATTTTGTATCAAGTTGGAAGGAAATTTTAACTTTTTTCTGTTAAATCTTACTATTTTTTTGAAAGCTTACATTATTCTATTAGCTATTTATTACTTTTGCAACCAGTAAAAACCAGTTAATTGAACATAAAGTAAAAATGAAGTACTACAATAATATTTTAGAAACAATAGGAAACACTCCACTAGTTAAACTTAACAAAATAGTTAAGGACATTGATGCTTTAGTATTAGCGAAAGTAGAAACCACAAATCCAGGAAATTCTGTGAAAGATCGAATGGCAGTACAAATGATAGCAGATGCTGAGGCAGATGGGCGTTTAAAACCAGGCGGAACAATAATAGAAGGTACTTCAGGAAATACTGGTATGGGGTTGGCATTGGTGGCCATCATTAAGGGATATAAACTAATTTGTGTATTAAGTGATAAGCAAAGCAAAGAAAAGATGGATATTTTAAGAGCTGTAGGTGCAGATGTTTATGTTTGTCCAACCAATGTTTCACCTGATGACCCACGTTCTTATTATTCTGTTTCTAAAAGATTAGCAACTGAAATACCAAATTCATGGTATGTAAATCAATACGATAATCCATCAAATACAAAAGCCCATTATCTTTCAACTGGACCCGAAATTTGGGAGCAAACTGAAGGAAAAATAACTCATTTTGTTGTTGGTGTTGGTACAGGAGGAACTGTTTCGGGTGTTGGGAAATACTTAAAAGAAAAAAATCCTAACATTAAAATTTGGGGTATAGATACCTATGGTTCTGTATTTAAAAAATACCATGAAACAGGTATTTTTGATGAAAATGAAATTTATCCTTACATTACCGAAGGCATTGGAGAAGATATTTTGCCTAAAAATGTTGATTTTAGTATTATTGATAAGTTTGAAAAAGTAACCGATAAAGATGCAGCCGTTTATCAACGAAAGTTAGCTAAAGAAGAAGGGATTTTTGTTGGAAATTCAGCAGGGTCTGCCATAAAAGGATTGTTGCAATTAAAAGATGAATTAACAAAAGACGATGTGGTGGTGGTGCTTTTTCATGATCATGGAAGCCGTTATGTTGGTAAAATGTTCAATGATGATTGGATGCGAGATAGAGGATTTTTAGACGAAGAGAAAACAAACGCTTTGGATTTAATTAAAGACCATCAAGGAAAACATTTGGTAACGGTTTCCACAGAAAATCCAGTTTCGCAGGCTATCTTATTAATGAATCAATATGGAATATCTCAACTTCCTGTGGTAGAAGATGGAAATTTTGTGGGTTCTTTAACCGACAATCAGTTGTTTGCTAAATTATTAGAAAACCCTGATTTAAAACTTTTACCAGTAAAACACATCATGGAAAAACCATTTCCAATGGTAGATGAGAAAACTAGCATTAATGCTATTTCTAAGTTATTTCAACAAGGGAATAAAGCGGTAATGGTAAAATATGAAAATGATAAATACCATATTATCACTCAACAAGACATGATTAAGGCTATTGATTATTGTGTGAAATAATTTTATTTAGCGTTTGTCCATAATGTTCGATTTATTCAGCGAATTTATTGTTTTTTAAAGGTTTTTATGAGCTCACTTCGTTCGGGTCTTCGTTATTCTCGTTTTTCAAATCAGTCATCCCGATAGCTATCGGGACTATGATTTTCAGTCCATCGAAACCTCGAACTCGAACATTCTGAACCAAACTCTCGACTAAATGGATAAACTCTATTTATTCATTAATCTTATAGTTCCAGAATGAGTATGAGCTAATCCTTTAGCATCGTAAGTAACTACTTTCCATACATAAGTGTCTTCAGGAAGCATTGCACCTGTATTGTTTAGTTTTCCATTCCAAGGTTTAGTGCTTTCAGATGTTCTGTAGATTTCGTTTCCTGACTTGTCTGAAATTTCCATTTCAAACTTAATATCCCAACCTAATAATGCCTTAGGAATAAAAGTAGTATTTTCATTTATGTTACTGTTTGGAACAAATCCAGTTGGAGCTAATAAATCAACATCTTGTTGAATTTCAATAGTTTTAGCAAAGGTTACTTCGCAACCAGATTGGTGGGTTAAAGTAACTTTTACAGGATAATTCCCAGCTTTTTCAAATAAAAATTCGGGAGAAGATTTGGTGGATATTTTTCCATTTCCAGCATCCCAAACATAGGCTTTGATGTTTTTAACTTCAACAAATAATGTAGTGTATGGATACATGATTTTATTTTTATCATTTACCAATGATTGTTCTGTATAACTAAAGTCTTTTTTAGGAATTGGAAGTATAGTTATAGCATTTGCTATTTTTTTTGTAGAGGTTTTATTTGTTTTTTCATTGTAAACAGTAAGAGAAACATCATAAATTCCATCTGCATTGTAACTATGTTTAGGATGTGCTTCGTTGGATGTGTTTCCATCTCCAAACTCCCAATTATAAGATAGATTATATCCATCAACATAAGATTTAAAACTTACTTGTTGACCTTCACAAAATGATGAGCCGAAAATTTCAAAACTAATTTTTTCTTCTTCAGTATCTTGAGGCGTATTTGTATATGTTTTATTAGTTTCTTTTTCGTTGGTATTTTCTGGCAAGGAAGTTTCTTCATCACCATTTTGGTTAGAATTAGTTTCTATAACATCATTATCATTACTAATAACTTCTTCTTCACTTATTTTTTCAGTGAAAATTTCTTTTTTGTTTTCAAGCGTTTCTTCGTTAGTATGATTTTTGTTTTTTAGAACATTAGTTTGTTGATGATGTTGATCTGTACTAATTTCTTTGTTCTCGAGTGGATTGTTATTTTTATTAACAACATTGTCTGTAGGCAAATAAACAGATAAAAAGTATGCTGAAATTGCAACAATTGCAACAACAGATGCAGCTATAGAAATGTTTTGTTTCAGCTTTGCTGTTTTTACTGCGTTAAGTTTTGCGTCCATTTCAGCCCAATGAGCTTCATTAAAAGGAACATCAAAACTATCGAGTTTGTCTTTTATTATTTTATCAAAATTATCCATTTTGTTGGGCATTTTTATTTTCTAATAGGTCTCTTAAATTTCGTTTAGCTTTTGCTAAGTTAGATTTAGAAGTTCCTTCATTTATGTTTAATTCTTCAGCTATTTCTTTATGCGAATAGCCTTCCATTACATACAAATTGAATACCGTTTTATAAACAGGTGTTAGTTCTTGTATGGCTTCCATTATTATTTCTACTCCAAATGTGCTATAAATAGAATCAGCACTTTCGGCATTGTTATTATCTAGAATGTAACCTTCGTCATCATTAACAAAATGAACGTCTTTGTTTTTCCGATAATAGTCAATTGCCGTATTTACCATTATTCTTCTAATCCAACCTTCTAAAGAACCTTTAAATTCGTACTTATTTAAATTACTAAAAACTTTCAAAAAACCATCTTGTAATAAATCTCTTGCATCATCCCTGTTATTGCAGTATCGGTAACAAACACTCATCATTTTACCATAATATAACTGGTAAATCTCTTTTTGAGCTTTTCGGTTACCTTTAAGACACTCTTTAACAAGGTCATTTAATTTATCTTGATCAACTTGATCCATTGGTTTTGTGGTTAGACGTGATTTCTTTTTTTCGGTTGCCTTGCACCAAGGTGTAAAAATAATAAAACCAATAAGAATTTTTATTGGTTTTATTATTTTGTTAGTAGTAAGTGAATTAGTGTCTGTACATAAAGGTAAGAGTTTGAGTCAGAATGTTCGAGTTCGAGGTTTCGATGAACTGAAAATTAGGAGTTTACTTGAAGTACATGACTGATTTGAAGTTCGAGAATAACGAATAAATCGGACATTCTGAACAAACTCTAATTAGAATTTATATGACAACCCTATTCCTAGTATCTCTTTAAATTGAGTTCTAGGTCCAGAACCTTCATTTATTCCATCTCCATTTCTGTCTAACGCTAGTTTTGTGTCATGATCATAAATTAGCTGAGTAGATAAGGTTGCAGAGATAAATTTATTGACTTTAAAACCAAGTAAGACTTCCCAGTTAACATCAACATGTGTTGGTTCGTCCGAATAATTAGAGAAGAAATCAACCCTTGTTTCTAAGTTAATGTTTTCCATAATATCTTTTTTATACATCATTCGGACATAAGCTCCATATTCTGCTCTGAAATTCTCACCTTTTTTTGTAAGCACGCCAAAATCATCATATTCAGCAGCCGTAACTCCAAAAGCACCCATATTAGCAAGCGATTGGTCGTTTACTATGGTTAGTCGTGCTGTAAATGGAGATAAAAACAAGGTGAAATTGCTATGGGGTTTATAATCCATACCTATAGAAATCAACCCATAAGCAGGAGCTAAAAAGTTGGAAATTTTAGTGGAATCATCAGGGTAATTATATCCTTCATAAAATTGAGTCTTAAAATTTATTAACCCAGCATAAAACCATCTTTCAGAAGCTTTGTAACCATATTTCGACATAAAATCAATTTTGTCGTCTGTTTTTCTTGAGCCTCTTTCTCCTTGTTTTAACAATCCATAGGCTAAAAGAAGTGTATTGTCCCATGATGATTTTCCTTTTTTATAATTAGCAAAAACACTCATTAAACTGTTTACTGCTATAGAATTTTCACCACCAGCAGACCAGTTAGTAAAACTTGCTTGAGAAAGGTTTGCTCCAAATAAACCACCAGTTTTCCATCCATCTAACGTATCTGCTGCTTGTACTTTTAGCATTTTTTCTGCTTCGGTTAATTCTTTTCCTATTACTTGTGCTTGAAAAAACGGACTATTTAATAGAATTAAAAATGTATAAATAATTTTTTTCATGAATTATAGAATAACTAAGTTCTTGTTAAATGATAGGGTGTTACTGATTATTTACTTTTAAGTAGGTCTCTAATTTCAGACAATAAAACTTCTTCATTAGATGCTTTTGGTGGCTCAACTGTTGCAGGGGCAGCTTCTTCTTTCATTTTAGCATAATTCATTGCTTTAACCATTATAAAAACAGCAAACGCAATAATTATAAAATCAATAATGGTATTTATGAAAGCTCCATAATTTAGAGCTACTTCGGTGGTTGCTGCTGCTATTTCGTTAGTACCTCCCATAAGGGCAGGTTGAGCTTCTTTAATAACTATTTTTAAATCTTTAAAATCAACACCGCCCAGTAAAACTCCTATTGGAGGCATTACTACATCGCTTACAAATGAGGAAACTATTTTACCGAAAGCACCACCAATAATGATACCTACTGCCATGTCGAGCACATTTCCTTTTACAGCAAATGTTTTAAATTCTTTTATAAATCCCATTTTTTTATTTTTTGTTGGCGTAAGTGTTCCAAAAAAGTATTTAACAGCTATTTATTTTAAAGAAAATTTTGTTTTTCCTATATCCACACCATCAGCATAAACCTCAACATTGTATTCGCCTACAGGAAATTCATCGGTTTTAAGCCAATCAATAGTAACACTCATGTCATCGTTTTTGTAATCAATTTCTTTTTTGGCAGAATATAATCCTCTCACCCCATTGAAATCAAATTTATTGGAATCGTCTGTTTTTTCTGAAAGCACTCTACCATCTGGAGTTAAAATGCGTACATAAATCCATTTTTTTCCTGGGATAGTGATTGTATTTTTTTGTAAAGTAAATGAAGTTCTAATTTTGTCAATTTTTTTAGCTCTATCACTTTCTTTTCCTGTATTATCGCTTTTAACCTTAATACCCGAAGCCGTTAATCCTTGCGTTTTCAAATAGGAGGCAACCGTTACAATGCCTGATAGGTTTTCATTTTTATCTACCAGTTCTTTGGTTTTTTGTTGCTCATCGGTAAGTTTTGTTTTAACAACCTTGTTTTCTTCGGTAAGTTTATTGTTGAGTTGATTAAGTGAATCAATTTGTACCACAAAACCTTGCATAATTTTCCGAAGCGATTCAGTTTCTTTTTTAAGTTGATGAATAGTCCAATCTTTTCCTTTGGCTTTTTTTAATAATTCTTCTATTTTTTCTTTTTCGGTAGCTAATTCAGCACTTAATTCTTGATTGTCGGTTTCTAGGGCTTCATATTTTGCCAACATTTCTTCCAACTCTGTTTGAATTTGATTTCGCTCAGTGGAAACTTCTGTGTAAGCAATCTCTCCTGTTTCAATTGATTTTTGAAGCTCTAAATTTTGCCAAATTAAATATCCGCAAAAACAGAGAAGCAAAACAATTAGCACAACTAAAAACTTGTTTGTTTTGTTTCCTTTTGAGTTTGTTACTGATGAAGTCATTTCTTTGTTTTCCATAATAAATAGGTATTACAATTTAATGTCAAAATTAATTGGATTTGTTTTGATGTTTAATAGGATAAAACAAAGTTATACATAGGGTATTGTGTATAAAAAAAGGTTCTTTTATAAAAGAACCTTTTTTTTATTTAGAGTTGTTTATGATTAATTTATTTTAATATAAATTTTACGGGTAGATTAAAAGATACATTCACTGCTTTCCCTCTTTGTTTACCTGGAATCCAATCGGGCATTGCATTAATTACTCTCAGGGCTTCTGCGTCTAAGTATTTACTTACTCCACGCTCAATTTTAGTATTTTTAATTTCCCCATCTTTTCCAACCACAAAACTCACCCAAACTGTACCTTGATTTCCTAATTTTTTTTCAATTTCAGGATATTTGGTATTGGTTTTCAGATAACGCAACATTTCTATTTCACCGCCAATGAATTCAGGCATATCTTCTACAATAGTGAAGGTCTTATTTGGATCTTCAGGCTCAACAGGAATAAAATCGGGAACGAAAGGTTTAACTATTACATCTATTGGTTCTTCTTCTATTGGTTCTGTTTTGTCGGTAGGAACTACGTTGAAAACAGTTGCCGACAAACGAGTTGTT
>Ga0100379_10005109_pt1 | contig 11384 bp, 7 predicted proteins | sample CryGeymeta201503_FD_80418 | JGI IMG/M metagenome (GOLD analysis project Ga0100379, IMG submission 80418) | Groundwater microbial communities from Crystal Geyser aquifers in Utah, USA - Crystal Geyser metaG 2015-03 | ecosystem: Environmental > Aquatic > Deep subsurface > Groundwater | place: USA...
AACGTCGTCCTCTGGGCGCCTTCCAAGAAGACACTTGCCAATATGCGTCTGCGTGGCACAGAGAGCGAACAGGATTACGACGAGGATTTTTACCTTGCCTGCCTGCACCATGTCTACTTTCTTGACATCTTGGCCCATGAAAAAGAGCACGGTTATGTTGTTGTGGACTGGAGCAACTACGGCACATTCGATTCGCTCAGCAAGGTGCTCAACAAAGTGATAGATAATAACCGCGAAGGGCGTCTGCCCACAATTGTGGAGCACACAAACCATGCCGTGGACTGGGGAACACTCGAGAGCATTCTTCCGTATAACAAAGAGGGGCAGGATTACTCTGAAAAAGAAGAATTTGTCTACAACGTGTGCAGCGATGACTATATGAGGAAAACAACAACGAATTCAAAGGTGCCAACCTCCATCAACCATATTCTCGGGAGAGAGACCTGCTCCAAGAGCAAGGACGGTGTCGGTGCAACTGCGGGAGGTCGTTCTGTCCACCTGCATATGGGACGCTACCTTGAGTCCGATCGTGCCACACGCGCTCGCATCCAACACATTGTTCTTTCAAACATGGCCCACACGTGGCAAGACGGTCCCAATATCGCTCGTCTTTATGTACACGACATGGCCGACCGTCATCGTCTGCACGATCCATCGGGTCGGTACGCCAAGGACACAACTTACCAAAAAGAGAAGGAAGAAAAGGAAAACAACGACCACATACTACGTTTTTTGGAGATACAAGGAGAAGGACCGCGGGAAGCAAAGTATTCCTGGCTTACACCGAATACAACACCGGTGTTTGTGTTTATTGTTTGTCTCGCAATTGTGCTGGTCAATATGTACCAAAAATCTTGGATAGCAATCTTTTCCTACATCATCATTGGAATATCTTGTCTATCATTTTTTAGTATTTTTTAGTTTTACTATCCTACCACTGCTCTGTTTTCAATAAAAGGCCTCGGGTCGTAGCCAGCCTTGTTGGACGTCGTGCAACTGGATCTGAGAGGGGCGAGGGTACAGCGCTGTCCTAGGCGGAGACTCGAGAGCCGTCGATCCATCATCCCCATCATTGTTGTCCCTTCTACGATCAAGTCGTAGACCAGCAAAGGGACGTCTCGAAGGCTCGTAGACCGAGTGTCGTCTCTGCAAACGCCGTTGGTGTTCCGCCGCAGGCACTGCCGTTACCTCAAGACGCATCGGCACATCCATGTCGTCGTGCGGACGCCTGTTGTCCACGCGGTCGAGGTGTCGTCCTAGTACCAGACCCTTGGCCGTAAGACACGTTGGCCGTCTCGTACGTGTCATCCACAGCGCGGCATAGTCCTCGGCGGCGTGCCGTACGGTAAAGGGACCCACCGTCTCCACGACGGTCCAGCACGATGAGGAGGCCGGCTGCAACTGATTGCGAATAAACATGGCCTCCTGGGGATATGGGTGCACGCGGATCTCGGTGCGTGATGCCGCCGCGTCTTTGGCAAGATTCACTGCCAAGTATGCGTAGAAGCAGGACGGTGTTGCATATTTGTGGGTGGGAGGTTGATCCGACAACAGAGGTTCGTACAATGCATGGGACGTAGTCGGCGAAGACAGAGGCGAAGATGAAGATGAAGGGGAAACAGAAGGAGAGACTGAATGCATCACGTGTTGTTTTTCTTTTGCTTTTGTTTTTGCTTTTGGCTTTTCTTTTTTGTGCTTATGGCGGTGTTTTCGTGTTCCTTCTGGGTCATAACTTCTCTTACGACCTTCCATATTTCCTACAAAAAAAGGACAATCAACAAAGAAAATAACAACAACACAACAAAACAGAAGGCGAAGCAAGCCACCAAGCAGAGAGGACAGACTGCAAGTGGTGTCCCAGCACGCGCCAATTGTTTCTATTTAGTAGACGCTATTCTTTTTACTATTAATTATCCACACTTTCTATTCTCTACAGCAAAAAAAACTATCAAGCCCAATATGCTGTACATTTAACGTTTTTATTATTCCGCACGAGATGTCCGTCCAGAATAAAAAATACCCAGTAGGAAACTAAAAAGGAGAGTCATTAATGCCACATAACATGTCATGGTATACTCGAAAAGCCGGTCTCGGAGTGTATGTGGGGGGGGGGAGAAATGAGCAAAGAAAAGGGGGAAATGTCAATTATCACTGGTTGCTATTTTTAATGTTGGGGAGCGACGGGGGGGGAAGAGAGAGGAGCCGAAACACTTACCATGCAGCGGCACGACAATATTGGAGACGTCCACTACGGTCTACGACTTCTGTAGGCTGGCATGTGCAATAGCGAACAGGAGCATGTCGGGTAACCACGGGGCATGATGATACATGTTGATTGCCATGATCGTGGTGGTGGTGGTTGTGGTGGTGATGATGATGGGCAGCGGTGCCATCGGCACTGATCACATGCTGTTTACCAGGTCCTCCGAAACAGGTGCGTCTGAAACAGCTGTTACTGCTGCGTGCACGGCTGCTTCCACAGCAGCAGAGACACGAAAGTACGAGAAGCATAACAAGGAAAACGGCGAGCATTAGCCACCATGAGAGAAGGACTTGTTCGTGGGCGATCGGTACGTGCCAATCATCCTTGTGCTCCTTGTCCCAGCAACGTCCCTTGCGGCCGTCCCACTTCTGGCGTGGGTTGCAGCGCACTGCGATGACCTGCTCCGATTGTTCCCCGTTAGATGCTTCCTCGATATATCCATCCAGTGTTGCCATGTTGTTGTTCTTATTATTGTTGGACTGGAAAATCGACTGGGCATGCGGTCCGAGTAGTGCTGCCTGGCGCTGCCCGTGGGCCGTGAGACGGGCTGGCATCGCCACAAATGGATTTGGGCCACCACCGCCATTTGAGAGCGGATACAATTCCCAGTGCACAACGACCTGCAAGACAGCGTCCTCGGCGCCAAGACCGCGTGCCAGCCAGGACAATACGGGCACCAGCGTTGGTTCGCTGCTTTCGGACTCCACATCAAAGTACTCATCTGTTATGATGCTGCCGTTGGCCAGTCGTTCGTAGATAACACGCTCGATGATTGTGCCATTGCCGCCGGCCTCCTCGTATTCAAGGAGGATCTTGGTGAAGCGTGCGCCCGTCAATTGTGCATCGGGGAGCGGCTGACACAGTTCGAGACGTGCATACATGCGATCGCAGTCGAGGAAGGGCGGAGAATGGGCCACCTGGTAGGGATGCATAAGGGTCGTGTCTCGGTAGAGAACCACGTCACCACAGGCGGTATCGTTCACGTAAAGACTCGGGTCGCGACAAATGTCGTCCACGTGAAGGCCTAGTTTGGCGATGAGTGCTGCCGGATGCATGCGATGCTCGACCTGTGCCGTGAAAAAAAGCTTGAGGAAATCGTCCAGAGGCGGAACAGCGTCCTCCGTAAGACCCTTCAGTTCCCACGTCTGGCAACATTTGTCGTCGAAACGCGCATCGCATCCGTGGCCGCCGCGACGTTTCAGTGAATAGGTACCCGCAGGCGTATGTTTGCTCCACACGGGACCCTCGCCTTCATCGCAGGGACGCAAGAAGCTGCCACAACCAGGCTCATATCCAGGGTGGGAGATGCAGGTGCGCAGCAGGACAGAAATGTAGCCGTCCGGCGCGCAGCAGAAGGTCTTGACCCAGTGCACCTCAAAGTGAAGCGACTCAACCTCGATCGTGATTGTGTCGACGCCACTCTGGCCCTCGTGGATCTGGAAGCTGCACTCCTTCTCGTAGAGCACATCCTCGCCTGCATTCTCGTTGTCCGTGTCCGTCGGTGTCGTGTGTATCAGATGCCACATACCGGAGTGACGTATGGCACTCGTGTATGGAATCTGCTCGCTCACGATACCGCTGTTGGGACAGGCCAGCAGATCATCGAGTGTGAAGACACGTGAATAGCGGGCATGCTGACTTCCAGGGTCTCCAGTCACCACGTCCGTCCATTCGGGTGCATGCACGTGCTGATCGAGACCCCAGACGCCCAGCGGGCCGTCCTCGGCCCAATCCAGGCCAGGTCCGAGGCTGAGGCGGCTGTCACATGCGTCGCGCGTGCGGATATCTTGATTATAGGGGGCCAGAGAAGCCAGGGCGGCCTGTTGGTCTCGGCTTTCAGCCTCGTCCACGCCAAAGATGAAACGGTATCTTCCATGATCGATACGCTCGAGCTGACAGGTAGCATTGATGTTGACCTTGGTGTAGTCCTTGATCGGCGGGCAGTTGCCGCTGCTGCATGGCGGGTGTGGTGGTGAGGAGGGGGATGGAGGTGGAGATGGCTGTGTGCACATCCCATCGCCGCCACAAACACCACACCGATCGATGACGAGACCCGAGTTGGGTACGCCATCGCAGCCAATGCACGTCGAATTGTCACCACCACAGATGCCACAGGCGTCGTAGAAGCCAGCAGCACATGTGATGCAGAGTGATGAATCAATCGTGAAGCGGGACTTGGTGAGATGACGTTCGGCAAAGAAAATGTCGAGTGTGTACGTTTCGTTGAGCACGAGACCGGCTGGCTCCACGCCATTCTCAATCCGATAGGCATGCACACCACCATTGTCGAGCACGAGGGAGCCGTCTACAAAGGCCCAGGCATCGTCGTCGGAACCAATCTGAAGCATCCAGTCTCCACTGCCCGTGTAGACGAATTCTGTGTGTATCTCACAGGTGAAGAGATAGTTGTGTGTCTCGCCCTCGTTCCCAAAGCCAAGACCATCAAGGGGATAGGTCCAGCTGCCACTCGTGGGGCTGATCGAAAAGGGAGCCACGAGGAAATTGACACTGGGCACACTGCGGAACCACTGATCAAAATTGGCCTCACTACTAAATGAAGCGCTGGCCGGGTTGTTCCAGAGAGGCTTGCGCTCTGGAAGACCAAGGAAAACGTCCACAGCACCAGTCACATGGCCATCGATGGCCCGCTGGAAATCGGGGTGTGACGAGAGAAAGTCACGGCAGAGGACAGGAACACTTTCGTCAGGCTCACATGAGGGTGGTGTGGGTGTAGGACTGGGGCTGGGTGTAGGACTGGGGCTGGGTGTAGGACTGGGGCTGGGTGTAGGACTGGGGCTGGGTGTTGGTTTGTGGTTGTTTGAAATACAACATGTGCAATGGTGGCCTTCGCAGAGCCACGTTTTGGTGTGACCAGCAGGGCATGCGCCATTCTTATCAATACAGCGACCACCTTTGTTTCGGCACTCTGGACTTATACCACAACTTGAACCACTGCTTGGAGGTGACGGTTCTGAGACCGATGGTGTTGGTGCTGGTGTTGGGGTTGGTGTTGGGGTTGGATTAGGAGTGGGCGCAGGTGATGGTTCGGAATGTTTGGGAATGCAGCATGCACATTCCGTTCCGCTACAGAGCCAGCTCTTGATATATCCATTCGTGCAAGATTGGCTGCTGGCCAGAATGCATTCTCCGCCTTTTGCGGTGCAAAAGTGATTTGCCTGGCAGATCGGTTGCTCGCTCGGTGGTCGGGGCACGGGCGTCGGATCAGGAGTGGTAGAAGAAGGAGTCGTCGTAGAGGGACTTGGCTGGGGTGTGGGCGATGGTGTGGGCAATGGATGTGGGTCACACCACTGAATATATGCCAATTCGGGACCGACGACGGAAGAAGGAGAAGATGAACCATGGCTCGTGCCATGGAAGCGCTTCATACCGTCCGCGTCTGTATCTCCAAGACCAAGTGCGGTGAAACGAATACGTGCTACGTTGTCCAGATGCTGTGATTCAAAGGACTGGGAAACCCAGCGTGATTCCGTGGGAGTACCGGTAGCAGTGCCCGGAGTCGATAAGACGTAGTCGTGCTGATCGATGACATGGTTCTCGTTGTTGAGTAGACTGAGTCGCAGCACTGCCGTGTGTCCTGGCGTGCTGGGCGAGTTACTTTGGTGCCAGCGGATCAGAAAAGGGCGTCCACGAACCACTTCTGGCACCTCGCTGACGATCTCACCGTGGTCATTGTGACCACTAGAAAGGCGCATGTAACATGGGACGGTATCAATGCCCTGACCGTCAAAGCAGCGTTGCTCGACGTGGCCCTGGCCGACCTTCCAACTGTGTGCATCTCCGAGTTGTATGTCGTAGTTGGTACTGGCACGCGAGGTAAGTTGTAGTGACCAAATGCCGGTCTGGGCATCTGTTTGCTCGCGACACCAGGCCACATTGTTGTTGCTGGGACAGTGTGGGCGATTCTGGCTGAAACGGTCTGTCCACAGTACCGTTTCACTATTGCCATGTGCAGCTCCGTTTTCGATTTCAGCCGTATTGGTTGCTATGCTCGTCTGGGCATTTGTTACGACGAGCAGCAAGACACAAGCCAGAAAGACTAGTGTCATATTTCTTATGTTATTAACGCCTTTTTTACCAGCGATCATGAGCAATTGATCCATCGTCATCATCATTTTCATCATTCTCATCATTCTTTGAGCAAAAAGAAATAATACAATACCTCTAAGGGCCAAACGAACGTGTCTGAGCGGGAAAGCTAGGGCGGGGACGTGCGTTGCGGGGGGGGGCGGAGTAAGTACGTCTCTGACAAGAGATAATGACAGATACGCCAACGACCAATATCTTTAACTACCAAAGATGATCTAAAAAAATTAATCACCACATTTTTGGAAAAGAAGTATAATGGACCTGGTTTTTTGTCTACCGTGAATGGTTATTTTGGATACGAATGATGTTAATTGTTTTTTTTATCATCAAAGCGACGCGTATCGACCCAAATCAACAGTGTCAAAAAATCTTATTGCCAAAAAGCATCCATCCAGACACACACCCCCCCCCTGGATAGTTGGTGCTGGAAAAAATAATCGACAAACTTCTATTTACTAACTCGACAGCTCTTATGGTGAGTATCTCTCCTCCCCCCTCTCTTCCAGCGGTCACCAACGTTTCTGCCCTCTAAATTACATCAGTAAGAGAGAATGCGTCTATCATCTTATTCCAAGAAAAACAACACAACGAGCGTGTTCCACGTATTTGGAACGTTTTGCTTGTTCCTCCTAGCGATTGGCACCGTAAATGCCGACAACTTCCACGGCAACCACGGCAACCAAGGCGGTCGCGGAAATGGCAACACCATTGACCTCGGCGAACAGTGCAACAGCATCAAGAATGGTAAGCAGGCTGGCTGCCCCGTTGAGTATTGTCCCGGTACCGCGAGCACCACTCAGGATGCCTCCGCTTTCATCTTCTATGGTGACGTTGACCAGAACGCTGTCACCGCCATCTCTCAGGCTTTCTCCCCCCCTCTCTGGCCGTCGCCCATTTGCCGGCCCCACACTCCGCTCGGGTGTCGAGTCCGTCAAGATCAACACACAGGGCTTCGATCTCGTGAACAATGGTGAGGGTACCGACATTGCTTTTGCCATTCAGTCTGGCGACGACAGTACCTGCGACGAAAAGTACGAGCTCGTCAATGCTGGTGGTATCATCGATCGTGGGGACGCACGTGCGGGAAAGTTTGTTGTCCGTACTTGGGCCAACATTGCGGGTCTTGGTCGTGGCTACCGTCAGCTCCCTGATTTTGTTGACCATGCCAACCCCGGACGAGCCTGCTACAATGCTTCTTCAACCTACCCTTCCCAGGCCTATGACCTTGTCATCAACTCCAAGGGACAGATGGGTGTCGGCACCGACTACCCCGAGAATGACCCTTACTGGGCCGGACGTGTCGTCATTGATGGCAACGCCGTCTCGACCTGCGACAACAGCGAGGTGGTTCTTCCCACTGGACCTGGTCTCGTATCCCGCACGGAGGCTTCCCCTCTGTCGGTGCCGTCCGTGAGCGCGGCAATGTCCCAGATGGTAACGTTGGTGCCACCACGCTCCGCTCGGGTGCCGCCGTCATGATTGACCGCCAGCAGCTGAACCTTGCCAACGCCCCCGGCATTGGTTCCGATCTCTCCTTCATCCTCGCCGACGACGCGACCGGTCAGCACGAGCTCGCCAACATTGGTGCCGTCACCCCTGGAGGAAGTCGTCTCGACGACGGCTACCTTGTCATGCGCACATGGGTCAGACCCGCGGGTGCCAGCAATACCAAGTACCCCCCAGATCAACGGCTTCGGCAAGAAGGTCTTTGCCAACTCCACCACCTATGCCCAGCAGGCTTTCCACATGGTCGTCAACCACCTTGGTCAGGTCGGCATCAACGAGGACAACCCGGAGGACCTCCCTGCTCTCCTCGGCCGCGATGCCCAGCTCCTCGTCAAGGGATCTGTTGTCGGACTTGAAGACAAGAACGTTGCCGATGGTGACTACAAGCCTGAAATTGCTGCCATGATTTCCATTTCGGGCCGCTTCGGATCTTCTTTTGTCCGCGATGTTGTCAACGATCCTGCCTACATTGCCAGCGATGCCAGCAGGAAGGCGCGTTTCGAGGGCCGTCTCAACTCCGGTCTCTCCACCTTTGCACTTCTCCAGGGCAAGCCCCTAAAGACCGGCTTTGGATCCGATCTCTCCTTTGAGCTCCGTGATAACGACGGTGTTAACTACGAGCTTGCCAATGTTGGTGCTATCCCCTGGTATTCCAGCCTCCAGGACATTGATGTCGACAACGATGCCGCTCTCTCCAAGAACACCGGTGCTGTTGTTATTCGTCCCTGGATCAACGGCCAGTACGCACAGCGTCGTCCCAATGGTAACTTTGAAGTCACCACCTCCACCACCTATGCCGAGCAGAAGCACGCCGCCATTGTTACCCCCCACGAGGGTGGTCGTCTCGGTGTCAATGTCCGCCGCAACGTACCCTCTTGCACTATCCATGCCGGTGCCGATACCGAGCAGGGCGTCGGTGAGGTTGGCGGTGAGCTTTGCGCCGACAAACGACTCAAGCTCTACAACACCGTAGCTGGCTGGAAGTCTCTCTCCGTCAGCAATTCGGGCACTCTGGTCTTTGATGGCTGTGAGGTCGATGTCACCTGCGCCAAGCGTTCCGCCATGCACGGCAACAGTGAGGAGCACGGAAAGGGCAAACTTCATGGACGTGTCGAAGAACTCGAAACCCGTGTGGCCAAGCTCGAGGCCATGGTCAAGATCCTCATTGAGGCTGCCTAAAGTCGTTTTATGCCAATACAGGCACAACTTCTTTCCACCCCGTCAATTCCCACCCCCCTTCCGCCCCGCCCCAAAAAACATTCCTCGCTTTCCTTTCATTGATTCGTTTTTAATTAAAGAAGCGTTCTGACCTCTCTCGATCCTTGATCTTCTATGTTTGTGTATATTTTTTTAGTAAGTGTGTGTGGTGCAATTGATAGTTGGGAGATCAGAGAAGTGTAGAGGGGGGTGTGTGTGTGTGTGTGTGTGTGTGTGTGTGGGGGGGGGGACGGGCGGGAGTAACACGCGTGCATGGCTGAATGTGTTGTAAAAATGATGCCGTAGGAGTTTCATTCCTCTGTTTTTCGATCAGCAATAGAGCCGAGTCGAATTAGGCAGGACGAATACAGAACACTTTGTTTCGCCCCCCCCCGCCACCTCGCGACCACGAAAAAGAGAAAAGCAATCAATGATGGAACCTGATGATAATGTATACAGGGGGGAAGAAGACGATAGAAACAACATTGACGAGCTTTTGTTCGGGTCTGCACCACGATGGACAGCAGCAGCGGCCTCATCGCCATTCTTCCTCCCGTCGCGTCTTTTATCCCATTGTCGTCGACCGGTTGATGATTTAGAATTTTTTCCATCGGAAGAGTACAGCAACAGCAATAGCAACCGGAGAAAGAATGAGAAAGCCCTAAAACCACCCTCTGTGCTGGCCGGAGTGCGATCGTGCCTGCCGGTTTTTTTGCGACATGAGAAGCGCTTCTCACGCATCACCAATTGTGTTGTCAAGGTCTTCTTCTCCCATCAGATCTATCGGCCCTGGATTGTGCTCTACGTGCCGTATGCCGAGTATGTGCCTGGCAAGTTGCCTGCGGTCAAGATACGTCTCACGAACGGCTTCTCGAACACGACGTGCCTCATCTTCCACTCGGGTTTCATGATCTTGACGGGCGCACGCACTTTCTATACGGCCTACCGCGACGCCATGCTCTACTGCCGCCTCTTCCAGGACATCCCACAGCCCGCCCTTGTGCATGCCGCGGGCAGCGGCCGTCCTCCTCCGGGTCCTGCTACGGTTGCCATGCTTGCCAGCGAGGAGGTTGGTACACATGCGAACGACCCCGCGGTTCGCATGACGGCTCGTCCGCTCGGCCCTCGCCTGCAAATTTGCTCGGCCACGATTGTGAACACAGTGAGCACGGGCGTGCTCTGTGCGCACTCGCTTGCCCTCGACAAAATCAAGCGCAGCTATCCGGAATCGACCTCTTACGACCCACATGCGTTTGCTGGCCTCTATTTTACCGTGCGTTCCGAGGACTGCCCCGAATTGGAGGATCTCCTGCCGCCACCGGGTGGAGAAATCATGTTTGGCGACCGCTTTGTGGGCGGTGACGTTACGGTACGCGAGCGCAAGCGTGTGGCTTCCGTCTTTGACTCGGGTTCCTGCTCCATTATTGGACACTCGTCGCGCGAGGCCAACTTTGCCATCTACCGTCATTTGGCACGTCTCTTCCACTCGTTTGATGACCCGATGCGTCCGCGCAGTCGCGACCAGATCCATGCCTATCGTCTGCATCATTTCCTGAACCAGCGTAAACACGAAAATCCTGTTGGTGATCACAAGGGTGCCAAAAATCATCGTCGCAGAGCAGTATCACCCATGCACGATGATGATGATGATGATGATGATGACTTGATGCATGAGGAACAAGAGTGCGAGCAAGAAGATGTATCAGAAAGCCATGGCAACGTACGTTCGGTAACAATGGAGGCCGATGCTGATTCATTTAGCGATGACATGGATGCCATGCTTATTGAGGATTTTCTTGGCCTTTCTGGCCTCCAATAGGGAAATTTAAAAAAAATAATAATAACCAAAAAATAAAGCAGAGATAGAGAATCGAACTAATGACAACATCCATGGTAGGCCAATGTACTACGGACTAAGCCAAAAGAGAATTAACATGCTTTTAATTTTTAGGTGGTTTCAGAATATCTTTTCGAAATTTCATGGCTTACTTTAAAAAAGCAGGAAAATATGGGGGTGGTAAAAATTCCTGGAATTTTATTTCCAGAAAGAACTGAAGCTCGCCGCCCATGGTCGATCATCTTTGGAACGAATTGGGGGGAAGTCATTCTTCGTAAGTTGATCGACCATGGATTCCGAGCTTCACATTCCCGATATGGTAATTTTTACTGGAATTTCCCGTTCACTGAACGAAATTTTTTTTCGTAACTCTGAGAAAAAATATCGCTCCGGTAGTTTGCTCACCGCGGGTTACCTAATATAGAAAGTCAAATAGTTTCTATAGATGGTCATGGTTACCATATATGGACATGT
>Ga0100379_10005130_pt1 | contig 11354 bp, 13 predicted proteins | sample CryGeymeta201503_FD_80418 | JGI IMG/M metagenome (GOLD analysis project Ga0100379, IMG submission 80418) | Groundwater microbial communities from Crystal Geyser aquifers in Utah, USA - Crystal Geyser metaG 2015-03 | ecosystem: Environmental > Aquatic > Deep subsurface > Groundwater | place...
CATCGTAATGTGCAACCTCCGAGGGTAGCAACTCTTGATGTGCACTTTGTTGTTCATGTTAAGTCCGTTACCGAACATGTTCGAAAACATATCTGAATTATAATTGTAATTTAAATTAATTAGCGAAGAATTTTAATAATAGGAAAGTAGCAAACAAAATTAAACCCTCCAAAAAAAGAGTCGATCTTGGTCGATTGATGAGCTATACAAACTGCTAACAAGCTATTGAGCTAAAACCAATGAAAAAAGGGATGGTTAGGGACAAACTCAAAAATATCTTTAATCTTTCTGTTCGTAAAAGAAGTATAAGATCACCTTAGTCATATATGAATGATGAATTTAATCATAAAGATCATCCTCTCCATAAAGCTGCAGTTCCGTTGATTGGTTTTTGTTGGAATTTGTCGGAAGAAAAATAATTCTTCAACTCAGGAAGGCTCCAGACTCTCTTTTGATATTCGGCCAACTTGGGGAAAGGTTTCAGGTATTCTTCGCTCAAGCTGTTGAGAACTTGCATAAAGTCAGCAACGGCAAAATCGATCCAGGTGATGCCACCAGCGATGAATTCCTTGTTTCCCAAAAGTCCATTGAGTTTAGCAAGATTGGCTTCGAATCCCTTGATAGACTCCTGAACAGCAGCGTCAAAGGCAGCTCGATCCTTGTAGGGGCTATAAACAAGAACCTGATAAGCCTTATAGAAGTCTTTGAATACTCCATGGACAGTTGCCACCTGAACATATTCATCGAGGTTCCTGCCAAGAAGTTCTGTTCTTTGAGATTTGTGAACAATGTAGATCATAATGGCGTCACTTTCACTGATAAGCCTATCTCCATCAACTAAGTATGGGAGAGTGACTGCAGGGTTTTTCTTGATCAGTTCTGGCTTGATTTCAGTTTTCCACTTTTCTTCATCTTAAGGAAGTCTCAAAATCTATTGAGTGTAGGGCACGCCACAGTACTCAATGATATGTCTGATTTTTTCACAAAGACCTCTGAGATTCCAATAACCCAATTTGACAGGCTGCGACTCCATAATATAGATTTTATTATATTTATCAAATGTACACGTCAATATAAGCAATTAAGAAAGGAAAATGATCAATACCGATCAGAAAAATATTTCCATCCTTTCTTTCTATCCAAAAGGTATGATATGTGTTATTTTGAATCGATATAACTTGGAGAAATGACTGACATCTTTTTACAACTCTGGATAATTGTTGTTTTTCAAATGTTTATGTTTGATTATGCCAAATCCATCATTTTTTGTTCATCGAGAGTTCTAGAGTTGTATATAGAGTCAGAGTTTCTGCCTGGCCTATACTCATTTTATTTGTATAAAAGATAATGAACCAACCATTTAGTGGAGCTCGTTCACCAGTCCAAAACGGAAATACTCCATTTTACAACCCCCAGAAGGGAATGATGAGTCCGACCAACACAATACTCTACCAAAACAGTAATGGAAACATGAGTGGATACATGCCAAACGCTAACTCAAAAACGCTAGTAACCAGATCAGGAATCATGGATGTGCAAAAAGCAGCTCACAACAGTTCTGCTCACCTCAAAGCAAGTAACTAAAGTCCAGTAGGACAAGGAAAGTTCGTCACCTCGCCATCAAACTTCGGCAATACAGAAGGATTTCCCAAATATCAAGGTAGTTTCCCTAACAAAGGCAATAGTGAAATGGTTAAAAGTTCATTCCACTAAAGCAAAGGAAGCTAAACAACAATAGGCAGTGCTCAAATGCCAGAAAAAATGACATTCTTCACTAACACTCCAAATCGCAGAGCTCCTCGCATGAGTGAAGGTGGAATGCCTGAGATACCTTCTTCTTTCCCTAGAGACCCCGCTACTCTACGTCAAGCAACCGATAAACTAAACGATAGTCCTTTGATGAAACGACCGCAATTCTAAAATAATTTCTTCAAGCATAAGGCAAGCGTAAAGTTGCAATAATTTAGTAAAAATAAGAAAAAGAAAAGCCAAACAGGTTTGAAGGGGTGGCAGGAAAAAGTTAAATATTTGGAAAAGGATCTTTGGGAAAAAAAAGAATTATTACTGTCAATGACTTCAAAAAGATCAAGGAGCTGGGCTCAGGAAAATACGGTCAAGTCTCTTTGGTTCAAGAGGTAAGTGTATATTTATGTAGAAAAATACAGGTTGTATTTGTGCCTTGAAGATGATCGAGAAAAAATTGCTAATAGAGGAGGAAATTATTGATCAATTCATCAGATAGCTCAAAATCCAGACATATCTACATCATCCGAACATTATCAAAATGTACGGGTTTTTTGATGACGCTACTCACATCTACATAATTCTGGAAGTTGGCACTGGAGGGCAACTGTACCACCAATTGAGAAAATCAGAGCCAATGACCTAAGGAAAGGCTGCTACCATCATGAAGCAAGTGTGCTAAGCTGTCAATGAGATCCATTCTCTCAAGATTATTCATCGTGATATCAAACCTGAGAACATAGTCCTTCATGAAGTAACTTTGCCATTTATGCTAGAACGTTGTAAAATTATGTGATTTCGGGTGGTCGGTGTATCAGGACAACAGATTACGCACTACATTCTGCGGGACACCACTCTATGTGTGTCCTTAAATTTTAAAGGGAAAATAGTACGATGAGAAGATAGATATATGGTCGCTGGGCATCATGATGTATGAAATGTTAGTAGGTGAGAATCCCTTCAAGATCACCAAAGAGGAGGAGCTCATCAAGATAGTAAAGGATTAGATCAGCATCCCATCCTATGTCTTTGTCTCGAGAGAAGGGAGGGACTTTTTAGACAAATGTCTGAGAAAAAACCCATCAGATAGAGTAAATATCAAATAATTGCTGGTTCATTAATTTTTGGTCAAGAATGCCGATAAGGAGAAAGATAAAAAAATGACCTTCTGATGTCTACATTATTTGATTTTACATGTAAGATAGTTTATTTGCAGTTAGCTAGGGTGCGAAATAAAAAGGCAATTAGGCTCTATCTGCCAATTATTTAATTCGTTTAGAAATCAGGATGATGATGGATTAGAAAGTGTCCCTCGAAATGATGTTGCCTCTCAACCTCGAGCATTATCGAGCTGGTTCTTTGTTCAGGAAGTACACAGAAGGCAGAGCTCCGTCCAACGCTCCCTTCAAACTATTCGAGCAACAGGCTAACTGGATGTCAACTGATGAAGAATGTTCCCTTTTGTCTGCAAAATTGAGAGCTAGGGGACCCTACCGGAAGTACACTAGCTAAGAGAAGCAGGAGGCTGTCTAGTGTGTAAGTTTAGGTTTATTCAGATTCAAAACGGAGAAGACGTCAATGTGGTTTCCAAGAAGTATGGCATTCCTCGGAGGAACTTGCTGAGGTGGAAAAAATACGGATGCGAGAGAAAAGAAGGTGGGGGTAGGACTTCTGACGACGAGATGGAAGAAATCATTCTGAGGAAAATCAAATAGGGCGAACTAACTGACGAGAAGCAAGTTCGAGATTTGGCTTTCACGCTCAGCAAGGCCGATAATTTCAAGGCTTCCAAAGGATGGTTCAACAAATTTTGCCAACGCAACAAGATCAGATTATCGAGCGAGTCTGGTGGTCAACTTTTGTTGGGTGATTTTGAGTCAACAGATCTCCATTTGCCCGAACAGCTCTGATTTCAATACCTCTATACTCAGCACTCAAAAAAATACACCATCAATATTAAAGCATGCTCATGCTCTCAGATTGACATTCTGACTGAATATATTTACGATCCTATTGGATATCTCACATAATTTGTGATATTTTTCTTGCTCTTTGACAGCTTTGATTTATTTGGTATAGTCCTTAGAGTTGAGGCCTAGAGTTGACATGTATTGGGTCAATTTAGGAGAAAGAGTGCTCTGAAGGGCATATGGCTTATCTTGAGCCTACCTCTTATAGGGTTTTAGCTAGCTTTGTGTATCTTTGTTGGATAATTTTGAACTGCTGTCAAATTAGCTTGGTAATCTTTTGAGTTGGAATGACTCTCTACCTAACTTTTCATAGATATCTGCACTTTTTTTCCATTTTTCAGATTCTACTTTTTCCAATTTTGGTTTAGCACCAGGCATCTCCCTTTCCAAACTGTCCATCATTCCATTTTTATCTACATTACCTAGTGCCTTACTCTCATTACTGATGGAGCTGTTGGTCTTAGTGACAAAGCTTCGACTTTATTGTTTATCCTGATGTTCTTTTGCGAGTATGCTAAGGTATAGCTAAATTCTTTATTTTTCTAAGGTTTGGTTGTTGAGCATGCTGGTGAAGTAGACCCATTCGGAGTGGACTATCGGGTTATCGAGGTGTGGTTTGATGGCGATGTAATAGAAGCGGCTGAAATAGGAGATGATTTCAGTCATTAACGATAAATTAAATACAATATCGGTACTCTAATATATTTGAAGGTAATAGTTATAAAGCATACTTTTCTTCCATTTAATTGCAAATGAGAAATAGACCACTAATCAACTAAAGCTGCCTACAAAAAATCAGTGGAAAGGCACAACATTTCATGATTAGGAATAAATTGTCCCTCAGTAAAGGACCTAGACCTCAAAGAACACCATCACATCCTGATCTGCATTAGCTAAATTTACAATAAGAAGGACTAATTTGTACGGAAATCATGGAAAAATGGCTGGAAGGTGGACAACAGCTTTGTCGAGAAGATGGCAAAAGAGTGATTCGGTTTATTAAGGAGGTGAAAAATAAATGGAATGAGACAGAATCTGCGATTGGCCAATAGGAGTTTGAATAGAGCAATCCATCAGTCATAAAGGTCAGGAACAACAGTCGAGCTCGAATGGAGACCTATGATGATGCGATTGAAAATCACAGTGGTGATAGGGCTAATAATTTCGAGCTGGTATTGACTAAAACCAAAAGTACAAAATTAAAGCTGGGGAAAGAAAATGTAAACCGCAATCCTGTCCTCTGGGAAATGAGATTAGAACGTCTACAAGGCAAGTTAGAATAGTCTGAACTAAAAAGTCAATAATACTAAACTAAAATCAACTCTTTGAAATAATAAATCCTGACCTTGAATAGCAAACAGCTATAATTCGAGCAAGAACTTGCTAAAATCCAGAAAGAAAAACATGAGATCGGTTAAAAAGCTTCAGCTTTGGTTCTCTAAAAAATCCAACTTGAATCTGACTTAAAAATGTAGCTGTTAGAACTGGAACACAAGATGGAGGATTCCAAGACCATGCGAAAGGTGCTTGAGGATAGATTAAACTAAAGATAGAAGGAAATGGTAGCTTTGTACCAAACTAACCAGTTTTGATTTGTTTATTCTACTCATTCAAAGGGCAAACTAAGTTATAGTTAATCATAGTAATTTCTTCAAAAAACTGAGCACTCTTTTCTTGTGTGATGGCTACTCATCTAAAGCCTTTCTATTCCTCTCAGCCCAGTCGACAAAGTCAGTATTTCTGTACTTCTCGTAAAGATAGTTAGCCTTTCTGATGACCTTCTCAATGCTGATACTATGGCTGATGGTCTTCAGGTGGGCCATGATCTAGCTGTAATCGCTAACTGCTATAATGTGCGCACTGGAGATGAGCATGCTGATGGCCATAAATAGAGTGTATTTGCTTCTGTCATCGTGGGAGAATATGCTTTACCAGATTTTTAAGGTTTCGAACATCTCAAATTACTGAGAGAAGAGCAAGGTCAGCCAGCGGAAAGTATAGAAGAAGGGGTCTACTTTGAGTTATTCCAGTCGGCTCCATGTTTTAGGAGAAAGAGCCTGAGTATAAAACGATGTACGAGTAGCATGGTAGATACCGAGTTAATTTTGGCGTGTATAGGATTCTCAAGTTTATTTCCAAAATCCTTGATATGGATGTCCACCAAGTCACTCATCACATTGTTGAACATAAAGAAACAAGCAGCCTCCTGGATAGGCCCCAGTCTACTCGTGCTGACAAGATAAAAGATCGGTGCCAGGATTTAGTTCATACCCTGGACATACTTGACTTTAGGATTGAGTCTAGCAAAGATGAAGAGGATACGTGTCATGTGATCATAGTTGTAAGTTCTTTTCTTTTCTTCGTCTGTGAGAAATTAGAGTTGTTAGTCGCCGCTAATGAGCTTATATTTTTATCTTCGGGTGGTAGTGTAAAAAGGAATGGTAAATTCGATTGCCGGTCTTGAAAAAAATGACAGAGCAGCGTGTGTTCGACAGGTATCTTTCTCAATTTGTTCCCACAAGTGATAGTCAGCCTCGTAGGACTTCCATTCAGCATGGTGCTGATTCATCATCAGCGGGGCTTTTTAATATCGCTTGGGGCTCAGGTACAAATTGAGAAAAGAGTTATATGTCTACTCTTGTTGTGCAATGTGCTTGTTCCATTTTTTACGCTCTTTTGGGAGATACCCAAGGACCAGCTTCCAGACATATTACCGTAGAATACCTGATTACTATGGTAGACCAAGTGTGATGAGTTTTTTGAGAGCAGGGAGGTCGACTTTCTCAAGGTTGAGCAGCTGTGCGATAGGCAGAAGGCTGGGCTCTAAGGTTTAGGGAATATCGTTGAGTAGGAAGAATGGTGGGGATACTTATTATGTTTTTTTGGCACTCATGTATTATAAGTTCGAATTATCCCTTTCTTGACTAACTGACTTATCATGAATAGCATGCCTCCCATTCAATGTGTTAACTGTTAATAATTATACACATAATCAATAGTTAGAGTGTCACTTGATTTGAAGTTGGGTTGACAATTTTTATTTATCATTATTGCTGGCTGCCTTTTCATCATTGTTTGTAATTTCTTGACTAACATATACTATTCTTTTCTGGCGAGATAATTCTAGAGTTCCTGATATATAAATTGTGGTGAGGCATATCTTCTAATATAAAAGTTAGATATGTCACTCATCAGAAAGCCTGCTCCTTCATTCGTTGCTGATGCCTGGTACAACAGCGACTTCGTCAAGGTCGACATCAACTCCTACAAGGGAAAATGGGTCTGCCTCTTCTTCTACCCTCTCGATTTCACCTTCGTCTGCCCCACCGAAATCATCGCCTTCAACAATAAGGCCAAGGAATTCAGAGAAGTCGGATGTGAGCTCCTCGCCTGCTCAGTTGATTCCAAATTCTCACACATGGAGTACACCCTCAAGTCAAGAAAGGAAGGTGGGCTTGGCCCCATGGACATTCCCCTCATTGCTGATCTCAACAAGGAAATCGCCAAGGCATACGGCTGCCTTTGTGAAGACGGAGACGTCGGAGTTGCTTACAGAGCTACCTACATTATTGACAACAAGGGTATCGTCAGACACTCCTCAATCAACGACCTTCCCGTTGGAAGAAACCCTGACGAATACTTGAGACTCCTCAAGGCCTTCCAATACGTCGACGCTCACGGAGAAGTCTGCCCCGCCAACTGGCAACCCGGAGAAAAGACCATGATCCCCGATCCCAAGAAGAACAACTACAAGGAGGTCATCAACACGGCCAAATGATTTGACGTCATCATTCATTTATCATAACTCCTTAAGTTCACACAAGAAAGCATATTTATACTAATTATAGACAACTTGGTTAAACAAAGAAGGTAAAATCACAGATATAGCTCAAGACTCTTAGGAAGGGTTGTTTGTTTTTCTTATGCGGTCTGTTCCAGCAGAGGTGTTTTTCAATTTATCTTTGTCGCTCATCGAAGCGCCCATAGAAGCACTCATTGAAGAGTTACTCATTGGTGTTTTCCTGACCTGATCGTACTGCCCGAATTAGGAAGGACTTCGGTAACTTCCAGGTCCAGGAGCTACTTAGAACATCGAATACTGAAGGATCGTTTTGCACTGAGATCGGTGAAGGACAATCTCCTTCCATCGAGGAACTTTCTCTGCCCAAAGGAAACATTTTTAGACATGATATACTTTCCTTCATTTGATAAATCATTTTTTGGTGTGTAATTCCCAGGACCCGGGACATCAGTAGCTAATTAGAAGCATTTTTTACTTGATTTATTGAATCTTTTGGAGCGAGGTGGGTTCCACACTTTCGATTTGCTGCTTCTATGATTGCTCAATCTGTAGTGTCCATTGGCTCTGTTTTCAATGGCTTCTTGGTTGATATAGGTGCCAGGTCCTGGAACTATTTTGACAGTTGTTTTCGGGAAGACTACATAATAGTAAAATTAATACTTTCCTAGGATACTCTCTGATGCAAAGACCAACGAGGGCTTTAGTTGTAGCGGTATTATTCGTATCTTCCAGGTCCAGGCACTTTGCGCGGTTACAGCTCAATATAGCTCATTGGTGCTATTTCCTGCCTTTAAATTTCTTGGTACCTATCTGCTCATGCGAGGCGTGAAGCCTTTTTTGTGGCTTTTGTTGGTCTATGCCATAGAGGCGATGTTGTAGGTATCGGGTGAAGGGGTGACCTGATGTGGATTTTTATCGAATTCTAGATCATTTTGCTTTCCGTAGCCGAAAGCTGCATAACTATTTTCATACCTGCCATTCGATTTTTATTCTCCTTGACGCCAGGAATCTGATAGAAGTTATCGCAGCTAGGTTAATACTCATGTTACTAATATTTGGGTCGCTTGAAACGACTATCTTTGCTGAAACTCCAGTGCTGCTTGCTAGGAGAATTGTTGACAGGTGAGGAGAGGATAGCTTTCGAGTCAACACAGCTGAAGAGTTGTGAGGGACTGGTCATAAAATAAAACTATTGAATATATGTTAATTAATGCTTACTCGGTATGGCGTTGCAATTATTAACTGAATGTATAGGATCCAAATAAGGGAAGGAAGAGTTAAGAGGAATAAGAGGTGAATAGGGAAGGGGTTAAGCCAATGAGATGTGTTATTTGGGTAGATATAAAATTTATTGATAAATGGGTAATAGCTAGTCTGGACCCTTTAAGTTGCCCACATTCCAGCATGAGAATTGGCATCTTATTTAGCAAAAACGACCACCTCGTCCTGAATTCGGATCCTACCGTCTCTACAGCAACAATTTAACAAACTAGCAAGTCGAATAATACATGCTCTACTTCAACGACCAAAAAGCATACCAAAAATATCTCTAATTATTCTCCTGGCGTCAACGTGAAGACAACATAGTCAATGGCAAATACATAAACACCCAATAAAACAACGAATTTTGTTATACCAGTCACAATGCTTTGGTCTTCATCGAACACATCCCTCTTAGATTGTGCAATATTCAAGATATACCACATCCTGAACACTTGTATGTCTTGGCTAGTGCTCTGGATGGATTTGAGAAGTTGTACAGTTTTGTCGGGTACTTCCAACCAAGGGAAGATTTGATATGTGTTGATGGTGATGGGAAGGTCAAAGTATGGCTGAACCCGGATTTATCAAGAGGGAGTAGTATCGATCACGACCAGGAGGTATCTAGTGATGAGAGAAATATCAGGATCGAGGAGAAAATGGTCGATTAAGTGATTGCTTTAGTGGAAAGAAACAGTGCAGATGAGGAAGAAGTTGAGATATCATTCTATGAATATTTCAGAAGGAACCATAAAAATAATAGAGCTAGCTTCAGATAAGCCAAAGCTGAGATTTACAATTACTCCAAAAGATATGGAATTTAGTTGCCGAATTATTTTGAGTCAGTTATTTCTCTCTTTGAAGATGAGCATATTTCATAGTAAGACGAGCATGACTGGGAGCGAAGGGGTATATAATAATAGGAACGGATTTTGGCTCAAAACAGGCAAAACGCTCTTGAATCTAGTCGCAAAAACATTCCTCATCAGGATACCAATAGACGAAATGAGAATCAAAAACCTCATGAAAGTTTAATAGTATCGGCTCTGCCGCATCAATACCAAAGCAGACCTATAATCAACTAGAGACCAGCTTATCCATCTTATCACATGCAGCAGTCTGTACAACCTGTTGGAGTGTCAAGGCCTCAATCGCCAAGCACCAATATATCTGCTGTTCAAGGAGTAAATGTTAGATTCAATTACAATACAAGTGGAAACAGTAGTACACCTACTGCTCACTTTATGCCAGCAACTGAGAGAAGATCAGTTGAAGCAAATTCTCCCAACACTTATAACACTCACAAACATCGCAATACTCACAATACCCTAATAGTCTAGAAACCTCCTCCGCCAGGACCAATATCGCCTGTATACACTCTTCCCGAAGCCGAAAAGGCAGTCATAACAGAGATGTCTTCATTCAAACTGCCTACTTCTCCCTAGCAGCCAGTCCACTACTACGCGCCTTCTACATCCAAAACAAGTCAGATAGTATACAGTGACAGTACAGATACCTACCTCCTCGATGAGGAGATCGCCTCAGATATAAGAAAATATTTTGGGAATGAGCATCTCTGATTTTCATTTTACTTCAATGTCAGAAATAACAGCATTATCGATCAGCAGCATCCACCTGATGATTTGTTATTTTTCTTGGGCTCAAGGCGTTGAGGTACACGGCTGATGGGTTGAGGAGTGTTGCTCAATCTTTTAAGGACTTTCCGTGCCAAGGCTTAAAAAGCTTTTCCTATTCCTTCAGAATTCAAGGCTGAAACTTCGGTGTTGTCTAACTTGAAATTTTTGGCCATGTCGTACGCCTAATCAAAGGATACTTTGCGCTTGTCAGAAGAGTCAGATTTGTTGCCAACAATGATCTTGTCCACTGATTCGCTAGCATACCTGAGATAATGTTAGAGGATACTTGTCTATTTCTTGGAGCCAAAACCGTAAGCTTTCAAAGCTTTCGCGATCAGTCACGTCATAGACTATCATAATTCCATGTGCCCCTCTGTTTTAGATATACTAGATACTTGTAGTAGGTGGAGGTGATGGTGCGGAATCGATCTTGTCCTGCCGTATCCCACTACATCAATTAATTCATACAATCTGCAATCTGACTTTTTGTCCGTCCACCTCGATATTTTTCATTTTCTAAAGGTCATTCAAGTCTTACGAAATCGACTCCGATGGTATTATAGAATGCGGTGGTGAAGTTGTTTTAGACGTAGCGCATGAGCATGCAAGATTTACCGACGCCCGAATTGCCGATGATCAGAATTTTGAGGAGTTGTGAATCGCTAGGTAAAGAGAAAGGTACTTTTCGGGTTTGTTATACTGCATTCTTAATATTTTAAAAGCTGATGGTTTGAATAAGGCATTGTATTATCGGAATAGCATAGGTCAGGTGGTACCATCAAATAAAACAACTGAGAAAGTCAGTGAAGGCACTTGAATTGATATGACTATATGGAATAAGAATATTTGTGGCTTGGGGTTGGGGTTGGGGTTGGGGTTGGGGTTGGGGTTGGGGTTGGGGTTGGGGTTGGGGTTGGGGGTGGGGGTGGGGTTGGGGTTGGG
>Ga0100379_10005132_pt1 | contig 11350 bp, 9 predicted proteins | sample CryGeymeta201503_FD_80418 | JGI IMG/M metagenome (GOLD analysis project Ga0100379, IMG submission 80418) | Groundwater microbial communities from Crystal Geyser aquifers in Utah, USA - Crystal Geyser metaG 2015-03 | ecosystem: Environmental > Aquatic > Deep subsurface > Groundwater | place: USA...
AATTGACGATTACGCAATAAAATTGTCGTAAATGGGCGCAACGAGCGTTTTGCGACATGGTATCGCGTCATTAGACTGTCGTTTCTCTGACCTGTCCTCTTCGGAAACGCCGCCTCGGGCGACATGTAGGGCATGGGGTGGTTGACTCCCCACCTGCGAAGCGCCCTAAGCTTCGAACCAGCGCAGACCTGCGTGGTCTGAGCCTTTCGGATGAGCATGAGCAGCCCCAAGCGGAGCAGGCGGACGGCCCTATCGGCTGTGTTGGTAGCGGTTGGCTGCCTCGTGCTCGCTGTACCCGGTGGCGCACAGGATCACCGCACCATGGAGCGCCTGCTCCGTGAGGGCGCCGACTTCCGAGTGCGTGTGGAGGCGGCCTTCGCCCTCGGCAACACCCATGACGCCACGGCCCGTCGACCCCTCGAGCGCGCGCTCACGGACGACAACCCCGCCGTGCGCGCCGCCGCCGCGACCGGCCTCGGACGGCTCGGTCGCACGGAAGCCCTGGCGGCCCTGACGCGCGCCCGCAGCGATCGATCCGCCGCCGTGCGCATGCAGGTGGAGCGGTCGATCCGCACGTTGAGCGAGCCCGCCACGCCCACGATGCCGACCGCGGCCCCACGCAACATGCTGGCCGGTGCGCTCTACCCCGCTGTGAACGTGATGCCCCGCGCCGGACGCATCAGCTGGCCCAGCGTCCGCTACGTCGTGATCCTGGGCGACATGGCCAACCGCTCCGGATTCGGGGACGAGGTCCTGGGCGCCAGCATGCGGCGCGAGGTGGCCTTGCACCTGAACGTGCTCCGCGGCGTGGCGACCTTCCCCGAGGCCGAGCAGCTCGACGCGGCCGCGCAGCGGGAGATCCAGCGCCGCCACATCCCCGCGCTGCGCTTCGATGGCTCCGTGGCCAAGCTCGAGCGTCACTCGCAGCGCAGCGATCTCAGCATCCGCTGCGAGGTCTCGATGATGCTCCTGGCCGAACCCGGGCGCAGCCTGCGCGGCATGCTCCGAGGGGCCGCCACCGGCAGCGAGCCCAGGCAGCGAGACCGCCGCGTGCAGGAGCATCGCCTGGCCGAAGAGACGCTCTCCGCCGCCGTCCGCTCGGCCATGAGCGGCGTGGCGACCGCCATCTCCCGGGCCGCGCACCCGTAACGCCATGCCGGAGGCCACGTCGGCGTCGCGCGCGAGGCGCGAGTCGGGTACATTGCGGGCGATGCGTTGGCTTCCATTGGTCGCGGCTCTGCTGCTCGCCGCATGTACTCCCCAGGGCGATCCCGCGATCGGCGTGGGCGGCTTCTCGGACAATTTCGATCGCGAGCAGCTGGGCGATCTGTGGACCGACACCGGCGGCCATTGGGAGCTGCGGGATGGCTGGCTACACGTGCAGGGCGCTCACAACAAGCCTCTGTGGTTGCGCCGGGCGCTGCCGCGCGACGCGCGCATCGAGATGGACGTGCGCAGCATGAGCCCCGATGGCGACATCAAGGTCGAGTGCTGGGGCGACGGCGTCAGCAAGGCCGAGAGCGTGGAGTACACGGCGACGAGCTACGTCGTGATCTTCGGCGGCTGGCACAACACCCTCAACGTGCTGGCGCGCATGAACGAGCACGGTGACGACAGGGTCGAGGGCTCGCCCAAGCGCGTCGTCCCCGGTCAGACCTACCACCTGCGTATCGAGCGTCGCGGCGGTACCATCACGGCTTGGGTCGATGACGAACAGCTGGTCCAGATGCACGATGACGATCCGCTCGAAGGCCGGGGTCACGACCACTTCGCCTTCAACGATTGGGACGCCGAGCTCCTGTTCGACAACCTGCACATCACGCCGCTCTGATCGGCGCGTCCCGTCGCGCGCGCGAACTGTCTCCAGCATTCTTTCTTCCACCCCTCCACTCCAACGACCGCTCCGAGCCATGCGCCCTTCCTTTCCATACTCGTCGCCCGCCAGTGAGGAGCGAAGGGCATGAACGCGAAGGAATTCGAGATCGCGTTGAAGGAGGCCGAGGCGCGCCTCGAGCAGCTGAGGATCCGCTTCGAGCAGTACTTCCTCGGGCTCGAGCGCATGGCCCCGGAGCGTGACCACGAGGCCTTCCGCCGCTCCGTGCTCGAGCTGCAGCGGGAGCTTCCGCGCAATACGGCGCTGCGCTTTCGCTATCAGCAGATGAAGCAGAAGCGCGTGACCCTCGCGACCTACTGGGCACGCGTGTGCCGCCAGATCGAGGAGGGCACCTACGCGCGTGACGTCGCGCGCGCGCGCCAACGCCAGGGAGGCGTCCAGTCCAGCACCGCGGCCGCAGCCTTCGAGATCGACGTCGACCTCGACATGGACATGGACATGGACGCCGAGGTCAGCGCGGCCCTCGACGCGCTGAACGCGGAGGAGGCGCCGCGGACCGAGCCATCCAAGCCCGTGTCCAAGCCCGTGTCGAAGCCCGTGTCGAAGCCCCCGTCCCTCAGCCCCTTCGCGGGTGCGACGACCAAGCCGCGCTTCACTCCGGACGCGCCCACCACCGCGACCTTTGGTCGGCCCGCTGGCGCTCGCCCCACGCCTCCGAACCCGCCGAGCTCGAGCGCGCCGGCGCGACCGGCACCGAGCGCGCCCGCGCGATCTCCGGCGCCTCCGCCTCCGCGCGCGGTCGCCCCGCCCCAAGCTCGCACGGCCGACCTCGGCGAGGACTCCATGCGGCGTATCTACGACCGCTACCTGGACGCGCGTCGCAAGAACAACGAGCGGGTCGACAACGTGAAGCTCGCGACGTTGAAGAAGAGCATCGACGCCATGATGCCCAAGCTGCGCGAGAAGCACGGGGCCAAGAAGATCGACTTCGAGGTCGTCGTGAAGGACGGCCGCGTGGGACTGAAGCCCGTCGCCAAGGATGGATGAGCCCCTCGCGTCCTCCGGCCGGCGCTCCCGTGCTCCGCGCGCGACCAGCTTCATCCCGGGTCTGCGCGCACAGACCCTGGCCAGCCTGACGCTGGCCTTCGCGCTCAGCTTCGGGCTCCTGGGTCTCGCTTTGATTCGCGTCAGCGAGCGTGGTCGCGCCCTGGATCGAGCGGGGGATCATCGCGCGGCGGCGCAGGCCGTCGCCTTGGCCTATCAGCTTGGAGACGGCGATCGGCACACGCGCTTCCTGCGCGCGGCGGACGCTGTCCTCGGTCAGGCGGGCATTCGCGGCGTGGAGTTGTCGCGGGCCGATCTCGAGCCCGATGTGCGAGGCGTGGTCGGGCTCGGCCAAGCGGTCGAGGCCGAGCTCCCGCAGGGAGAGCGTGTGCGTCTCTGGGTGCGCGCTCCGGATCCGAGCACGGGCGTGCCCGTGACGCGCTTGCTCCTGCTCTACGTGGCCGTGACCGGTGGTGGCGTGCTGCTCCTGGCGTACTTCACGCTGACGACCCTGGTCGTGCGGCCTCTGGATCTCCTGACTCAGGCGGCGTCGCGTGTGGCCTCGGGCAACCTCGAGGTGGCCGTGCCCGAGCGTGGCGCCGGTGAGGTCGCCCGCCTGGCCCGCGCGTTCAACGTGATGGGCGAGCAGCTCGGCGCCGATCGCGCCTCCCTCGAAGAGAAGATCGCCGAGCTCGAGCGCACCACGCGTGAGCTGGCCGAGGCGCAGGAGCAGGTGTTGCGCTCCGCGCGTCTGGCCTCCGTGGGTCGCCTCTCGGCGGGCGTCGCGCACGAGATCGGCAACCCTCTGGCGGCCATCCGAGGGCTGCTCGAGATCGCGGCGGACGAAGACGACGCCGGAGATCGCGCGGAGTATCTGGCCCGCGCGCAGGCGGAGACGGATCGCATCTCGCGCATCATCCGCGAGCTGCTGGACTTCGCGCGTCAGGGGACCGAGCGCGCGCCCGAGAGCGCGACGGCGGATCTGCGGGCGGTGGTCGAGGACGCCATGCGCTTGGCGTCGGCGCGAGGCACGAACGTGACGATCGAGCTCGACGCGGCGAAGGATCTGCCCGCCGCGCGCATCGAGCCCGACCGCGCGCTCCAGGTCGTGCTGAACCTGTTGTTGAACGCGGTGGACGCCGTCGCGGGTGAGGGCCACGTGCGCGTCTCCATCGAACGCGCGGACGACGCGACGCTGCGCCTCGCGGTCGAGGATGACGGCCCCGGCATCGACGCCGACGTGCTCGACCAGATCTTCGAACCCTTCGTGACGACCAAGCCCGTGGGCGAGGGCACCGGCCTCGGCCTGGCCGTCTGTCACACCCTGGTCAGCCAGGTCGGCGGTCACATCGACGCCGAGAACTTGCCCGACGGCGGCGCCCGCTTCGCGCTCCGCTTGCCCATCGACGTGTAGCCGCCGCACGAGCGCTCCACGTGGGTCGGGCGGGGCCTGTCGCCGCCCGTTGCCCGCGACATCGGCGCCCGCCCGCGGGGGAAGCTCGCCTGGGGGGGACGGGGGGGGACGGCGGCCTTGCATCGGCGAGCGCTCGGCAAGGATCGGTCGCGTGGCCGGAGGGCGCTCGCGCCAGGCCGCCTCGCCGCGCGCGCCATGTCGAGTTTGGGTGGGCAGGCGACTTGGCACGCGCGGAGCCCCCTCCGGGCGAGCCTCCCCCGCGGGCTCCCGTGAACGAACCCCGGGCGCTCTTCGCTGCCCGAACGTGGGGCGCGGGACTTGTCCCGTGCCGGACGCGGCCTACGCATATGACCGAACGGTGCTCGCAACTTCGGCGACCGCCCGCGGGAGGCTCGGCTCCGGGGGACGGCGGCCCAGTTCTCGCCGCCGAGTCGACGTGACGAAAGTGACGAGGAGCGTCCCCTCTCCCCTCTCCCCTCTCCTCAGTCTTCGGAGCCGGTCACGGCGACGGGATGTCGTGGCTTCCGTCTGCGGCGAAGTGGGCCTGGATGGCCTCGGCTTGGCGCTGCGTGGCGCCCGCGGCTCGCAGACCGTCGAGATCCGCCTCGGCGATGCGCTTCAGTGAGCCGAGGGTCGAGAGCAGGCGCTGGCGCGTCTTGGGGCCGACTCCCGGGATGGCGTCCAGATCGCTGCGGAGCCGTCGTCCCTTGCCCACCTTCACGCGCAGCGCGTTGGACGCGCGGTGGGCTTCGTCTCGCGCCAAGGCCAAGAGCGCGAGCGCCGGGCTCGAGCGCAGCGTGATCGGGTTCTTCTGCCCGGGCAGGTACACGCGATCGACCAACAGCTCGCCGAGCACGTTCTCCTTCTCCTTGGCCAGGCCGACCACGGGCAGCTCGTCGACGCCCGCCTCTTCGCGCGCTGAGATGGCCACCGCGAGCTGACCGCGACCGCCATCCACGACCAGCAGATCGGGCAGCTCCCAGCCCTCCTCGTCGGCCTGGCCCCGCTTCAGTCGGCGCAAGAGCACCTCGCGCATGGCGCCGTAGTCGTCGCCGCCGCTCACCGTGCGCACGCGGAAGCTGCGGTAGCCGCGCCGCGCCGGCACGCCCTCTTCCAGGCGCACGAACACGGCCACCGTCTCTTCGCCGCCCGTATGCGAGATGTCGACGCACTCGATGCGATGCGGCGTGCGCGGCAAGCGCAGTCGGACCCGCACCTCCTCGAGCCTGCTCTCCACATCCTCCGACGCGCGTCGCCGTTCGTGGAACGCGTGTTCGGCGTTGTCCGCGGCGAGCTTCAACAGGCGCACGCCGGTCCCGCGCTGCGGGATGCGCAGCGTCACGCGGCGACCACGGCGCTCGCTCAACACCTGAGCCAGACCCTCGGCGGCTTCGACCTGCACGGGGATGAGCACCTCGTCCGGGGGCGCGGCGCGCTCGTAGTGTTGATCGAGGAAGGCCGCCACCAGCTCCTCGTCAGGCAAGGACACGCGTCGCAGCTCGTGCGAGTCGACACCCGAGAGTCGTCCTTCGCGCACGCGCAGCATCACCACCTGCGCCTGGTCGGCCTGTCGGAAGAAGCCGAGCACGTCCTGATCGACGTCGCGCACGCTGCTCACGTGTTGCTCTTCGCGCAGCAGCGTGACGGCGCGGAGCTGATCACGCAGGCGCGCCGCCTCTTCGTATTCGAGCGCGGCCGAGGCCTCGCCCATGCGCTGCCCGAGCTCGCGCGAGAGCTCGTCGTGACGACCCGAGAGCAGGAGGGTGACCCCTCGCACCTGCGCTCCGTACGCCTCGGGCGAGATGGGCAGGACGCAGGGCGCGGGGCAGCGCCCGATCTGGTGCTGCAGACACGGACGCGTGCGGCTCTTGAGCTCGCGATCCGTGCAGGTGCGGAGCTGGAAGTAGCGGTTGATCAGCTTGAGCGCTTTGCGCGCGCCGCTGGCCGAGGGGTAGGGCCCGAAGTAGCGGGCGCCGTCGGCGTGGGGTCGGCGCACGACGCGCAGGCGCGGCCACTCCTCCTTCGGATCGAGGCGCAGAGAAAGGTAGTCCTTGTCGTCGCGGAGCTTGACGTTGTAGCGCGGTCGATGGCGCTTGATGAGCTCGCTCTCGAGCAGCGCCGCCTCCTTCTCCGAGGCCGCCACGAAGGTCTCGATGTCCGAGAGCTCCGCCTCGAGGCGATCGATGAAGGCGCGCGGATCGTTGCGCCCCGCGGCGAAGTAGCTGCGCACGCGGCTCTTCAGGTTCGACGCCTTGCCGACGTACAGGACCTTTTCGTCCGCTCCACGGAAGAGGTAGACGCCCGGCGCGACGGGCAGGGTCTCGAGCTTCTCGCGGACGCCCTCGGCGAGCATGCGTCAGACTAGCACGCGCTCTCCACGGGTGCGCTCGCCGCGCCAGCTCCATGAATTAGGTGACCCGCGCCCGCTTGTGAGGAGTTGCGGACGCGGGCCTGGGAACATTCTGGAGGGAGTCTGGGTTCGGTCAGGCGGCGCACGTCTGACTCGCGATGGCGTCGTGCAGATGCTCGACGGCGCGCTTCTGGAGCTGGCACACGCGCGACTCGCTGATGCCCATCTCCTCGCCGATCTCGCGCAAGGCCATGCCTCCGAAGAGGCCCATCTCGATGGCTCGGCGCTGCCGTTCGGGCAGGAGCTGCATGGCCGCGCGCAGACGGCGGCTCTGGCGGTGTTCTTCCGCGAGCTCGTCCGCGAGGCGCCCGTGGTCGTCGCGCATGCGGTCCACCATCGGTGAGCCTTCGCTGGGCGTGGCGTCGATGGAGACGAGACGACGTGCGGCCACGAGCCTGCCGCGCTCTTCGTCGGCCGTGTCCACGGTCTCGCCCGCAGCGTGCCTGACGGCCAGGCGCATCTCGTCGCGGCTGCGCAGATCCATGCGGCGGATGGCGTCGATCATGCGTTGGCGAATGCGCGTGCGCACCCAGGTCTTCTCGCCGATGCCGAAGCCCTTGTAGGTGCTGAGCGCCTCGAGCACGGCCATGCGGCCTTCGGCGCGCAGGTCGTCTTCGTCTAGCGCCTGTCCGATGGCGGCGACAGGGCGCAGCCGACGGGCCATCATCCTCACCATGCCTTCGTAGGTCTCGAGCGCGGCTCGAGCTTCCTTGTCGGACCAGCTCATCTTGGCGGGCTGGGTCTTCGTTCTTGCCGTCTGGGTCATCCTGAACTCCTGACGGGAGGAGACACTTCAAGACGCGTGCCGCACTCGGCCTCAGGGAGGCATCGGCGTTTTCTCAATGTTCTTCAGGGAAGAAGCGACACGAGGTCGAGATTCTTCCGCGCGGTTGCGTGCGAATACGTGCGACGTTATGTGCTGGCGTTCGATAGTGTGCGATTCGGAACGAGTTCGCACGATATCGCACGGATAGCCCTCGGGCCCAACCCTCAGCTCAGCCCGTGCTTCTTGATGCGCCGGATCAGCTGGTAGCGCGACAGGCCAAGGAGTCGGGAGGCCGCCGTCACGTTGCCTTCGCTGCGCTTCAACGCATCGATCAGCTGGCGTCGTTGCTCCGAGCGCGCCCGGGATCGGATGGCCTCGATGCTCTCGTTCGGGTCTTCGGGCGTCGTCGATCGCGCGCCTGGCGTGGCCCCGCTGGACGCCTCGCTCGCGCCTGGCGTGGCCTCGCCGGACGCCTCGCTCGCGGCCGGCGGCGCGGGGGTGCGCATGGGCGCGGGGGGAGGCGGCAGGGGGGACTCTCGCTGGAGCCTGCCGTAGGGCTGCGTCACGGGGTCCGAGAAGCTGACGGGTGCGGGGCCGTCGCGTCGTTCCGGCGACCAGCCCGTGGCGACCCGGCTGAGCACCGGGAAGTCTTCCAGCGCGAGCAGCTCCCCGCCGTTCAGGAGCATGGCTTGCTCGACCATGTTGCGCAGCTCGCGCACGTTGCCTGGGTAGGCGTAGTTCAGGAGCGCTTGGAGCAGCTTGGGGCCGAGCTCCGGCGCGCGTCGGCCCAGCGCGCGCGCTCGGTCCCGCACGAAGTGGGCTGCGAGACCGAGGATGTCGTCGCCTCGTCCGCGCAGGGGTGGCGTCTGCACCACGAAGACCTCGAGCCGGTAGCGCAGATCCGCGCGGAAGCGTCCCTCCTCGACGGCGCGGCTCAGGTCGCGGTTGGTGGCGGCGATGACGCGCGCGGTCATCTTGCGAGCGCGTGTGCTGCCCACGCGCGTGAACTCCTTCTCCTCCAGCAGCCTGAGCAGCTTCGTCTGCATCGGCAGCTCGAGCTCGCCGATCTCGTCCAGGAAGAGGGTGCCGCGCCCGGCGGCCTCCACGCGTCCTTGCTGGCTTGACGTCGCGCCCGTGAAGGAGCCCTTCTCGTGTCCGAAGAGCTCGCTCTCGACCAGGTTCGCCGGGATGGTCGAGCAGTCGACCGCGACGAGCGGCTCGTAGGCGCGGCTGGATTGGGCGTGGATCATGCGCGCCACCACGCCCTTGCCCGTGCCCGTCTCGCCCAGCACCAGCGCCGTCGTGTCCTCGCCCTTGGCCACGGCCGCGATCTGCTTGCGCAGCTCCACGATCGGCGCGCTGTCTCCGATCAAGGCGTCCGCGGCTGCCTTCTCCGTGACCTGACTGGCCTCGACCATGCGGCGGCGCAGGGACGCGACCTCGGCGGCGCGCTCGACGCGCATCAGCAGCTCGCGCAGCTCGGCACCCTTGGGCACGTAGTCGAAGGCTCCGCGTCGCATGGCCTCGACCGCCACCTCGAGATCGGGATAGGCCGTCACCATCAAGAACGCGGCGCCTCGCGCGCCCGCCTTCAGATCGTCCAGTAGCACGAGCCCGTTCACGTCCGGCAGGTGGTAGTCGAGCAGCACGACGTCAGCGTCCGATTCGGTCAGGCACCTCGGCGCGTCCGCGCCACTGGCGCACTCGGAGACGTCGTAGCCTGCGTGCGAGAGCGCCCGCTTCAGGGCGCGCCGGAAGCCGTCGTCATCGTCGACGATCAGGATTCGGCCGGCCACTCGTCGTCCTCCCTCGCGTCCTCCCTCGCGTCCTCCCTCGCGTCCTCCCTCGCGCCCGTCTCGAGCGTGCGCGTGTCCGTGACCACGTAGTCCACGCGCTGATCGTGGTCGTGAGTGGGGACCTCCGCGAGCAGCTGGAAGTCGTAGGCGATGGCCACACGCGTCGCGTTGTGCATGGACGGCAGCAGCCGGTCGTAGAAGCCGCCTCCATAGCCGATGCGATAGCCGAGTGGGTCGAGCACGAGCGCGGGGACGAGCACGAGGTCCACCTCGTCCAGAGGTGTCAGCGGCGCGTCCTCAGGCGGCTCGAGGATGCCGTAGGCGCCTTGGGGGCTGAGCACCGTGGCTTCGTCGAACTCGTGCATGCGCAACTCGCGTGCTTCGGCGTCGACGCGTGGCAGCGTCACCCGTCGCCCGGAGCCCAGCGCCTCCGCGACCAGCGCCGCGGGGTCCGCTTCGCCGCGCATGGCGATGAAGGCGGCGACGACCGTGGCCTCGTGCCACGCGGCAAGCTCGAGCACGCGCGCGGCGATCGCGCAAGAGCGTGCGACCCGCGCCTCCGCAGGCAGCGCGCCGCGGACCGCCTTCATCTGGCTGCGCAGCTGTTTCTTGAGCTGCGCTCGCAAGCGCGGGCCATCTTCCAGCGTCTCGCGCCCTCGCCGCGGAGTCACGCGATTGGCGCCAATGGACACAGCTCGCCCCGAAGCGGCGAGGTCATGGCTGCTCGCCTGCGTCCTGCTCGACGCTCGCGTCCTGTTCGAGGCGTTGGTCGATGCGCGCGATGGCGTGCGTGACCACGTTCCGCACACGCCCCTCGAGCTCCTCGCGGCGCCGGCTCTCCTCGCTCAGATCCTCGGCCAAGCCGAGCGCGACGACCGCCAACAGCTGCGCGGGCGAGGCCTTCTGTACGGCCTTGTCGCCGAGGGAGGCGATGCGCTCGTTGATCATGTCCGCGAGGCCACGCAGGTGGGACTCCTCCGTGTCGGAGGTCATCCGATAGCGGGCGCCCGCGATCACCAACGTGACGGTGTGTTTCTCAGTCAAGGCAAGCAAGAAGCTACGTCTCCCGAGCCAGCAGCGTCAACCCGTGTCCATGGGTGACTCTTCCGCGTTCGGGAGGGGCGCTCGCGTCCGTGGGTCACCCGTTTCCGTCCGTCGCGTACTACTGCACCCACGTTCGTCGGCGTGGTAGGCTACCCACGCCCATCCGGGCGTCTACCTTTTGAGGGATAGCCTTACCTCCAATGATCAAGGTCGAGTGTCCGTCCTGTCGCGCTCCGTACGAGCTCGACGAACGCCGTATGCCGGCTGCCGGCGTGAAGATGAGGTGTCCCAAATGCGGAACCTCCTTCCACGTCTCGGCCGATGGCAGTGCTGCGGCTGCACCGCCCCTACCGGTCCGCGCGCCCAAGCTCACCGCCATCGGTGTCGGAGCGCCCGGGGCCGTGGCTCCTCCCCGAGCGCCATCGCGCCCGCCGCCCGCGAAGCGCACCATGGTTGGCGTGGGCATCCCCGGTGCCGACAGCGGGGCCCCGCTCTCCTCCGCCGACCTCGAGTCTTTCGCCCCCTTGGCCCCTCCGGCGGTCCCGGATTTCGGCGTGGATCTGCCCGCGCCTGCGGTGCCTCGTGCGAAGATCGCAGCGCCGATTCCCTCGGGCGTCGATCTGCCCGCGCGCAAGGTCGCGTCGGGTGTGGATCTGCCCGCGCCCGCGGTGCCTCGTCCGAAGATCGCGCCGCCGATGCCGTCGGGCATGGGTCAGGCCGCGCGCCCGCCGTCGTCGGGTGTGGATCTGCCCGCGCCCGCGGTGCCTCGTCCGAAGATGGCGCCGCCGATGCCGTCGGGTGTGGATCTTCCGGCGCCCGCGGCGCGCAAGCCGTCGTCAGACGACTTCGGTTTGGACCTGCCCGCGCCGAAGGGCTCGGGTGTGGGTCTGCCCGCGCCCGCGCTGCGCAAGTCGGCGGCGGGTGACTTCGGGGTGGATCTTCCGGCGCCCGCGGCGCGCAAGCCGTCGTCAGACGACTTCGGTCTGGACCTGCCCGCGCCCGCGGCGCGCAAGCCGTCGTCAGACGACTTCGGTCTGGACCT
>Ga0100379_10005135_pt1 | contig 11347 bp, 17 predicted proteins | sample CryGeymeta201503_FD_80418 | JGI IMG/M metagenome (GOLD analysis project Ga0100379, IMG submission 80418) | Groundwater microbial communities from Crystal Geyser aquifers in Utah, USA - Crystal Geyser metaG 2015-03 | ecosystem: Environmental > Aquatic > Deep subsurface > Groundwater | place...
TAGACATCATCCCCAGAAAATAAAATTTGCACATCATCAATAGCATCTCTGCTCAGGATAATTGTATTGAGCGCTATATTCAGGAAAGAAAAAAACTCGAGGTTTAGATTGAAGCTCTGAAACATGTAATCGGACATTCATCTCTTTTCTCCCAAATAAATTAATAAGGTACCATACTCAATGGAAAATCTCAGGATTTTTTGATAGAGAGAATCGTCAATATAATCAATAGAGAAGAAGCTCAACAAGAAGCACTACTGTTGAGGTTTAATGAGTTGAAAGAAATTCATGATGTCTAGGATAAGAAAAAGAAAAAGCTCAAGGATAAATACATAAAACTTGTTTAAGATCGAAATAAGATAGATAAAAAATCCAAGAAACAGAAAGGGGAGGAAGAACAGATTACTCCATTTTTGGGAGAATGGCTTACCAATGTAGAGACGGTTCCTGTAACACCTAAAAAAGCTAAAGTATATCGCTAGTTCAAGCGTGATAGAAGGTCAATAAAGTTCAAGGAGAACCATTGAGCTGATTTGTATGCTGGATTCAGTTAATTCAATTTTGATATGATAATGGATCAGGATCAAGATCACTCATCAACGTCTTCTGGGAGGTTTTCGAGGTCCAGCTTCTTACCAGTGATCTCAGTGTAGAGTTTCAAGACGTTTTCAGTCTAGTTTTCGAAGTGGGATGTGGCATCAAAGCCATCGGAAATGTAGAGCCCGTCGTTGGCCTTGGTGGTTGGGACGTATCTTTCGGTGATGGAGACGAACTTCTCCTTGATCTTTCCACAGAGATCAAGGGCACCCTTGATTTCCTCCACAGGGTTGTTGGTCTCAACGGTGGTGCTGATGATGGCAATGTAGTAATCCTTCTTGCTGATGCAGTGAACTGAGGACACCATCATGATGTAGATGTCTGAATAAGAAATTAAGTACCATTTTTACGCTTGAGCTGACGCTGAGGAAGAATAATTTGCACTGAAGGAATATTTTCAGTTCCTGGGATGGGATGGTCCAGGATGCAAATGCATCTGATGATTTTATCTTCAAGCTTGACTCTGTCTTTCAGGCCGCATCTGAGAGCATAGGTAGGATCACAGATGACAGTGTTGCACTTGGCGGTTCCTTGAGGACCCTTGACTCCAACAACTTTGCCGTCTTCAAAAAGTATCTCGTTGATGTCAGTATTGAGCATGAATGTTCCACCATTGACAGCACTAATTCTTGAGAATCCTTCGGGAATACCTCCAAGACCAAAAATAGGATAGATGAAAGGAGAAGGGTTCTTTCCCATGGAGTCCATATAGAGCTGGATTTTACGGATGAGCTCAATAGCTGGGCGACTGAGGAAGCTGTCGTTGGTGTATAGGGCCACGGCATGACCGATGAAATCAATGGTATTTTATTCAAGCCCATATTTCTCGAGCATCAGTTTTCCAGGCTGGTCAATCTTAATGCCGTCATAGGTCTTGGGATTGCCTTCTTCGAGGTTTTGGATGGCTTCTAAGAATTTTTGGCAACGTCTCTTCTCGAGGAGACCCATGAGATCAGATGAAAGAGCTTCCTTGGGAGTTACCGGAACCTTAAAGATCTTCATGCCACCTTTTGAGAAGAAACCGGCCTCTTTGAACTGCAGGACATAAGTTCCGTCAATGGCTATGTGATGGCAAATGTACGTTTCCACTCGAGATATTTTGAGACTCTTGTTTTGAGGAGGATCTTGACGAGTTTTCCGCCGTACATAATGTACTTAGGAATAAGGTCAATGTTCCAGTCCCGGTTGTGGCCGAGTTCTTTGTTGGGCTCTTCCTTGTCTCTGAAGAGTTTCCAGAGATTAGTGAGGTTGACTGAGGCTCCCTCTCCTCCGTAAAAACTGTTGCGGTCGATATGAAGGACCTTCTTGCCTGAATCAGCAGACTTGTACCTTCTTGGGACAGCAGTCCAGAGAGCACGCACTCAATGAGGCCAGTGCCACACACTACCACGTCGTAGGTCTATTCCATCAAATCTAATTATGATATTCAATATTCAAAGCTTCGGATTTTACTATCCCTGTCAGTCTGTATTTGTTCAAATCACCTAACTGTCAATCCTCTCTTCGCCTTCTTACCATCCTTACACAAATAATTTTATAGTGATAGTGGATGAGAGGGCTGAATGTGAGTTCGACTTGCCATAACCTGGTTGCAGATAAAATGAGGGATTAAATGTATCTAAGGCATCTTCGGCAAGTCGAAAAAATCAATAATAGAGAAGCGCATCACGTTTCTCAGGACATCAAAGATTATCGTTCCATTAATGAATCTCACCTCAAGCGTAAATTGAAAGCTTTCGAGTGGCAGCAAAAGCAGCAGGAGCATCTCCTCAAATCCAAAAATAAGCGAATCCGTCAAAAAATATCAGACATCAGACCATATACTAATTTCAAACATCCCTATTCACTTACCGAAGAAATATCGCTGACTGCCAAGTAGCACTCTCCTTAGCAACAAACAAGCCCGAATTCTTCTCCCAATCGCAAAGGGCAGTCCCTACATTACCAGTTTCGGAAGCGGAAACAGTAGGAAATTGATAGAGAAAACAAAAGGCTCCAGAAATGTTTGGGAACTCAGAAAAGTAGCTACTTACCATATTTGCCAAAAATAGTCCCCAAACAATCATCCCGCTATACCCCACGTTTTTAGTAAAATCCTCACTCTTAATGATCTTTTAGTATAATTCAGAATAAATTTATTATGTTCGATCCCTTCCATATCGACCATTCTCCTCCCAAGAGCCCATTCATCAAAGATTTTCGCAATGGAAAGTTCCAGCATTAGCATTCGTTAGACAATAGTCCCAGTGTCGGATTGTTTCTCGACCATAACTATCTGTTCGCATTGGGAAGATGGAAAGGGACAACTCTATAAGGACCAACCTTCATAATCTTCCCGGATGATTCATACTTCCACGGAGAACTCTTCAAAGGCCTTCCGAAAGGTCTCTGCACTTTTGGAGGTCCCTCTGGCACAAGGATTCATTTCAATTTCCTTCAAAAAGATGGCGCTTGGGTAGCTCAGTAAGATTTAAAAAGTCATGCTTTACACTCTGTAATCCTTAGGACCCCTGTACTGCTCTAACTGTTCAAAGGAGCTCCATTGGATCATTCTGCTTTTGTCCTCGACTACACCCAAAACCCCTCAAATTACACTAATAAAGCGCAAGCTTCTTATGGGGGTACTTCTCAGATCAGACAAAAAATATCTGAGCTTTTTGGAAAAGATGTGGGACAAGAGTTGACCTCTTATCAAGATTTTATCAGAAAACATTTCAGCAATGAGAATCAAAAGAGTAAGCTTGAAATCAGTTATACCAATGGAGATACTTAACATCTGATAAAATATCAATCATCCTCAATTGTATGTCGTCTTCAAGGATAACCATTTGCCTCTAAGACATTGGGTTATCACAACTCACTCACAAGTAAGATGGAATTTTCAAGAAAAAAATTGGGAAATGGATTTATTTCATAATCTATAGCTGAATAGTCTCTTAACTATCTTTACGGGAATAGACCACCTGAATGTTTGAATGCCATTCATCTTTACTATCGACAATCTCTTGAATTCATCAACTAATACTTTCCTACGGACTCTATTTATCGTTTAAGACTCCTTTATGGTTGCCTCAGCAATCTCTTCAATCACTTATTTATCGAGAAGTAAGCCCATCTAACTATCGAACGAATTATTGATCCTGTCTCTTAACCACGCAGACTTAGTGCTTCTAATGCTGATCGCTCACTTCTCTTAGAGGCTAAGGAAGATGTTATCAAGGCAGTCAGAGCAAAAAGCTTCAGTCGAAGTCAAGTCGTGACTGAGAGAAAAGATATTTATGCTCCACTTCATTATTTTCAGGTCCTCGATCAATCATACGATGAATCTCATAAGAATCATCCGTATCGGCAGCAAAGAAGTCCACAGAGAAGTCCGCAGAGAAGCCTACAGAGGATGAAATAGTATACAACCCCTCATACTGTGAAGATTCCTCCTTCCACCTTGGGGCTGCCTGAAAAAGGAAGCTCATCTGGGAAAAAATCTGCTCTTTCTAAATACGCATACCTATCCGAATCCAGGGACTACAATGTGAAAAGATTACAAAACATCGATGCCTTAACTCAATATTATTAGCAAATCGAGCGTGATCTCAAGAGAGAGAAGCAATCACCCAATAGATTGCTAACCTACTACTCGGGGCAGGAAAGAGGCACCAAAAGATCGACTGTTTCCAAGAAGATGGATACAACTAACGTCAAAAGGAAGCTTCAATTTGGCATGACTCCATGATGCTTACTTTTACTTCTAATACTATTTGACAATGAGGTGAAGAATATACAGGATAGTGATCATATTCTGCGCACAGGTTAGAGGATACTTTTTCTCATTTCCTCAACACTCATTTCTCTCTCATCGATTCTTCTCCTCAATGACTCTATCTCCAGTGCCATCAACACCACTTTCAAGTTGAAACCTTCCTCCTTTTTCTCCCAGCTCATGTTTTCGGAATATTTTAGCCTCATTTTTCGGATGTCTTCATCAAAATTCTTATTTTCAGATCGCAGTCTGTCTATTTCTGCTCCCAAAATATGGATTCTCCTGGCATAATCCTGATATTATTCGATTTGCTTTGCCAAAGATCTAGTTTCTGCTTCACTCTTGGTTGCCTCATTGAGGAGACGGTTGAAATCTGATGAAATTTGATTAATCCTGAATAATATAAAGCTTACTTTGATTCCAGACTGCTTATTTTGTTGATAAGCAGATCGATCTCGTTGTTCTTTGTAGCCACTTTGGACTGAAGTCTTGAGAAGTTTTCTTGGAGTTCAAGAAATTCCCGAGATTTATTTTTACCACTAATGGTTCCTTCCTGATTGAGTCGCTCGATTTAAGCACTCAAAACCAACACTTTGAAAGCAAATTAATTTGTGAATCCTTTTTCTTTCTCCAACTATTGTTAAGTGCTTCGAAGTTTGCGCTCGTACCCTTATATATCTGAGACCAGTCCCATCATATGGTTCTAACTAGAAAAAAAAATACCTGTTGCTCTTGAAGAGCAGCTTCGAGTTCTCCCTTTCTCCTGGCTTCAGGTTCAAGACGAGCATACTGAGTCCTTAATTCTTCATAGTCATTATTTTTGCTTTTGACCATGTTACTCAGCTTTTCTTTTTCTTGATTGTTCCTGAAAAGATGATTTTCAAAGTCTCTAGAACGAGCATCTGCCTCTCTGTATTTATTTTGCCAGTTTTCAATTTATTTCTTGAGACTGTTATTTCCCTCTTGCATTCGATTGACCAGCTGTTAGTTTTCAGCAATCTTCAATTCATAGTTCTTCAGGTGGCTAATTTTGCTGTGAAGTTCAAGCTTTTCTTTTTCCAACTATCCTAGTTCTCTGTTTCTTTATTTTAGAAGGTCATTTAGCTTCTCTAGTTCTGTTGTTTGGAGTCCAATTTTATGTTCATAATCTCTCAATTTGACATCAATATTTCTGTATTCACTGAGAGTGCTTTCGACTTTGCTGTAGCGAATTCTGAAGTCGTTCAGCTATCCTGCCTGACCTTTCAAGAGACCATTGAGACGCTCAATTTACTTGGTAAGACCTCCATTAGTACGTTCTGCTTCTCTAAGCTGCTGTTCATTTTTCTTTAGTGCACTCACTTCTTTCTCAAGTTTACTTAACTAAAACTTGAGTTCCTCATTGAGCCTAACCTGTCCTCCAACTTTGTCTTATAAACTTTTTTTGTCCTTTTGGAGATTAGACATTTGCTAGATTTGTTGCTCTAGGTTGGCGTGTCTGCCTTTCCAGTCTTCGATCTCTCCTAACCTGCTCTTGAGAATGCCATTGATTCGATCATTTTATATTTTAAGATTGTTGATCTTACTTTCATAGTTGTAAAGGTCATTTTCTAGATTCTTGTATTTTGATAGTTATCCCTCTCTTTCACTGACTTTTTTTTTCCAATTTTCAATCTCATCAAGTTTTGTCCTTAGAATGCTGTTCAATCTTTATAGTTCTTTTGAGGCCAGATTTAGCTTATTTCCTAATTATTAGTTATAGTGCTCCAGTTCTTTTCCTCGCACAACCTCTTCCTCCAAACGGCTCGTCCTTACTTTCCATTCATCAGCTTCTCTTGTCTTGGCTTCTAAAGAATTCCTCAACTGTCTTCCTTCACTTTCCCATTCTTGCAGCTTTTTCAGCTGTTGAGTTAAGTTAAACTACTGTTGACGAAGACCAGCGTTATCGTCTTCTTTCTGCCGAAGAAGATCATTGAGACGCATCAATTCCTGACTGGTGAGAGCTAGCTTATTTTATTGGTCAGTCAGAATGTTTTCGTAGTTGCGGAGTTACATGATAAGAATCTACTGCCTCTGGTTCTTTTGACGAAGGTCATCTACTTCTCTGTTGCGACTATCAAGAAGATCTCTGCATTTACGGATCTAGTTTTCGAGAGTAGACCTTTCGTTTTGGAATCGAATGGTCATCTATCTGATTTATCTGTCAACCATGCTCTTCCTTTGGCTGTCCATCAATGCTCTGAGGTCTTCTAGTTCTTTTAGTTTACTCTTTTCAGCAGCCTGATATCTACTTTTCCACTTGTCAATATCAGCCATAAGATCACGACTGCGTTGCTGTTCAGCTTAGTACTTTTGCTGGAGGGAGAAGTCGATATCCTGAAGTTTGTTTTTGAGCATTTCGTTTTCGTGATAGAGAGTCTCGCAAATTTTATTCAATTTTTAGTACTCTTCTCTGTACTCCTAAATTTCCTTTTCCTGAGAAAAGCATTTTTCGGTAAGCTCTCGAATCTGGACTTCGTAATTGGAAGCATTGAAGAGCTGTCTTTAGCTTTCTTTAAGTTTGACTCTCAGCAATTCGATTTACTGGGAAAGGCGTTCTATTTAAATGGTCTGGAAGACCACGATGAACTGTACATTATCTCCAAGGTTGGTCTTGCGATAGTTGGGAAGGTTCTGGATACGGGACCTAAATGGTGACGTTGGTACTTTCGGAGGTCATCCCCATAGGCAAGAGAATCGTTAACCACTGCAGTTGAGATGAAGGACCGGTTGACATTACTGTTTCCTAAGTATTTAAAGTCTTACCAGTGTTGAAGACGTAGGATTGTCGAAGGATGGTGTCTTTGAAACCTGACTGATGCATAAATCAAAAAATCAAATCAAATACTATCTTTAAAATAGCAAACCACGATCATTTTGAATATGTCAGTAAAGGAACCATATACTGAATGCATCAGGATAACAACACAAAATCATATTAGTGCGATCATTTTCACTCAAGGTCGATGAAGTTATTTGCTCTTCGCCTGTTCAAAAACATCTGTCTTCGACTGCCTTCATCCTTTTCTTTTCCTTCTCTTCTTCCCTACTCACGCCTGTTCTCTCGCACTTGGCCTCGAATAAATGTCTGTCCGAATGACTCTCCTCTCGAAATAAACAAATTTATATTGTTGTTTATATAGACATTACCTCCCAAAACTCTTGTCTCCACCTATCCTTAGTCCATTCTTTTCCCCTTAAGCTATAATGTCTGCTACTCTTTTACTCTTCTCTGCTCACTCTTTCTTGTTGGCAATGATTTCTTTCGCTTTTCATTGAAGTAAGATCTCAGTTTCCCTTCTTTTACTTTCTATTCAATCGAACTGGGACGACCCAGTAAATCCTCACTCAGCAAAGCCTTTCCATTCAATTCACTTAAATTAACTCTCAGTCTTTCTTCTTTCTTCCTTGCAAATTTCTTACTAGCATAGTTGGCTCTGACATTTGGATGAGATGTTTCAATTGTTGCTCGAGCTGAAATTGAAGGCTTTCCTACCAAATTAGTATCTGTTGTTTCTACTCTTCTGTGCCCGTGTGAATAGTTGCGTATTTTGTTGTTACGGGCTAGTCCCTGAATATCAAGGGTTTGGTTTGGACGATCAAGTTGAATAAGGTGGCCTTCCTGAGGCATACTGTTGTTTGAAAACTAGCGATATGTCTTGGAAGCGGGGTGCAATTAAATTCCTGGAGGTAACTACACAGCTACTTTATCTGATTGGATGCGAATCATTATAGGTGAACTGCCTGGACTTTTGTTGGAATATGTGCTCTTCGGTTTGGACAGAGGTCTGAGCACTTTAAAAAAACCAGTCACTTACTGATCCTCAGGAATTGTCTGCTTGTCTAATCCATGAAATCGATCGTGGACTGTGATGATTTGATTGAGGATAGGGGCTTCAGGAGGCAGGAAACAGTATGCGATTTATAGACTACGTGACAACCAGTGTTCAGAGTCGAGGACATCATGAGAGTCACACTGCTGTTGCTTTTAGATAAACCTTGTTTCTGTCGAATAGCAATAGAGACTGATTGCCAAATATGTTATCTTCTGAATAATATCGCTGCTGCTGACTTCTGTATCTCCCTCTTCGAGTTCACTAACATCAAAAGGAGTCAGCTGAATCTCGTCGAGAATTTTATTCCTATAGATCCATAGATGTTCCTGCCTTTCCTATGGACGGTAGAGTTGCTCCAGATCTATTTTGGGGTTTACCCAGCCAAGTTTTCTTGTTTGCTGTGTTTGTTCATCAAGCAAATAAAGAATATCTTTTTGGGCAAAGGCCAATTTGAGGTCTCTTGTTGTGGACAAAAGATGCTGAAGAACAGAAATGTTGTTTCCTATAATTTACTTTCCATACTGGCCTTACTGTTTGTCTGTGTGATTCTCCTGTTTGGAAGCTGGGTGAGGTTCACGCTTGAGGACAAGATGAAGTGACTGATGGAGGCGAGTGAGCAGTTGGATTACAAGGTTGTAGCTCATCCTAGAGGAATTTTTGGCGTGTTAGAGGGCTTGGGAGTGTCTGAATGAAAAAAAAAATACTTGCCCATTTAGGAATAGAGAATGCAGAGCTGTAGCTATAGCTTTGCTGCAATTGTATCATAACGGATACGATGGAAATCCTTATTACGGGAACTGAGGGTCTTGGAGCTTAGCTATTTAAGACGATTTATGGCTGCAGCCAGTTCCAGCTGAGCCTACTCAAGAAAACCCACCTGATAGTAGAGGATACCAAGGTTGGCAAGGATAAGAGTTGTCAGGTGAGGGTTCTTGACAGCTTGCATGTTCTCTCTCAGAGCTCGAAGCAGGTTGATGCTTTCGAGATTGTCACCTTTACAGAGCAGTCTGTCGACTTCCTCTACAATCTTGATGGCCTAACTATCGTTGAGGGAGTTATGCTTGTGCTTTGATGATCTGGAAGGCTTTTGTTCTTCTTCTGGTTTTATTATGGGGCCCTGCATTGATTAATTTTATTCCTCATATCAGCTATCATCTATTATCGTCTAGCGATTTTGGCTGTAGAATACCAGAGTCACGATTAAATTTATAGATGTTGAACCGGTTGTGCTCGTCTTCCTCACCTGCATTCCATCGCCTTCTTCTCCGTACCTACTCGCCTTTCTCACAAGCCAACGTTGCTAGTGACCCTGCTGACTTCCTGAACCGTACCAGGAATGTCGCGATCATTGCTCACGTCGACCACGGAAAAACTACTCTTGTTGACTCTCTACTAAGATTCGGAGGAGTCAACTTTTCAGCCTAATGTGCCATGGACTCCAACCAACTCGAAAGGGAGAAGGGCATCACCATTCTGTAGTTCACATCTTAGACAGTTCCAAATGCACCAGCATTGCTTATGAAAACCATAACATCAACATTGTCGACACTCCAGGCCATCAAGACTTCGGAGGAGAGGTTGAGCGAATCATGGACATGGTTGATGGTGTGTGTCTCGTAGTATGTGCCACCTAGGGTCCCATGACCCAAACTAAATTTGTCCTCAGAAAAGCTCTTGAGCAGGAAGTTAGACCCCTTGTAGTTATCAACAAAGTTGATAGACCCACTGCTCGTGTTCCAGAAGTTGTGAATGAAATATTCGAAATGTTCTGTGACCTCAACTGTCCTGATCATTTCCTCGAATATCCTGTTTACTACTCATCAGGCAGGAACGGTTGGGCAGTTGAAAATTTAACTGATGAGAAAAAATCAATTGAATGTATCCTCAAGGGAATCATCAAGCATGTTCCTCAGCCGAAAGTTAGCTCATAAAAGGCATTTTCCATGCTTGTCACTCAGACCCAGCCTAATACTTTCCATGGAAAACTGGTACTTGGAAAGATCAACTCTGGAGAAGCTGTGATCGGGAAGGAAATTAGAGTGTATTCTCAAGACTAGAAGACCATCGATGCTGGAAAAATTACAAAAATTGTTAAAAAGACAGGATTATCATAAATAGAAATGGATAGGGCATATGCTGGAGATCTTGTGCTGCTTGCGGGTGTTCCTAAATCCATGGTGACACACACTCTTGTAGAATAAGGGTATCCTTCAAAGACTATTCCTTGCCTTAAAATTGACGAACCTCTCATGGGAGTTTCCATCAGTGTCAATACTTCTCCTCTTGCAGGAAAGGCAGGTACAAAAGTTACTCTCAACGACATTAAGCAACGATTGCTTGAGTAGGCTGAAAATGATGTAGCACTGACTGTCAGCAGCGAAGGAAAGAGCTCCATTCAAGTTCGAGGCAGAGGAGATTTGTAAAATATTTTTAACTCAGACATATCGGCATTCTTTTGGAGAAGTTGAGAAGATAAGGCTTTGAGTTTTCAGTGACTCCTCCTGAAATCGTGTTCAAGAAAAATGAAAAGACAGGAGAGCTGATGGAACCCATTGAAAAGATATCTTTTGAGGTTGAGGAACGATTTTCAGCTCTTATTATGGATAAAATGAATGCTCGCAAAGGAGTCTACATTACCAGCGCCCCCTACAACGACAAAATGATTTTCGAGTTCATCTGCTCCACCAGAGCTCTCATCGGTATTAGAACTGAACTTCTAAACGAGACTCAGGGGACTGCCTTGATCAGAAGCAGTTTCCATGAGTACAAGCCCTATCAAGGACCTCTTCGTCGAAATTTCAAAGGAGCCATTATCAGCATGTGCGAGGGAACCACGACTCCTTACATCTTGAAGGAATTGTAAAAGTTTGGAACTCTTTTTGTAGGCCCTGGAGCAACTGTGTACAATGGTTTGGTAATCGGTTAGCACACAAAAGAAGAGGATGTGGAGGTTAATCCTACTAAGGAGAAGAAAGTAACAAATGTGAGGACCCATTCTCATGATGAGAAGGTCAAGTTGATTGGAGCCAAGCAAATGTCTATTGAGGAAGCTATCTGCTATATCCGAGATGACGAACTTTTGGAGGTGACACCCAAGGAAGTGAGAATCAGAAAGAAAGAATTAGACACGAACGGAAGA
>Ga0100379_10005136_pt1 | contig 11345 bp, 11 predicted proteins | sample CryGeymeta201503_FD_80418 | JGI IMG/M metagenome (GOLD analysis project Ga0100379, IMG submission 80418) | Groundwater microbial communities from Crystal Geyser aquifers in Utah, USA - Crystal Geyser metaG 2015-03 | ecosystem: Environmental > Aquatic > Deep subsurface > Groundwater | place...
TACACCTTCGCTACAGGTTATAGAAGCACTCCAGTCCATCCCCGAAGTCTTCAGTCAAACCTCGCGAGCTTCGTTTTGTCTGTAGATACGCGTCACGCGCTGCATGACGGTGGTCGTTTCTTTTGTGAATCTGATTACTGTGTGTGGGTATTTTTTTGTCCGCGCTCTAGAAGAGCGGTCATGATGAAGAGGGAACCAATTCCAAGGAAGGTAATGATGCGCCAGAGGACCTCCATCGTCCACACATCGACGAGCGCCAGCCTGAGTACCACCGAAGCCAAAAGGAGAATACCTGCACGCTTGATACCACTGTGCCCACTCATGCGGCCGTAGGAATAGGCGGCGAGCCCACAGACGGTGTAGATGAAGAGGGCCAGGGTAACGGCTGTGGCACTGCTCATGGCCACTGTGTGGGCCATCATCCAGATGAGGATAAATGATTGGATTCCGCTCAGCCAAAAGAGGAGACGTGAAAGCGCGGCGATGGTGGGAATTTCTGTCTCACGACCACGGTAGTTCATCATGGTGATAGCGAGCGTGAGGACGAGGACAATACTCGCGTACACCCCGACAGCATCAATCGAAAATACGCCTTGTGACCAACCATCAAGATCGTAGGACTCAAGTGAGAGGAGTAGGGGAACGATGCCAAGCCCAATGATGCCCACCGTCCACGCGAAGCGTACCCGAAGCAAGAGCATGACGTGCACGACTCCGTAGATGACAATGAGGTAGCTCACATACTGCGCGACGACAGCGATCGTGTCTGGGTAGATGACCTGCCAGATGGCACTCAACCAGAAAAAGGTGTAACCGATAGTACCCCAGAGTACCATGTAGGCACTTAAAGCATCGTTGTCATGGAGTCGTAGTCGACGAGACAGGAAAGTATAAAATAATGTGAGGCCGATAAGGATACTCAAGAAGGTGGTGCTGACGGCAAAGGCACTATGGAAAAGTTCGTTCCCATTCCACGCGCGACTGGCGACCACCCCTAAGCCGCCCATCATGAGTGGCACCCAGGCAAAGAGGATGCCGATACGCCAGGGTGCAGCCGGTACACGAAGACCTACGTAGATGGTGACCATGAGCGCAACGATGCCACCAAATAAGACAAAGCCCTCGTTCTCAGTGAGGCTGGGCAAGGTTTCTCCGAGCCGAGCGGACGCGAGATAGAGATAGGTAAACCACAGTACAGCGAGTGTGCCCGCCACGTGGCGGATCCATGCGAGAGTACGCAGGGCTGGTTGCTCAATGAGCCACACGATACCACCACCAAGCGCGGTGAGGAATACCAGCATGCCGAAGAAACCACTGTGCCAGATACCATCATCCCAGGCCGAGGATTGAAGGTCATAGAGGGCAGTGAAGAGTGGAATCACGAAAGTACTTGCTGCAATGTAGACAGATCGCCTAAGGGTCGTCACATAGCAACTGCCAATCAAAATGAGGAGTGCTTCAAGGGTGAAGATGATCGTGAGTGTCGTACCCGAGAAGGCGTTACTCGTACCGAGGAACAGAAAAATCACACTGATGAGTGTATAGATAGAAATCGCATCGACAGAAGCGGCCTGATGGCGGAGCCAATTCGCAATAAGTGCCGCCACGAGCGCACCAATAAAGAGTGCGATCGTGGTAGAGAAGGCCATTTGGTAGGCGGAGATGAGGAAGAGGAAAACGGTGATCGCCAATGTGATGATGTCGGGAATGATCGGTCGAGGTGTGCGAGCGATATGTACGGTGACACTAGCGGTAAAGAGGGCAGAGAAGAGACAGACGAAGAGCCAGATGAGAAGGTCAGAGAGTTCGCCGTAGAGTCCCATCACATAGAGCGAGACCCCACCGGCGAGCACCAGTCCGACATACCGCCAGACGGTCAAGAAAGCGGCTGCGAGGAAGCCAGCACTCAAACAGAAGAGATAGGTCAACAAGAGGAGTGGGTCTGGCTCCTCGACCGCAATCAAAAGTGGGGAGATGAGGCCGGCGACGGTAGCGGCAACCGCAAGCCACTCCGACTTGGTGATGAGTGCTACGTATGCGCCGTAGCCAATGCCGCCTACCATGAGCATGAGCGCCAGGGTGGCAGGGATGATGGGGGCAGCAAAAGAAAATTGCGAAGCGGCGATGGTGCCGATGAGGACACCGGTGCCGAGTACGGTGAGGACTTGGTACTGCAGTACTGCGACCCGCGCTCGCAGGTGACCAATGCCACAAATGATGACAGCCCCGATGAGACCAAGGAGAATGCGTGTGAGCGGTGATATCCAATTCTGATCGATTGCATAGCTCACAAACCATGCGGCGCCAAGGAAGAAAATAATCGCCCCGATTTTAATGAGCGTCTGCTCCTTAAACCAAGAAATAATGAAAAGTTCTTGATCTTCAGTTGGTGACGGAGGAGTGGGGAATGGGTCCGTCGACTGACTGATTGCGACGGGGGTGTATTGGGGTAGGTCTGGGTAGGGGGTTTGGCTTGGTGGCACGAGTGGCGGGAAGTCGTTTGTCTGGTGGGCGATATCGGTGCGGGCGGCCGCCGGGTGGTCGGCGGCGGGAGGAGTGGTCGTCGTTCGTGATGGAGCTTGTGAACGAATCTTGGCCTCGAGCTCACTCACTCGTCCACGGAGTGACACGTGCGAGACAGCAAGAATGATGAGTGCAATAAAGAAAATAAATGTCATAGGATTTATAAAAAAGTAATAAAACACTTTTACATAGTATAGCGAGTAACGCTTGGTCTAAGTTAGTATAGTTGTACCCAATTTTCTAGGTAGAGTCCATGTCTATTCGTTGGTAGTGATTTGTGTATCATAAAAATGATATGAAATATGTTTTCGGTATAGGGTTGGTAGCCGTGGTGGTGGGAGTGTTGTGGTTTATGAGTGCTACACCCACGACACCATCGGTATCTACCACCGATGAGATGGCGGAAGTCGCAATGGAATCCGCAGCTGGTCTGTCGGTGCGGACAGAGGATGATCTCGAGTACTTCGCGGGCGCCCGTGGTTTCTACGCTGAACCAATGGGAGAAGATGCTTACCCAGGGGTAGTGATGATTCATGAGAATCGCGGTCTACGACCTGAGATAAAGCAGGCAGCCGAGACACTCGCCAAGGAAGGATATCGCGTGCTCGCGGCCGATCTCTATCAGGGAACGGTGATGGAAACACAAGATGAAGCACGAGCCTATAGCACACAGTTTGATCAAGCGGAGGGGATCCGCAATATGCAAGCGGCCGTAGCGTTTTTGAACGAACGGGGCTCGGAGAAGATCGCGTCGCTTGGTTGGTGCTTTGGGGGGAAGCAGTCGCTTGAGCTGGCGATGTCGGGGACACCGCTGGCCGCCACGGTTGTCTACTATGGCGGTGGAATGGCGACGACGACTGAGCGGCTCGCGCCGATTACGTGGCCAGTCCTTGGTATCTTCGGTGATCAAGATCGAGTGATCCCGCTTGAGATGGTGTCGGCGTTTGAGTCATCCCTCGATGCACTCTCGGTACCAAACGAAGTACACATCTACGAAGGAGTCGGGCATGCGTTTGCGAATCCTTCCAATCCAAATTTTGCACCCGAAGCGACGGCCGATGCGTGGGCAAAGACGCTCACATTTTTGGAGCAGAATTTATAGAACATAATTAACCTGGTGGACCTATGGAGTCGAGTACCTTTAATCTACTGGAGGGTATCTGGTGGGTGAGTCTTGGTCTGATGGTGTTGACCCTGAGATTTTTTGCGTCCCCTCGATATCGTCCCCTTACGCTTGTCACGACGTGTCTGCTGGTACTGTTTGGTATATCAGATTTTCTACAAGTGGCGTACGGGAGTTTTCTCGTCCCGGGGATGGAGTGGTTATGGTACTTCAAGATTAGTAACGTAGTTGGTTTGTGTGTCATGATCGGGTGGTATCTATGGCTTCGCGCTAAGTCGTGAGCGAGGCTCCCTGCGTGTCTTAGAATAGCTGATACGTTATACTATGTATGTATGAAAAAAGCTGACATCAACCATCTGATCGATCGGTGGGAAGTAGCGGGGGTAGTTAGTGCTGAACAGGCTTCGTACATGAAAGCCGATGTCACGGCGGTGACATCTGAAGTCTCGGGTAACCGTTTCATATCTGCCATTATGTACATTGGAGCGACGGCGTTGTCTCTCGGGGCCCTCCTGTTGATTGCGACCAACTGGTCAGGCTTAACTAAAGGTATCAAGCTTGTGCTGACAATACTGCTACCGCTTGTGCCACTGTGTTTTGCGTATTGGCAACTAATTATGCAACAGTCAGATCGAGTGCTCGGTCGGGCAGCGAATATTCTCGGGTTGGCACTGGTCGGTGGATCGCTAGCACTCATCGGACAAATCTATAATTTGGAATCTAATATGGTGTCCTTCCTCTGGACCTGGACCCTGTTGACGACACCGTTTATATTCGTCTATAAGAAGACAGAGAATGCTCTCTTTGCTGCGGTACTCATTGGTGCCGCAACACTCTATTCACTCATTGAATTTATTGAAGCGAGTGATATTGCTGAGGAAGCTGCAGTACTCCTGCTGACGTTCGCGAGTCTTGCGTATGCAGCGCTCTTGTATGCCGTTGGCTCTGGTCTCCGTCAGCTCACTGCTTGGGTAGACGGTGGGCGTTTGCTCCGGCTTGGTGGGGCAGGGTTGGCTACCTCAGTACTTTTTGTGACGACGTTTGAATGGTATGCACGACTCGTGGTCGGCGGCTCATGGCGGAGTCCTGGTAATTGGGAACCACTCTCCATTGTATTCAATCTGATCTTCATTGGGTTCTTGGTGTTTGCGCTCCTGCGCTCCGTCAAATTTGAAGAGTATTCGTTTGCGTTTAGTATTGTGCGACTCTTTGGCGTGTACTTACTCGTCAAGTACTACACGTTGTTTTATTCAATGTTGGATACAGGGATCTTCTTTATTATTGGTGGTGCCTTATTCATCGCAGGGGGATGGCTACTTGAGAAACACAAGAAGCTACTCATCACGTACATGCAGGGTACGTCACATTCTTTATAGCGTATGGTATTTTCTCGCACACATGGAGTCTTTATCGCTGCCGTCATGTTGTTTGTGGTAGTGGCTGGTGGACTCATTGGGTACCAGGAGCTGATCTTACGCGAAGGACAGACGACTATTCTAGCAACGCGACCAGTTGATCCCCGTGACCTCTTCCGAGGTGAGTACGTGATTTTGCGTTACGCGATTGAGAGCGATGAGCAGGTACTACAGGTTGCTGACGGTGTATCTGACGGGGGTGTGCTCTTCATTAAATTAGGAGAAGACGATCGTGGTATTGCAGCCGTCGAGCGGGTACAAATCAATCGACCAGCTTCCCTAGATGGATTGTGGATCAAAGGTGAGGTCAGAAATGGACGGGTGCGCTTCCCTTCAATTGAGCAGTTTTATGTGCCTGAGGGCTCGGGGACCCCGATTGAGCGCTTACGCAGTGATCTACACGTGGGAGTGACGCTCCATGAAGGTGAGGCTCGGGTCACGCATTTGCTCGATGCATCGCTTGAGGCCATCAATCCTGCCTTGTATATGGAATAAGTGGATCGTTGCGTACTATGGTGATGTACTCCCTCTCAAGACCAATATCTGACGTACCGTTCGTCGCCAGGGAGTCAGCGCGTGGAGTGGTGGTTGGCAATAAATGTGGTCGGGATTTTTTGTATTACGCGCTTCATTTTCTTCGACCGACAGAGAGTGCGGTCATGGTACAGTCGCCATGCACGCTTGAAACACGAGCGATGTTTGGCCCACCGGTACCATCGTGGTTGGCGTGGACGATGATTCAGTTTTGGCGAGCGCCACGGTACTTACGATCGATCGATCTACGCTGGACAATTAATGGAGTACAGATCAAGAGTTACTGGTCGCTGGTACGTGCGATAGTCACAGCACAGCTGTCCTATGATGATGCTATGACGTTGGTTGAATCAAGGATTCAGACGAATCAGGTCGTCGGTATCGATATCTCACTGGGGTGGGGAGGGTTACTCGATCATGTGGTGTTTGTATATGGGTATGATGCCGAATCGTTGTATGTGTTTGATACCCATCGCGTGGCAGCACTTGAGTATGAGCCCCTCATTGAGTCCTATTATTTTCGCTTACCCAAAACGATCGTCAAGCAACGGTGGACTCGGTTTGGACGAGTCTGGACGCTTGATGACGCTTCAGCACAATAAATCGTCGCCTAGTGATGGTTTGGTATACTACCTGTCATGGCACATAATAATTTTTATCTTGATCTCTGTGTGGATGTATACGTGGTCGAGGGAGATGCGGTTTTGCTCAGGTTACATGACAAGTATAACTACTGGGGTGCCCCCGGGGGACACCTTGATGCTGGTGAGGATGTGAATGAGGCGGCCCGGCGTGAAGTGTATGAAGAGGTGGGTCTACGAGTTACACTCGTTGGTCCGGCGGGCTGGGAGCAGACAGACAGTGACCATAACCGTGATCTCGTACCCCCGCACTTCGTGAATCGTCATCCAATCACCTCGACGCATGACCACTCAGCATTTATTTTTATTGCACGCGCCACGTCACGTACGCTCGCGCCACAAGCCGTGGAAGATCAGGCGAGTCAGGCAGAGTGTCGTTGGCTCACGAGAGCAGCGCTTATGGAGCTGAAAGCTGCCGACGAACGACTCGGCGTAGATACGTATCGTTATGCTATGGTAGCGCTCGACTTGCTCGCACCGAGTCGGTAACGGCGGCACGGGTGGGTCGCTACTACCTTTTGAGATGATGAAGCCGACGTGCTAGAGTAGTTCTATGCAGCCACTGAAGAAAGTATCACCGGGTGATCGGGTGGCCATTGTGTCCCCAAGCTTTGCTGCGCCGGCGGTCTGGCCACACGTGCATGAGCTTGGGCTACAGCGTCTGCGAGAGGTGTTCCAGCTTGAGCCAGTCGAATATCCGACGACCAGGCAACTCGGTGCTTCCGCTGCTGATCGAGCGGCTGATCTTATTTCAGCCTTCACTGATCCGACGATCAAGGCAGTCATTTCAACCATCGGCGGTGATGATCAAGTGACCTATATCAAACACCTACCAGCTGAGCCGTTTGTGAATAATCTAAAACCATTTTTCGGCTTTAGTGATAATTCACACTTGGCAAATTTCTTATTCCTCCATGGTATCCCGTCGTACTATGGGGGAGCCTTATTTACACAATTTGCCCATCAGCAAGCGATTAATCCATCCACCCTCCGCTACATTAAGTATGCATTATTTGAGACCGGGGAGTTCGAGCTTGTGCCAAGTGAGTCATGTAATGATCTTGGATTAGTCTGGGGAGATCCGGCCTCACTCACGTTGACCCGTGACTATGAGCCAAATGAAGGCTGGTCGTGGGATGGAACAAAGGGTGGTGAAGGAGTATTGTGGGGTGGCTGTGTCGAATCGGTCGATGAGATGCTGCGACATGGGGTGCCGATCCCCACACTCGAACAGTTTTCTGATATTGTCCTCCTCATGGAGACTTCAGAAGAAATACCTTCAGCCGACTACGTGCGGAGGGTCTTTCGGGCACTCGGTGAGCGGGGGATAGTGCGTCAGCTCAAAGGTGTGCTCGTGGGTCGAGCCAAAGCGCGTGAATTTCATCTGCTGCGCACGCCAGCCGAGCGCGCAGCGTACCGCCGTGAACAGCAATCTACGATAGTGCACGCCGTACGCGCATATAATCCTGATATACCGATTGTCCAAAATCTTGATTTTGGACACACTGAACCACAAGTACCGATGCCGTATGGTCAGCCCGTGCGGATTGATCCTACAACACAACAAATCTGGGCGCATTTTTAATGCGCCCTGTTATACTATTTGTATGATTATCACGCGGCTCCAGCAGTTACATCATTTCTTGGAGACGATCCCAGATCGGCTCTATCCGTTTCGGGCCGAGATCGATGGTGTGCGGAGGCGGGGGAGACAAGCCTATGTGGCAGCTGTTGAGCGAGCCAGAGCACGGTACGGCAAAGAGACGATCGGGCATTGGCTCATCGTGTATCGATCCGCATGGCATATCCTCGGAAGCATCGTGGTCGTGATGATCGCGACGGTCGTATCCGAAGCTCTCTTTGGTACCTTAGTGGGGATGCAGGTCTTCCTGCTCGGGTTGATTGTTTTTTTATTTCTCCAGGAATTTTATTGGCATCCAGTACGCTATGCGCAAGGGAGGGTAAAGAGCTATATTGATTGGTTGACCTGGGTAATCCCGATAGTGACCTTGGGATGGCTTGTCTGAATCAAGCGCAGGCCGTGGTACGATAGATGCGACGTAAGATAATTTTCATTATGGCACTCATATTTTTGACGCGACAGATTCCTTCCCCTTGTGTTGATGCGCTCTCGGCAGCGGGGCATGAGGTGACAGTTGGGGCAGTCGATCGTACGCTTTCGGCTGAAGAGCTGAGGACCGCGGTAGCAGCAAAGCCGTACGAAGTACTTATTACGTTACTGACCGATACGGTCGATGCATCTATTTTTGCAGTGGCACCACACCTCAAGGTCGTCGCGAACTACGCAGTGGGATACAACAATATCGACCTATCGGCTGCTATGGAACGTAACATCGTCGTGACGAATACTCCTGGTGTGCTCACGGATACCGTGGCTGAATTCACGATGGCACTGATCCTTGCGGTCACCAAGAGGATCACCGAAGCAGATCGGTATACTCGAGCCGGCGCCTTCACTGGCTGGGAACCAGAACTACTCCTTGGGTGTGATCTTCACGGCAAGACACTCCTCATTGTGGGCGGCGGACGGATCGGTACCGCGGTAGCACGGGCGGCACATCATGGCTTGGGTATGCAGATCGTGTACACCGATCAAGCCCTATGCGACCCATTGGAAGCCTGTGTCCCTGCGACCTATTTTGCAAGTCTGGACGAGGCACTACCACTCGCAGATGTGGTGTCGCTCCATGTTCCACTGTTGCCAACCACGACACACCTTATGAATGCTGATCGGCTGGCACTCATGAAGCCGACGGCGTATCTCGTGAATACTGCCCGGGGTCCAATTGTTGACGAAGCGGCGCTGGCGCAAGCTCTCGCGACGGATATTATTGCTGGCGCGGCACTCGATGTATTTGAGCGTGAGCCGGTGGTGCATCCTGGCTTACTCGGGAGTGATAAGGTTGTTCTCACTCCACATATTGCTTCAGCGAGTATTGAGACGCGCACCAAGATGTCTGAGATAGTCGCAGAAAATGTCTTGGCTGTTTTGGCAGGGGGAGTGGCACCAAATCAAGTGCGTGCATAATCTGTACCACACACAACAGACCGCCGGCACTGCTCGTGCCGGCGGTCTGTTGTGTACGCTGCCAGTGGTGACTACGCGGACACAAAGGTGAGTGCCGAACCAAGTTCTTTACCTCGACCAGTGCGGCCGATACGGTGCACATAATCTTCAAAGGTATTTGGCAGATCGTAGTTGATGACGTGCGAAACGTTATCGACGTGGATACCACGCGCAGCGACATCAGTCGCGACGAGGATTCGAACCTGTCCACTTTTAAAAGCACTGAGCGCACGCTGACGTTGTCCGTGACTCTTGTTACCATGAATCGAGTCAGCTTTGATACCGCTACTTGTGAGCTCGATTGCAAGTTTTTCTACACTATGTTTCATGGCGCCAAAGATGATGACGCGCTTGAATTCATCCTTGGATAATAAAGCGAGCAAGGTATCAAACTTATGCGCATGATCATAACGGACGACGTCTTGTGCAATACTGTTGGTGACATCTTTCTTTCTGACTGAGATGGTGATCGGATCAACCAAGAAATCATTAACGATTTTCTCAGCGTCTCCCGTCATGGTTGCAGAAAAGAAGAGAGTGTGACGTTCCTTGGGGAGGGTACCCAAAATTTTGCGTATATCATGAATGAATCCCATGTCGAGCATCCGGTCAGCTTCATCAAGGACGATATTGGTGAAGCGTTCGGTCTTCAGTGCGCCACGATTGATGAGATCAAGGACGCGGCCTGGGGTACCGATGACCATGTGGTGTGAGCGCTTCAGTGCACGGAGTTGCGGCACGATGCTGGTCCCTCCGACACAGACGGTGGAGTACAGCCGGAACGGTGCCGCAAACTTACGAAATTCAACTTCCACCTGGAGCGCGAGTTCGCGGGTCGGTGTGAGGATGAGTGTTTGTTGTTTGTTGTCTTTAAGGGTCTTTTGAATGAGCGGCAATAAGAAAGCCGCTGTTTTGCCCGTACCAGTCTGGGCGAGTCCAATGACATCGCGTCCAGCCATGATGTGCGGGATAATCTGATCCTGAATCGGAGACGGGGCGTTGATGCCTTGCTTCTCGACGGCGGTTACGATATCAGCGTGGAGTCCAAAATCACTGAAGGTGTGTGTTGGGGTGTATACCTCTTCTACCACATCAGCTGGGTTTTTATTGATGAATTGGGATGGGTCGAAGGTTGGTTGCTTTCGGCCACCACTGCGTCCACGTGAGCTTCCACCACGAGAGCCACCGCCCGAAAATGGCCGGCTTCCGCTACGAGATCCACGATTATTGAATGAAGGTCGACCACCACTTCGGGCGTCGCCGCCTCGACGGGGGGCGTGACCATTATTACTACTAAAAGGGCGTCGACTCGGACGCGCTGGCCGAGAGGTATGAGTTGGCATTAAATGTGTATTTTATTGATGGAGGTGTGAACTCCGGGGCGTGCAGGTAATAATTCGGAGAAACTGAAGTGTTTCAGCTACCGCAGCTTAAGAGCCCCACACGAGATTCAAAAGCGTTTTTACATACTAATACAGATTATATATTTTGTCAAAGTTTTCTGGGTATGAGCGAGGATACCTAGACGACTTATTGCAAGTTGTTTGCATGTAGTGTACAGTACAGGTCTTATTCATAGCCAGATACACGTAGGGTATGTTGTTAGAAATTAGTTTTGCCGCCGTTGTCGTGATGCTTGCGTCACTCTCAGGCGTCGTATTTACCCAGGGCTTTGCGAAGCGCTTCCTTGAGACGAGACTCCCGACCCTCGTGTCATTCTCAGCTGGTGTGTTCTTAGTGACAAGCGGTGCTCTCATCCTTGAGGTCTTCTACGTCATCACCTCAGTCCCGCAAGCAATCATGTTCGTGGTAATCGGCTACGCTGGCGCATGGGCTCTCCATTTCTTACTGCCAGAGACACACCACCACCATGGGACTGATTGTGCCAAAAAACACGGTGGTGCCCGCAAGCTCTTAGTCGGGGATGGTATTCACAATATCGCAGATGGGATCATCCTCGTGCCAGCCTTTTTGGCTTCACCAGCACTGGGCTTAGCGGTCACGGTGTCAATTGTGATCCA
>Ga0100379_10005154_pt1 | contig 11326 bp, 9 predicted proteins | sample CryGeymeta201503_FD_80418 | JGI IMG/M metagenome (GOLD analysis project Ga0100379, IMG submission 80418) | Groundwater microbial communities from Crystal Geyser aquifers in Utah, USA - Crystal Geyser metaG 2015-03 | ecosystem: Environmental > Aquatic > Deep subsurface > Groundwater | place: USA...
TAACTCCGAATCCTTGAGATGATCCCATAGAGCTTTTTAAATTGCCATATGATATTTTATTAAAATTAGTATGTGTTCGTGTGTTAAAAGAGTGAAATGTGCTTAGAAATATATTATTCTCTGGGTTTTTATTTTTAACTGTGGGTAATCGACTTTGACCAGTATTTTCAAATAATTTATCATTTTCAGCTGTTAATAATTTTGTTCTAAAGTCCATAGGTGTTTGAAATCTAGTTTCATGAGAATAATCATTTATCTTCCTATTTAATATTTAATAATCTTAATTTTATATCACAATTACCTTGGACTAGGATTCGAAATTCCATAATATTTTTTATTATATTTGGCATTTGGAACATATTTAAAGGTTGGTTTATTTGTGAATAACGTGCTCTCATTCATTTAATTTTTAATTAATTTAACTCTATATAAAACTTATTTTAATTATTATAAAAAAATTATTAGTTTAAATAATAAGTTAACAAATGGAATAATAATGAATTTGTAATTAAAGAGGTTATTAAGTTTTTATTGTTAAAACTTTAATTTTAACTTTATTGAGATTTGAATTGCATAATCAAATTACACTATTATCTAAAGTAATGAAATTTTAATGTATTAACAATTAACTTTATTCTTAAATAAATATTCTTAATTAAATATTCTTTATTGTTTATTATTTATTTTAATATATTTAATTTTATTATCGACAATGTGGTTAGAACTATTCATAGAATATAACGGGCCTTCACTATTATGCGAGTTTATATCGCATTATACACAAGCTACAAATAAAAATTTAGTTAGGGTATTAAAATTAAAAAACGAAACTCAAAAAAAACTGAATCTTCCTGAAATGCCTTTTTTAATTATCGAGAGTAATAATATCGTCAAAGGAGACATCGAAATATGTAGATTTATTACAAAACTTACTGGAACATATGAATTCTTCTTTGGAAAATCCCAAGAAGAGGAAAATAGCCATTTAGATTTTATTAACAAATTCAATCTAAGTGCTGAATATTTAGATTTTCTAAACAATCATTTAATTACAAGAACATTCTGTAATGGAAATGCAATCACTATATCAGATTTTTATGCATTTGGCTATGTCATCCAAGAAGTACTAAGACTTACTGATGATAAAAAATGGAAATTCTGTAATGTAATAAGATGGGTTGATCATATTCAGAATTTAGTAGGTCTTAAAGAACAGTTAGAAAGACTCAAGTTCCTCGTAAGTTTACCTTTTGAACCTTTATTATTGGAACCTAAAGTAAAAATTGAAGAGAAAAAACATCAAAAGGATCATAAAGATAAGGAACACCATCATGAAAAGCATGATAAGCACGAGAAACATGAAAAACATGAAAATAAATCAAATGAAGAAAAAACTGACGCTGAAGTAGATAAGAAACAAGAAAAAACTGGTATATTATTTAATAACATTACAAGATAAAAAACCAAAAGACCCTAAACCTCAACAAAAGAAAGGTGGAAAGCAAGAAGATGACTTAGCTCCCATTAGCAGAATAGATTTAAGAGTAGGAAAAATAATTGATATCGGATTTCATTCTGATCCTGAGGCTACAAAACTATATTGTGAAAAAGTAGATATTGGAAACGGAGAAATTAGAAATATTGCCAGTGGTTTAAGAGGAAAGATTCCAATGGAATCCCTTAAAGGTTCAAATGTTGTAGTATTAACTAATCTCAAAGCAAAAAATTTAAAAGGATTTTTATCACATGGAATGGTAAGTATATTTATTATATTTATTTTAGGTAATGTGCTCAAAAACAGGCGAAGGTGACGACGATAAGATTGAAGCACTTATCCCACCTAAAGGAAGTGAACCAGGAGATTTAATTTCAATAGGCGATTTTGAAAGAAGTCCAGTTCCAGAAATTAACCCCAAAAAGAGTCAATGGGACTTAGTTTCAAAACTAGTTAAAACCAATAGCGATGGTGTTGCTGTATTTGATCAAGTTCATGTATGGAAAACTCAAAAAGGAGAAGTCACTTCTACTTTAATCAATGCAATTATTAGTTAAAATCAATAATTAATACATAATAATTTTATTATAATAGTTTTTAATTTTAAACATATTAGTTAATAATTGTATTTAAGTTATATTTTAATATTAATAATAAGTAATTTTATAAATACAATAATGTATGAATTAATTATATAAAATCACAATAAATATAATCACAGTATAGCATTTTCATCTGTAGGTATATTATTTCTATTTATAGTGGGATTTATATTATTGTTTGAATTTGTATTTGTGTTGTTATTATTACTATTGTTATTATTTCCATTTCCATTGTTATTGTCATTATTATTGTCAATATTGACTACTTCATTCAAAATTACATTCTCAGTATTATTCTCATTTCTATTACGTAATGCACACCACCAAAATAATCTTCCAACACATCTTAATCCGCTTTGGCTAAATCTGATAGAATCTACAAAAGTTTCAACGACAAATATTACTGAAATAGATAATGTTATTCCTAATGACATTCCAAAGCAAATTATTACAGTAATTAATGTTGATATACTTAAGTTACTACTTTCTATATCTTTTGAATCACAAATATATGCAATTTCATTTAAATGCCAGAAAGCTATAACTGATACTACAAAAAAGTATGGTCCAAACAGTAAATAACTCCAATAGAAGAATGTCTTAATAAGCTTTTCAAGAACAAAATTATTGTTAATAAGGAGTAAACCACTTATTAAAAACGCAGACAATCCAGCTAATAGAGAAAATAATGAAAATACTATTTTTGTAATCATATGATATTTAACACATTTCTCAAAAACATAATAATCAAGTGAAATTCCATACAAATGAAATTCTTTAAAAGAAACATAAATTTCAATAGAGTCAACAATTACTAAAATACCCGATACTAAGAAAATTAATATAAAAGTAAACCTTGAGGTTAAAAAAGGTTGCTCCATTAATTATAATATTTAAATACTTTATTACTTATATTACTTTATTTAATACTCTAAAACTTTATATATAAATGGGAAATATAACAAGTCCAATCGAATTTATTGAAAATAAAACTAGCAAAATTAACATAACAAACCTTTACTCATCAATTAATGTACCTGAATATGCCAATCAAGGAATCCCTAAAAATGATAACTCAATCATCTTTAACAGCTTCTTTTCTGCTAATGATGAATACCTTGTTACTTATTCTCTTCAAAGTTTAGAGGTCTGGGATATGTTAAAGATTAATATGGGTTTAAACAAAAATATATTAAGAAAATATAGACTTGATATAATTACTAATCCATTAATACAACAAAATTTAATGCTAAATGATACACATACATTTATAACAGCTGCCTTTAGTTCGAAATACACAATCAGCTTTGCAATAAACTCAAGTGCTACTAAAACGATTTTACTATATAAAGCAAACACATTCGAGTATGTTCTTAATTTATCAAAAGAGTTTAAAGTTTTAGAAGAAGAAAATATAGAAAACTTAAAAATCTCCTCTAATAGTAAATACTTAGTAATATTAACAACATCCGAAATTAGTGTATATGATCTATTATACAATGATAATAATAATATCAATCCATCATATAAAGCAGAATTGAATCGAAGAGTTTATTCTATTAAGCAAAAAATAGAAAACTTTCATACAAAACATAATTTTATTATTTCAACTCTGAACAAAATATGTATTGTTGATGATCATGTCGGGCTACTTAACGATTTTATTATTAATGTCAAAGAGGATAAAATAGAGTTATTGAAAGGATTTTATACAAATAAGACTTTAACATCGTTATGTTTTAGCCAAGATGAAACTGTATTAGCTACTGGAAGTGAAGAAGGAGAAATACTTGCTTTTGAAATTAGAAGTAAAAAGAAACAAAATTGGCTAGAGAAAACTAACCACTCTATTACTTCTCTATGTTTTTCGAAGGATAATAAATATTTAGCCTATGGAGACAATAATGGAACTGTAGGAGTATTGAATTGTAAATTACTCAAGTTAGTAACGATTTATAAATTTAATTTTAAACACCAGTACAGTAAATATTGTAAAATAAAGTGCTTGTCATATTCTAACAATTATTTAAGTATTTCTGTAAGTGAATTAGGTAGTTTAATTAAAGATAAAGTATCCAATTTTACAACGCTTACAAGGATAGATCAATTAACGAATAATTAAGCAATATTATTTAGTAGTATTTAATTAAGTAATAAATATGTAATTAATATTAGAATAATAATTTATTCTTTTCTATTTAATTTATTCTTATTTATTTAATTTATTAATATTAATTTAATTTATAAATTTTAATTTACTATTGTAAAATATTAACTCTTTCCAAAATATTATACATATTAAATAAAGATAAATTATGAATTATATTTCCCCAAAAAAATGTTAAAGAAGTTTAAATTAAACAATTTAATAAAATATTCAACAAAGAACTTTTGTTCTCAAGAAAAGTCAATAATATCTAAATCATTTAAAAATAATCAAATAATGGGATTATATATGAATCTTCCAAAGACAAAAAATGCTATTAGCAAAGACTTTTTAAAAACATTAAAAGAAAACATTGAAGAAATTAATTTAAATTCAAACATCCGAGCAGTTATACTAATGAGTAATTCTCCTGGATATTTTTGTACAGGAGCAAATTTAAAGGAGAGATCAACAATGACAGTAACAGAAGCAAAACATTTTGTAACAGATTTAAGAAATACTTTTAATAATTTTGCTAATTTACGAGTACCCACTATATGTGGCCTGGACGGGTATGCTTTAGGTGGAGGTTTAGAACTTGCTTTAACAGCTGATATAAGAATAATTACAAAAAATGTTACAGTAGGTCTTACTGAATGTGGTTTAGCTATTATTCCTGGGGCTGGTGGAACTCAAAGACTTCCAAGATTAATTGGAGTATCAAGAGCAAAAGAAATGATTTATACTGCTGAAAAAATACAATGGGAAAAATGTATGGAAATAGGATTAGCAAATCATGTAGTAGATAAATATGACAACTTAGAAGAAAAAGCACTAGAAATAGCTGATAAAATAATACAGAATGGTCCACTTGCTGTTAGTTTGGCTAAAACTGCAATTAATGAAGGGATAGAAACTGATATTAATACAGGAATGAAAATTGAATGGTGGTGTTATGGTGGTGTTTTTAATAGTAAAGATAGATTAGAGGGACTTAAAGCATTTGTTGAAAAGAGAACTCCAAACTATAAAGGAGAATAATTAAGATTATTATAGTTTAATAAGTAATTAATATTAATATTTAATTATTATCTACTTAGTTTTATAAGTAAAATCTATCAAGGAAATTAATTATATTATGATATATAAAGTTCAATGGAATTATTTGGAAGTTTAAAGTAATAATACATTTGTCCTTTTTTAAACTTATTAATTGTTCTTCTTATTTTTTAATCTTAAATTTTATATTAATATAATTAATATTAATATAATTAATATTATAATTAATAAGTGTGTTATTTAAATTACATAAGAATTTATGTAATAAATTAATTAATGAAGTGTATTTCTAATTTTTTTGCAAACTACGATTATTTTGGAGCGAAACAAAGTTTTAGGATCAAAAATAAAGAAGATTATGGTACTTGCCTTGGTGGATTTTGTTATATTTTCTTTCTTATAGCCTTTACTGCTTTTTTAGTCCATACGATTTGGAGTTTTCTTTCTAGAGAAACCTTTACTTTAATGACAATCAATAAAGGATATACCAATGCCCGACCTTTGAATTTATCCGATAATAATTTTTCATTTGCAATGAAAATAGAGTTTCTTAACGGAACTACTTTAGATAATTCAATCTATAAAGATCTATTTACGACAACAGCAACTATTGTTAAAAAAACTAATCACACTATTAAAGAATATATTAAAGTACCTATGAAAAAATGTAAAAGGGAAAACTTTTTAAATTATGCCGATTCAGCTATATTTGAAAAAAGACCTTTAGATGAAATGACATGTTTTAATTTTCACAACTTAGTTTTATTGGGTTCTAGACTAGAAAGTAATTCTTGTATCTTCGAATATGCAATAAATTTAAATGAAAAATATTTATCTGATAAAGAAAAGTTAACAAAGATATTTTCTGAAAACTATTTTAAAGTTACTATGTATTATACAGATACATTTTATGATAACTCTTCTAAAGACAAACCTGTTTATTTTGAAATGTCAGATAAGAGAACATTTATTGACTTAAGTTCATTTAAAAATGTAGATCTATATTTTCAACAATTTGTCTTTGAAGATGATGCTAACCTTTTACTTGAAAGGTATCAGATACAAAAACATATTAAGTTTGAAAATTTTGAAAACAACTATTTAACAATGTTCAATAGAAGTGATCCTAAAGTAGATAAAAGATTAAACCTATTAAAGATGAAAATTAGACCTAGTAACCTTGAAAGAACAGTAAAAAGATGCTATAAAAAAATAACTGAATTACTAGCTGGAATAATGGCAATATTTATGAACTCCTTACTGTTTCTAGGAATATTTATTAGAATGTTAAATAATTTAAAAGCAAGACAAAGTATAATAAAAAGAGTAATGAAATACAATGATGCTCTAAATGATAGTGAAGAAACAAGAGCAATTCTAAAAGATCTCCAGAAGGATTTTGGCCATGACCCTAAACATTTTGACTATGACAATGATTTAAATAGAGAAAAAATTATTAAGAAAAAGCCTACTAAAACAGATGAAGAAGTCCAAAAAGATACTATAAAATATAGACCTAACAACAATACTGATGATTTAGATGATCCTAAACAAGGTTTATTAATCAAAGATGAAAGTACAGAAAATAAGAAACCAAAAATACCAGATAAAACTAAATATACAATGTCTTTATGGGAATTTTTCGAAAATATTATATGCAAAAATAAGAACAAAGAGAAAAAAGAAATATATTCAAAAGCCGAAAAGAAAATCTTCTATAATATTGATATACTTACTTATATGAAGAAAATGCAGGAGCTTGAAATTTTGAAGTTTATGCTATTAGATGACAATTCACTAAAAATAATGAATTTCATTTCTAAACCAGGGGTATCCTATATTGACAGAGGTAGTAAAGATATATATCTACAAACTAAATCATCTAATCCATTTCACTATGATGAAACCAAACTCCAAGTAGAGCCTGACTATAATAAAGAATTAAACGCAATTAAATCAGTCTATTCAGAAATAAAGAATAAACCAAATCAATCAGAATGCGAAAAGAAAATTGTTGATCTATTCGAATATCAAGTAAATGAAATTACGAAAAGTAAGACATCTTAAATAAAATATTATTATTATTTAAAAATAAGTAAAATAAATATGAATCAAAATAATATCGTAATAATAGTATATTTATTTTAATATTATTTTTACTATTTTTAATATTGTCATATTATCACAACCTCTGTCATCAAAAATTAAGATGAAGCTTCCTTAACTCAAGAGGAATTAATTATTTAAAAAACAAATTGAAGGTTCTTTGATTTAGTTATTAGTGTCAGCCAACAGAATTATTTATGATTCTATTAGTTTATATTTTCTAAAATGGTAAATTTTGAATAATACTAGTTTTAAAGATGTTTTATTATTTTCTTAATTTATAATACTATGATATATTATGAAAGTATAAATAATTATAATAATTCTAAATAAATTATGAATAAATTCGAAATAAATTATAATAAATTATTATTAAATGAAGTTCTTTGCTAATTTACTTGCAAGTATAGATATTTTTGGTGTTAAACAAAGTTTTCGAATTAAAAATAAAGAAACATATGGTACTTGCTTTGGAGGTTTTTGTGTTATTGCATATTTAATAATAGCTACTATATTTTTAGTAAATAGCTTATTTGTTTTTATTGGAAAAGAAACATTTACATTAATGACAATAAGAAAAGCTTTTAATAGCGATAGTAGAATGAATTTTTCTGATCATAATTTTACTATAGCAATGAGGATTGAATTAGCAAATGGAACAAGCATTGAAAGAACAAAATACAAAGATTTGTTCGAAACCAAAGCAATATTAAGTGAAAGAGACAATCAAAAAAAAAATCATAAAGTTGTTTCACAACATAGTTGCACTAAAGGTGACTTTCCCATATACGCTAATTCAACAGTATTTGATAGAAAACCATTAGAGGAAATGATATGTTTTGATCAAAATGATATTGCTATTTTTGGTACTAGATTAGATCCAGATTATTGTATTTTTGAATACGAAATTAAATTAAATAAAAAATACTTAAAAGATTATAAAAGCTTAGTAAATATATTCGAAGAAAATCATTTTAAAATAGCACTATTTTATACTGATACAAACTATGATAACTCTTCTAAAGATAAACCTGTCTTCTTTGAAATAGCTGATAAAAAAAATTATCTTGAGTTTAATTCATACTCTAATGTAGATGTATATTTTGAAAAGTTTACATTTGAAGACGATTCAAACCTTTTACTTGAAGATTATAAAACTCAATCACATATTAAATTAGATAGATTTGAAAACAATTATTTTTATATTAAAGACAGAAATAATTCTAAAGCATTAAAACATTTATCTTTTCTAAAATACAAGTTACGAGCTAGTAACACACAACAAATTGTAAAGAGAAGTTATAAAAAGTTAACAGATTTCTTAGCAGGTTTAATGGCATTACTTTTTAATTTACTAATTGCACTTGGTTTTTTAATAAGTATGCTAAATCATTTAAAAGCAAGACAGTGTATTATAAAAAGAGTAATGAAATATAATGATGCTTTGTCAGAAAATAAAGAAATACAGTCAATATTAAAAGATATTCAAAAAGACTTTAAACAAAGTTCTGTTTCTAATAATAGTTTAAAAAGTTTTGAAGAGAAATTTGAAAAAGTAAGTGAAAAAGTAGACAAAAATTCATCAAATTCTATAAAACACAAACTAAAAACTGATGAAGAGGCACAACAAAATCATGGAATAACTCTAAATTTAAGTCCTGAAGATGAGGAAAGAAATCATCTTATTCTAAAAGATAATCCAGAACAATCACCAAGATTGAAATATACAGTTAGTTATTGGGAATTCTTTTCAATGATAATTTGCTGTAAAAATAAAGAAAAGAAAGAAGTTTATTTAAAAGCAGAAAAGAAAATATTTTATAATATTGATATTCTTACATATATGAAGAAAATGCAAGAGCTTGAAATTTTGAAGTATATGTTATTAGATGAAAATACACTAAAAATTATGAATTTTATATCAAAACCTGGCGTATCTTATATCGATAGAGGATGGTCTAATAAATTAAATAAATGTAATCCATTTTTCTATGATGAAACAAAATTACAAGTAGAACCTAACTATAGTACGGAATTATCAGATATTAAATCAATATATTTAGAAATGAAAGATAAAAAGAACTTATCAGATGGTGAGAAAAAAATAATAGATTTATTTGAGAATCAAGTAAATGATATAATGAAAAAGGATTAAAAAACATAAGAACAGACTAAGAACATATTAAAAATACTTATAATATATAAGTTTAATTCTATTAATAACTTTAATAATATAAAATAAAAATAATTTAACTTTATAAATTTAGAAATATTTTATATATAATTATTAATATTTAAATTTTAATCTTTATTTAGCTTCATGCTTATAATGCATTAAATTGCACTTCTATAAATTCTAAGCGAGTTTAGCATATTAAATATTGCACTAAAATTTAAATAAATAATCTTACTGGAATACAAATGATTTCCTCTTTAGAACTAAAAATATAACCAATGCAATTTCCAAAACGATTTCAAAGATAATAAAGTCAGTTACAATGGCTGAAATCCACATAAACATTAAAGCTGGTGCCCATTGTTGCCATATAGCGCAGAAGGTAATTGCCATGAACATACTATAAGCAAATAAGCTAAGATTGATAATTATTCCGAATAATGTCTTGAAAATATTCATTATTTGTAAAGAATTCCTATAGAGATTTAATAAAATATTCTTACCAATACTTTAATACTTCTTCTCTATCATCGTTTTTAACATGATTTAATAAAGTATTTCTAGAGCTTTCAGATATTTTAAACATGTATGATATTATTAGGAATATAAAGTTTGAAAAGAAAATTGAAATCATTATAAGTGTAAATAAGTATTGCAAATTAGAATCTTCTGGCTTAACCTAAAAAATTAGAATTAATTGATAATTCTTACATTAAAGTCTAATGGGAGGAATACAACCAATGTTATCAACGAGGCAACTATGCAAAATAGTAAAATGAAGACTAAATTGATTTTCTTCCATAATGGGTTTAAGAAAGAGGTTTTGAAAAGTAATAAAGTGTAAATATTACGATTGAAGATAATATTGCAAATATTCATAGGTTGTATCTCTTCATGTTCGTGTTCTATATTAAATTATTTAAATTTTATGTATAAATTATTATTTAAATTTAAGCTTACCTTCACTTAAAGGAGGAGACTCTTCATTTTTTTGTAATTTTTGAGACTTTATATTAAGTTGCCTTCCTTCACTTATTATATCTTTATCATTTTTACTATAGTTTTCTTCCTTTTCATCAAGTTTCTTTAATTCAATTACTTTATTTTTATTTATAACATCAATATGATCAACATCTTTATTGTATTTAATAACTTCAAAATGTTCAGCACCTGTTTTTTTATTATTTTTATCTTTATTTGAATTTGTAACATGAACTAGATTATTATTAGAAGTACCCTTATTAGGAAAAACTGAAAGTCCTTTATTATTATCATCATTAACTCCTATTGTATACTCTTCAATTATTAAATTATCAGCAATATAGTTATATCTATCTTCATCATTTGTATAAAATTTATATTGAATACAAGAACTTATAAACCAGAATATATATATTATGCCTATCATTAATACAATAAAGAAACATGAGTTAAGTTTATAACTATTCCAACAGAATATGAGTAAATGACTTTGATTCAAATAATAATAATTTTTCTCTGTAGGATATATTGCTGGGTTAGCTTGCCAAAATGAAGTATATTCTCCTGATCTAAAGTCAGATTGTGCGACAACCATATTATTTTTTATTCCTAAAACTTTTAGATTTTGTGTTGTGTATGTATCTGTTGCTTCATCGTATCTTGAGAAGGTCAGAGAATATTTCTTATGTAATTCTTCTATTCTTTTTTCACGAGTATATGTTCTGTTAACTGAACAGTCTGGATTAATAAAGTATGGTCTA
>Ga0100379_10005160_pt1 | contig 11319 bp, 4 predicted proteins | sample CryGeymeta201503_FD_80418 | JGI IMG/M metagenome (GOLD analysis project Ga0100379, IMG submission 80418) | Groundwater microbial communities from Crystal Geyser aquifers in Utah, USA - Crystal Geyser metaG 2015-03 | ecosystem: Environmental > Aquatic > Deep subsurface > Groundwater | place: USA...
GACTTTCGGTACTCGATCGGCATGATCTTTACGAACAGGGGGAGGCGGGACTCCCAATTCTCTAAGATCTGCGCGGCCCGCTGGCTCCCCGTGTGGCGGAAGTGGTTCTCGATCATGGCGCGGAGACGCTTCACGTCCTCGTCCTGCCAGACGCTCTCCACGTCGACCATGTCGAGGTTGCAGCGGGTGTCGAACAGCTCCGTCTCGTCGTAGACGTAGGCGAGCCCCCCGCTCATCCCGGCGGCGAAGTTGACCCCGGTGGGCCCCAGCACCACGACGACCCCGCCCGTCATGTACTCGCACCCGTGGTCGCCCACGCCCTCCACGACCGCTTTCCCGCCGCTGTTGCGCACCGCGAACCGCTCCCCGGCGGTCCCGTGGAAGTACGCCTCGCCTCCCGTGGCGCCGTAGAGCACGACGTTTCCGACGATCACGTTCTTGTGCGGGAGGAAGGTCGCCCCATCCGGGGGAGTCACGACGATCCGCCCCCCCGACATCCCCTTGCCGAGGTAGTCGTTGGCGTCCCCGTGCACGTGCATCGTGACGCCCGGGGCCAGGAACGCCCCGAAGCTCTGGCCCGCGGAGCCGAGGAGGGTGAGGTGGATCGTGTCGTCGGGCAGCCCCCCCGCCCCGTATCGGCGGGTGATCTCACCGGAGAGCGCCGCGCCGATCGACCGGTGCACGTTCCGGATCGGAAGCTCGATCCGCACCGGTACCTTCCGCTCCATGGCGGCCCGCGCGAGCGCCATGATCTCGTAGTCGAGGGCTTTCGCGACCTCGTGCTCCTGCGGACGCACGCGGTGCAGCGGGCTGTGCAACGCGTTGTCGGGCGGCAGGAGAATGGCGGAGAAGTCGAGCCCCTTCGCCTTCCAGTGCTCGACCGCCGGCTGGACCTCCAGCAGGTCGACCCGGCCGACCATCTCGTCGAGCGTACGGAACCCGAGCTCCGCCATGGTTTCGCGCAGTTCCTCGGCTACGAAGCGGAGGAAGCGCACGACGTACTCGGGGGCTCCGCCGAAGCGCGCGCGCAGGACCGGGTCCTGGGTCGCCACTCCCACGGGGCAGGTGTTCAGGTGGCACTTCCGCATCATGATGCAGCCGAGGCTGACGAGCACCGCCGTGCCGAACCCGAACTCCTCGGCCCCCATCAGCGCCGCGATGGCGAGATCCCGGCCGGTCTTCATCTGCCCGTCGACCTGCACCCGGATCCGGTCGCGAAGCCGGTTGTAGATCAGCGCCTGCTGGGTTTCGGCGAGCCCGAGCTCCCACGGCAGACCCGTGTGCTTGATGGATGTGAGCGGCGAGGCGCCCGTGCCGCCGTCGCTCCCCGCGATGAGCACGAGGTCGGCCTTCGCCTTGGCCACCCCGGCCGCGATCGTCCCGACGCCGACCTCGGAGACGAGCTTCACGGAGACGTTCGCCCGCGGGTTGACCGATTTCAGGTCGTAGATGAGCTGCGCGAGATCCTCGATGGAGTAGATGTCGTGGTGCGGCGGCGGCGAGATGAGCGTCACGTACGGCATCGTGTGGCGGATCCGGGCGATCTCGGGGCTCACCTTGTGGCCGGGGAGCTGTCCGCCCTCGCCGGGCTTGGCCCCCTGCGCCATCTTGATCTGCAGCTCGTCGGCGTTCACCAGGAACTCGGTGGTCGCGCCGAAGCGCCCGGAGGCGACCTGACGGATCCGGGATCGCCGGCTGTCCCCGTTCGGGAGCGGGATGTTCCGTTCGGGATCCTCCCCCCCTTCCCCGGAGTTGCTCCGGCCGCCGATCCGGTTCATCGCGATGGCGATCGTCTCGTGGGTCTCCTTGCTGATGGAGCCGAACGACATCGCCGCGGTGACGAAGCGCGGCAGGATCTTCCCGACCGGCTCCACCTCGGCGAGGGGGACCGGGGTGCCCTTCCGGAACCGGAACAGCGAGCGCAGCGTGGCGTGCGCGAGCGACTGGTCGTTGATGAGCGCCGCGTACTCCTTGTAGATCCCGTAGTCGTCCAGGCGGGTCGCGCTCTGGAGCTTGTAGACCGCCTCCGGGGTCCACAAGTGGCGCTCGCCGTCGACCCGGACCTGGTAGACGCCGCCCACGTCGAGAAGGTTGTCCGCGTTCCGCCAGTGGCCGTCGGCGGGAAAGCCGCGCCGATGCCGCGCCACGGTCTCCGCGGCGATCTCGGGAAGCCCGATCCCGGCGATGCGGGAGGCCGTGTTGGTGAAATAGTTTTCCACCAGCTCCTTCCCCAGCCCCACCGCCTCGAAGATCTGGGAGCCGAGAAAGGAGCGCAAGGTGGAAATCCCCATCCGGCTGAAGGTTTTGAGGAGCCCCTTCTTCACCGAGGTGACGTATTTGTCCACCGCCTCTCCGGGCAGCAGCGGAGCCTCCAGCGCTTCGCTCTCGGCGAGCTCACGGATCGTGGAGAGGACCGTGTGGGGGCAGATCGCGTTGGCGCCGTACCCTAAGAGGAGCCCGAAGTGGATGACCTCCCGCGGCTCGCCGCTTTCCACGATGATCGACGCCTGCGTCCGCAGGCCCCTACGGATCAGGTGATGGTGCAGCCCCGCGGTGGCGAGCAGCGACGGGATCGGCGCGCGGACGGCGTTCATGTTCCGGTCGGTCAGGACGAGGAGGGTGGCCCCCCCCCGGATCGCCTTGTCGGCCTGGACGAAGAGCCGGGCCAGCGCCGTCTCGAGGGCCTTGCCGTCCCCGCCCGCAGGGAAGAGGATGTCGAGGTCGGCGGCGGCGAGGTCCGGATGGGTCGAACCGCGCAGCCGGAGCATGTCCTCCGGGGTGAGGATCGGCTGGACGAGACGCAGCATGCGGCAATGCTCCGGGGTCTCGTCCAGAAGGTTCCGCTCCCTCCCGATGAAGCCGTTCAGCGACATCACCAGCTCCTCGCGGAGCGGGTCGATCGGGGGGTTCGTCACCTGGGCGAAGAGCTGCTTGAAGTAGGCGAAGAGCGACTGCGGCCGGTTCGAGAGGACCGCCAGCGCCGCGTCGTCCCCCATCGAGCCGATCGCCTCCTGCCCCTGGGACGCCATCGGCGTGATGATGAGCTTGATCTCCTCCTCGGTGTAGCCGAAGGCGTGCTGCTTGCGCCGCAGCGTCTCCGGATCCTCGAGGGGGATCTCGGACGGGACGAACAGCCCCCGCAGCTCGATCTTGTTGTCCTTGACCCACTTCCGGTACGGCTTCCGGCGGGAGATGGCCGCCTTGATCTCGTTGTCCGGGACGATCCGTTTCTGCTGCAGGTCGAGGAGGAGCATCTTTCCGGGCTGGAGCCGGCCGCGCCGGACGATCCGGCCCGGCGGGATGTCCATCACCCCGGTCTCCGAGGCGAGGACGATCATCCCGTCGCGAGTCACGGTGTACCGCGCGGGACGCAGCCCGTTCCGGTCGAGGGTGGCGCCGAGGTAGCGCCCGTCGCAGAAGACCATCGCCGCCGGCCCGTCCCACGGTTCCATGATCGCGGAGTGGTATTCGTAGAAGGACCGCTTGTCCTCGCTCATCTGGAACTTGGGTCCCCACGCCTCGGGGATCATCATCATGACGGCGTGCGGCAGCGACCGGCCCGACATCACGAGCAGCTCGAGGACGTTGTCGAAGATCGCGGAATCACTCCCCGCCTCGTTGATGACGGGGCGCAGCTTCGCGATGTCGTCGCCGAACAGCGGCGAGGAGAGGTTCGCCTCCCGGGCCCGCATCCGGTTGATGTTCCCCCGCAGCGTGTTGATCTCGCCGTTGTGGGCGGCGATCCGGAACGGGTGCGCGAGGTGCCAGGTGGGAAGCGTGTTCGTGCTGTACCGCTGGTGGACCACGGCGTACGGGCTCATGAAGAGTTCGTTTTTCAGGTCCGGGTAGAAGAGCGGGAGCTGGGATCCGGTCAGGAGCCCTTTGTAGACGATCGTCCGGCTCGAGAGGCTGCAGATGTAAAACTGGCTGGCGTCGACGTCGTGCCAGGAGGCGATCTTCTTCTCGGCGAGGCGGCGGATGACGTACAGCTTCCGCTCGAAGGCGTCCCCTTCGTGGGTTCCGCGACCGAGGAACAGCTGGCGGATCCGCGGCCGGGTGGATCCGGAGAGATCCCCGAGGATCGACGGATCGACCGGCACCTCGCGCCACCCGAGGACGGGGCACCCTTCCGCCGCCGCGATCCGTTCGATGGCCGTGGAGCACCGTCCGGCGAGCGCTTCGTCCATCGGGAGAAAGAGCATCCCCGCGGCGTACTCGCCGCGGGGAGGAAGGTAGAGACCGTCCCCCGGGCACACCTGGCGGAAGAAGGTGTCGGGGATCGCGAGGAGGAGGCCGGCGCCGTCGCCGGTGGACTTGTCGCCCCCCAGGGCGCCGCGGTGCTCCAGGTTGACGAGGATCCGGATCCCCTGCTCGACCACGGTGTGAAGGGACGTGCCGTCGATCCGTGCGATGAACCCGACGCCGCAGCTGTCGTGGTCGTTCTGCGGGTCGTACAGCCCGGTCGGTCCCGGGACGCCCGAGGCGTTCAACCTGAACGAGGTATCGTTCGCGATCATGTCGTTCCTTCTTTCTGCCGTCGCGCCCATGAAGACGCCGAATCTTACATTATGTCATCCCGGGCGGGGAATCGGAACGGGGAAAAGAGGAAAAACGGAAGGGATACCAACGTGGGCGAGGTAATTGTAGCATAAGGAGAAGATGAAACGATCGGCGGGGCGGGGACACTAATATAACAGATCAACGGCACGGCGCCATATTGGCACGTCGACACTGGATCAGGATGCAGGTCGCACGAGACCGAACTCCCTGACACGAACATGTTACCCGGAAGGAGGGCAGGAGCATGGCGAAACTTCTTTATGTCGAAGCATCACCGCGGAAGGAGAGATCGGCATCCATCGAGGTGGCGAAGGCGTTCGTGGCCGAGTACCGGAAGACGCACCCCGGCGACACGGTGGACACGCTCGACCTCTGGGCGACCGTCCTGCCGGAATTCAACGGGGAGGTGATCGACGCGAAGTACGCGATTCTCCACGGGCAGCCGCACACCCCCGGGCAGAAGGCCGCTTGGAAGGCGGTCGAGGGAGTGATCGACCGGTTCAAGGGGGCGGACAAATACCTCTTCTCGCTGCCGATGTGGAATTTCGGGATTCCGTACAAACTCAAGCATTACATCGACGTGATCGTCCAGCCGACGTACACCTTCTCCTTCTCCCCGAAGGAAGGGTACAAGGGGTTGGTCACGGGGAAGAAGGTCGCCGTGGTCTACGCGCGCGGCGGCGCGTACCCGGCGGGAAGCGGCGGGGAAGCGTACGATCTCCAGAAAAAATACATGGAGCAGTTCCTCGGTTTCATCGGGTTCACCGACATCACCCCGATCGTGGTCGAACCGACCCTCGCCAAGCCGGAGTCGGTGGAGAGGACGAAGGCGGATGCCGCCGCAACGGCGCGCTCCGCGGCCGTCGGGTTCTGAGTGGGCGTACACCCGAACGCCGGGAAGCCGGCCGACCCGAAGACCCTCGTCGACGTCCCTCGGCTCGTGGCGGCGTACTCCACGGGGAAGCCGGACCCTTCGGAGCCCGGCCAGCGGGTCGCCTTCGGGACGTCCGGTCACCGCGGCTCGTCCCTCTCCCTCTCCTTCAACGAGGACCACATCCTCGCCGTGACGCAGGCGATCTGCGAGCGCCGGGTGCGGGAGGGGGCGACGGGTCCGCTCTTTCTCGGGAGGGACACCCACGCTCTTTCGGAACCGGCGTTCCGCAGCGCGCTCGAGGTGCTGGCCGGGAACGGCGTCGAGGTGATGGTGGACCGCGACGGCGGCACCACGCCGACGCCGGTCATCTCCCACGCCATCCTTTCGCACAACCGGGGACGCGGGGAAGGCCTGGCCGACGGGATCGTGATCACGCCGTCCCACAACCCGCCGGGAGACGGAGGATTCAAGTACAACCCGCCGAACGGCGGGCCCGCGGACACGGGGGTCACCCGGGCGGTCGAGGAGCGCGCGAACGCGATCCTGCGGTCCGGCGGCAGGGAAGTTCGCCGGATTCCCTTCGAGCGGGCTCTTGCGGCGGCCACCACGCGGCATCACGACTACGTCGGCTCCTACGTCGGCGACCTCGGCGCGGTGCTGAACCTCGAGGCGATCCGCGGCGCGGGGATCCGGATCGGCGTCGACCCGCTGGGCGGCTCCGGTGTGGGGTACTGGGAACCGATTGCCGAACGGTACGGTCTGAACCTCACGGTGGTGAACCCCGCCGTCGATCCGACGTTCCGGTTCGTGCCGCTCGACTGGGACGGGAAGATCCGGATGGACTGCTCCTCCCCGTTTGCGATGGCGGGGCTGATCGCGATGCGCGACCGGTTCGACGTCGCCTTCGGCAACGACACGGACGCCGACCGGCACGGGATCGTGACGCGGACCGCCGGCCTGCTCAACCCGAATCATTACCTTGCGGTGGCGATCGACTACCTTTTCCGGAACCGGGCCGGGTGGCGCAGCGATGCCGGGATCGGGAAGACCGTGGTGAGCAGCGGGATGATCGATCGCGTGGCGGCGCGCCTGTCGCGCCCGCTGCTCGAGGTTCCGGTCGGGTTCAAATGGTTCGTCCAGGGGCTATCGGACGGCACCCTCGGGTTCGGCGGCGAGGAGAGCGCGGGCGCCTCGTTCCTGCGGGAGGACGGGACGGCGTGGAGCACGGACAAGGACGGGCTGATCCTCGGGCTTCTCGCGGCGGAGATGATGGCGACGACCGGCAGGGACCCGGGCGAGGCGTATGCCTTTCTGACCCGGGAATTCGGCGCCCCGGTGTATGAGCGGATCGACGCCCCCGCGACGAAGGAGCAGAAAACCGCGCTGTCGAAACTGTCGCCTTCGCAGGTGACCGCGGATACGCTGGCGGGGGAGCGGATCGAGGCGATGCTTACGGCCGCCCCCGGGAACGGCGCTCCGATCGGGGGCCTGAAGGTGGTCACCGCGAACGGCTGGTTCGCCGCCCGCCCCTCGGGGACCGAGGACGTCTACAAGCTGTACGCCGAGAGCTTCCTCGGCGCGGACCACCTGCGGAAAATCCAGGAGGAGGCCAAGTCCCTCATCGCGCGGGTCTTCTCCTCCGCGGCTCGGGGGTAGCGTCAAGCCTTCCGGATTACGTGTTGAATGATAATACCTTCCTATTACGCTACTGTGTTAAACGATTTAAGAAGCAAGGGCGGAGAATAGTTCCGCTTGTTTGGTTGGTAGCCATCCTTTCGGTAAAAGGTCGGCAATTTCGGCCGCAGGTACATTCGCGAGTTCTTTCGGTTCTAACTTGTGAAGTCCTCCACCATAGACCCGCCCTTCGTCCAGGATTTGCTCGGGCGTAAGCAGATTGAGAATTTCCCACACATGGCGAATTATTTCTGGATCCTTTTCCATGGCTCGAGCCAATATTTGTGTCGGATACATGGCAAGGTAGACATTCGCCACGGTGGCTCTTGATCGATTAAGAATAAAACGGAAAGGGTGACCACGTTTTTCGTTGCTGCGGCCTAAATAAGTGCAAACGATGGGTGCAGGCGGGCGATGTTCTTGGCTGTACCAAAGCGTACGGTGTTGGCAAAGATAACGATCATGGATCCGACGCGCTTTCCCCTCCTCAAGGTACGCATGAAGGGCAGGGAAACGATGCCTGATCTCATCTTCCGTCAATTTCGTATCAAGGAGAAAAAGTCGTTGACTTGTTAAAGGGTTGCCTTTGTCGTCGGCGTTGACTTCATCCTCGGGAAGATACCGCGGACTTGGCAAAATGGGTGTGAAAACCTTCATTGGGAGATTGCGTGCCATTATTTCTTCTTCAGAAAGGATGAAGTAATTGTTATGGCCGGTTGCAATACCTCTCTTGATATGGAAGAAATCCGAAATGGCAGGTGTAGTGTTTCTAAGGCGGACTTCCGCTGCCGGGAAACGTGTCCATTTTGCTTCGCTAGCCAAGTCGCGGTTAGAAACTTTTCTGGAAAGTTTCCACTTCAAGAGTGTTCCGCCAAAGGTGAATAACACCCTGTGATTTTTTGGTGGTGGTTCTTTCCTGAACCACACGACGGCAGAGGAAACAAGGGCATCGGCGAATTGTACATCATTGGGATCAAAACGATGAATGTGAAGCAGGGTGACATTGTTAAGCAGATAGTGTTTCACAGCATTGCCGTAGTTCACATCCATGAATTCGCTTGGGATAAGCCATCCGGCCACTCCGCCATCGGTCATCCAAGCGTGTGAAAGTCCCAAGAAGTAACAGTAAAGGCCGGCGAGACCACAGACTTTCATTCCGCTCGCATGTATCGTCTTTTCTTGAAGTCGAACTTTATCGCCATTCAGAATGTGGTGATGTCGTACATAAGGGGGATTGCAAATGATAAGATTGTAGCGAGGTGTTGCGTTCTCGCATGTAAAGTCTACGAGTTTTATCGTGACCCCGTTCTCTTCCCATAATTTCTGGGAAGGTTTCCCGTAGTGTGGGTCTATCTCAAAACCAATGGCTTCAGCAACTCGATTTTTCGGGGAAACTTTCATTAACGCAGAATAAAATGCCCCTGTCCCAAAGGCAGGGTCAAGGAAGCGCACCTTTTCTGTTTTCGGTAGAAGAGTAATCGCATAATTCAGGATGTCTTGCGCAAGGATTGTTGGCGTTGCGAATTGTCCAAGCCGGTTTCTTCCCTCTTTAGTTTTCTCAGCGTCAAGCGCAGCTTGAATAACGAGACGCCGTTTCTCGATGACGTCAATTGAGTGCATCATGTTCATATTCCAAAGAGTGTAAGATCATCTATTCGATGTTCCCATACCCAATCAATACCTTCTGCGGCTTCATATCCGAGGTATCCACTATTGAAGTAACCACACAGAAATAAGTTAAATTTTACATTTTTGCCATAAGTTCTTTGAAGTTGTGTCATCTTGGCTGCTTCTTTTTTTCGGCGCTTGTTGGTATTCGTAAAATCGCCCGCGGATTTGGCTTCGAAGAAGATTGGGATGTCTCCTTCTTTTGCACTCTTCGGCATAATAACTGCGTCAATCGGAATGTTTACCGTTTTTATATCCAGTTTAACCGGTACGTTCATTCTAAAACCAAAAGTGCAAAGCGGCATGGCATCGAACCGCGTGCCGTCTCCCACGGGGATTTGTTGGTACCCTCTTGCTTCAAGCCATGCCTTGATACAAGTAAGTTGACGCTTTTCCAGCGCATTACGTATTATAGGATTTGCCACCGCCCCACACAAGCGATCGGCAATGATTGTCGCAGCACGATAAACTTCCGGTTCCGTCACTGGCTTGTTGCGGCCCAACCAGACGAAGATGTCTGGATCAGCCATCTTCTCAATAATCGAACCAATTTTTTCAAGCTCGTCGTCAACAATTGCTGAAGGCATGTGCGGGGGAATTTGCTTCTTGTCTTCCATGCACTTTACTAGATTTGATTGGAACTCCAGAAAGACCGATGAGACGGTCAACTGCAAGCGGTGGACAAGTAGACATCCGCAGCGTAGGCAATATCTCTGGATGTGTTCGCAGGACAACCGGTTTTATGTTAATCAAATTGCCGGTCAAGAAAAGAGCATGTTCAACATCCTTCGCCGTCTGTATCCTGGTTTCGCGGAATGCTTTTGGCGCAAATTTCATGAACCAAGCGTTATACATGTCGACCGACAGAGCAATATCCGCTTTCCATCGGTGAGGTTTGTCGAGGTTGACAGGCATGGTTTTCGGATGGGCTCCGTCTTCGAAATCTCGATTTCTCGCATATTCTATTGGTTTCGAGCGGGCAACTCCATCATTTTATGCGATAGAGAGTGCAGTCAGCACGAAATTTCCACGGATTATGAGCAGGACCGGTGCAAATTTCCAACACGCAAACCGGGAAGCTTGGGATGGCGGTCTCCTTCAGTACGGCCACGTCCACTCCCGCACCTCGGGCATATCCTCCCCGTGGAGCGTGATGTATTGCCGGTGCTCGATCAGCTTGTCCCGGAGCGCCTGCTTGGTATAAGCCGCGTGGGTTGCGAGCCCGGGCACCCGGTCGATCACGTCGCTCACCAGGTGGAACCGGTCCAGGTCGTTGCGCACCACCATGTCGAACGGCGTGGTGGTCGTTCCCTCCTCCTTGTATCCCCGCACGTGGAGGTTTTTATGGTTCGTCCGCCGGTACGTCAGCCGGTGGATCAGCCACGGGTAGCCGTGGTAGGCGAAGAGGATCGGCTTGTCTTTCGTAAACAGGGAGTCGAACTCGCTGTCCGTCAGGCCGTGCGGGTGCTCCTCCCGGGGCGTGAGGGTCATCAGGTCCACGACGTTCACGACCCGGACGCGGAGGTCGGGCAGGAGCTTCCGGATCAGGTCGACCGCCGCGAGCGTCTCCAGCGTCGGCACGTCCCCCGCGCACGCCATCACCACGTCCGGCTCCGCCCCCTCGTCGTTGCCGGCCCACGTCCAGATCCCGATCCCGGCGGTGCAGTGACGGATGGCGGCGTCCATGTCCAGCCACTGCGGGGAGGGCTGCTTCCCCGCCACGATCACGTTGATCCGGTTGCGGCTCCGCAGGACCTTGTCGGTCACGTACAGCAGGCAGTTGGCGTCGGGGGGCAGGTACACCCGGATGACGTTCCCCTTCTTGTTCACCACGTGGTCGATGAAGCCGGGGTCCTGGTGGGAGAAACCGTTGTGGTCCTGCCGCCAGACGTGCGAGGTCAGCAGATAGTTGAGCGAGGCGATCGGTCGGCGCCACGGGATCTCCGCCGACGTCGTCTTCAGCCACTTGGCGTGCTGGTTGAACATCGAGTCGACGATGTGGATGAACGCCTCGTAGCAGGAGAAGAGACCGTGCCGGCCGGTCAGGAGGTACCCCTCCAGCCATCCCTGGCACGTGTGCTCGCTCAAGATCTCCATCACCCGGCCGTCCGGGGAGAGATGGTCGTCGCCGGGGAGCGTCTCGGCCACCCAGGTCCGGTCCGTCTCCTCGAAGAGGGCGTCGAGACGGTTCGACGCGGTCTCGTCCGGGCCCATCACCCGGAAGTTCCTCGCCTCGGCGTTCCGCTTCATCACGTCGCGGAGCATCCTCCCCATCACGCGGGTCGCCTCCGCCGTGGCGCCGCCCGGTTTCGGGACGTCGACCGCGTACTCGCGGTAATCCGGCATCACGAGGTCCTTGAGCAGGACGCCGCCGTTGGCGTGCGGGTTCGCCCCCATCCGCCGGGTTCCCTCCGGGGAGAGCGCCGCGAGCTCCGGCCGCAACCGGCCGCCCTCGTCGAAGAGCTCCTCCGTCCGGTACCCCTTCATCCACTCCTCGAGCATCCGGAGACGGTCGGGCTTTCCCGCCATGTCTCCGAAGGGGA
>Ga0100379_10005168_pt1 | contig 11312 bp, 9 predicted proteins | sample CryGeymeta201503_FD_80418 | JGI IMG/M metagenome (GOLD analysis project Ga0100379, IMG submission 80418) | Groundwater microbial communities from Crystal Geyser aquifers in Utah, USA - Crystal Geyser metaG 2015-03 | ecosystem: Environmental > Aquatic > Deep subsurface > Groundwater | place: USA...
CCAATATGAAAATGGATTCCGGAAATATTTAAATTCTTAAAATTGGATGAATTATTTAAAATTTCATTTAATTCATTTTTAGCTATACCAAATTTATTTTCGCTTAAACCGGTTGTAATATAGTGATGAGTTTTGGCATCTATATTTGGATTTAGCCTTAACGCTATATTTACTTTTCTGTTTTTTTTAAATGCTAATTCATTTATTACATTTAGTTCTTGTAAAGATTCACAGTTAAAACAAAACACATTTGAATCAATCCCTGTTATAATTTCTTTATCAGTTTTCCCAACTCCTGCAAAAACAATTTTAGAAGGATCAAATCCAATACTAAGTACTTTTAATATTTCATTACCGCTTACACAATCAGCTCCAAGTCCTTTATCTTTAATTGATTCTAATATTTTTTTATTTGCATTTGCCTTAACTGCATAATGAACTTTGAAATTTTCATTTTTGATACTCTCAACTAATGAATCTAATGTCTTTTTAAGCAGATCTATATTGTACAGATAGAATGGAGTCTCAAGTTTATTTAATTTATTTAAGAATGCTTGATCGTACATAGATTAGATTAAATTATTTAATGCTTTTAAAACATATAGTTTATCTTTAGCATTAATTAAAATAGAAATATTATGTTTGCTTCCGCCGTAAGATATCATTCTAATTGAAATATTTTTTAGTATATCAAAAACTTTGTTAATGTTTCCCTTTTGTTCTAAAATGTTATCTCCAACAACACAAACTATTGTCATATCATTATTAACTTCTACACTTCCGTACAATTCAAGATCTTTAACTATATCATCTAAATAAGTATCGTCATCTATTGTAACCGATAAAGCTATTTCAGATGTAGTCGTCATATCAATAGAAGTTTTATATCTTTCAAAAACTTCAAATACTTTTCTCATAAAACCGTAAGCAAGTAGCATTCTGCCGGATTTAATTTTTATTGCAGTTATTCCATCCTTAGCAGCAGCAGCTTTTATACCTTTTCCTTTTGGTGAAGATGTAATAATTGTCCCGGGGTCTGATGGATTTAGAGTGTTTTTTAATCTTACCGGTATGTTCGCAATTTTAGCAGGTAATACACTTGCCGGGTGTAAAATTTTTGCACCAAAATATGCAAGTTCGGCTGCTTCATCAAAAGAAAGTTGTGGTAATGGTTTTGCATTTTTTACAAATTTTGGATCGCTTGTATAAAATCCACTTACATCCGTCCAGATTTGTATTTCTTCAGAGTTAATTGCCTGACCAATAATAGAAGCTGAATAATCACTTCCGCCTCTTTTTAAGTTTTCAATTTCCCCAAACATATTTCTGCAGATATAGCCTTGAGTAATAAACAATTTAGTTTCAGGAAACTGATTTAATTCCCTTTCCAAATTTTCTTTTATATAATAATTATCAGGTTCCAGATTATTGTCAATCCTCATAAAATTAAGAGCCGGAATTAATTTTGCCTCAATGTTATGTTCCAACAGATAATTATAAAATAGTGTAGTTGATATTAATTCCCCTTGAGCTAAAATAATTTTTCTTGATTTGTGAGTGTACTCCCTATTTAGAAATTCTTTCAAATAATTAAAATGGTAACTAATTATTTCTTTCCCTTTTCTCTTATACTCTTCATTGCTATATAATTCATTTATAATTATTGAGTATTTCTCTTCAAAATCAGTTATTATTTTATTAGCTGAATCAATATCTTTATTTTCAAGATAGTCAGATAAAGTGAAAAGATTATTTGTTGTTCCGCTCATTGCCGAAAGGACAACAATTTTAGACTCATTATTTGCAACTAAGCAGGCTACTTCTTTCATCCTTTTAGCATTACTAATAGAAGTGCCTCCAAATTTAAATACTTTCATTTTTATTTTATACTTTTAAAATATTTAACTGGAAAAGATAATTATTTTTATATTAATCCAAAGGCTTTTAATAAATATAGCCCAATAGTAATTGTAAAAATAGACCCGAGCGTAGTAATTAATACTATGTTACCTGCTAATTTACTGTTCCCTCCCATCGCATCTGCCATAATAAAACTCACTATTGCTGTTGGACAAGCAAATAAAATAAAAATTATTCCCAGCTCCTGTCCAATAAATCCAAATTCATAGGCTAAAAAAGTTGCAATAATAGGCAGCAAAATTAATTTTACTCCTGAAGATGCAAAAGCAAAGGTAGATGCTTTTTTAATTTCTTTAACATTTAAGTTTGCACCAATTCCAATTAAGGCTAATGGAAGGGCTATTGAAGATAAGTAATTACCTGATTTTATAATTACCGGAGGTAGCATAATTTTATAATATGAAAACGGAAGAGCAAATACTACAGCAAGTACTAGAGGGTTTGTTAATATTTCAATAAATGTCGATTTAAGATTTATAGCTTTCTCTTCCATTATTGGTACAGTTAATGCTACCACAGCTAAAATATTATAAAGGGGAAGTATGAAGGCCAAAATCAATGAAGCTTTTCCTAATGAAATATTACCATAAAGACTGTCGATAACAGCAAAACCTACAATTGCAAAATTTCCTCTGAAACTACCTTGAATAAAAACACCTAAATTTTTTCCATCTTTTATAAAATATTTAGAAATGATCCAGATTATTAAATATGTAGCAATAATTACTACACATATAAAAATAATTTCTTTAATATTTAGTGTACTTGAAAGATCGATCTCTGAAATATTAAAAAATATTAGTGCCGGAAGAGAAACATTAAAGACAAATTTGGATGTTACTGCAACAAAATTATCAGAAATTATTTTGAGTTTTTTTAAAATAAATCCAAGAGCAATAATTAAAAATACTGGTGTGACTATTCCTGCCGTAAATAAAATATTTTGCATTATTTTTTAGTTTTTGTTGCTTTTCCATGAATTATAATAGATCTCAACATCTGCAACAAAGCCTTTATACTTTGGCTGCCAGTTTAATTTACTTTTTGCTTTACTGTTATCTAAGTGTTGATCAAAAGCCAGTGGTTCGGCGAGTAAACCCACAATATGGGAAGCTTCTTCTATAGTAAAATATTTTATTTCTCCCTTATAACCGGTTACTTTAGAAATAGATTTAACAATTTCATCAACACTATCTCTTGAGTTATCCACAGCATTAAAATATTCTTTAGCAGCATTACTCTGATAGGTTTTATAGAATAAATCTGCTAAGTCATCTACATGAATCATTGCCCAATGATTTTTACCACTACCTATCACACTTAATTTATTTTCATTAACAACTTCATTCATCCAAATATTAGTCAAGCTTCCTTCTTTCCCATAAACACATCCCGGTCTTATTACAACTCCATTTACATTATCAGAATTTATTACCATTTCTTCAACTTCGTGTCTCCATTTTACTTTTTTTGCCGGTTTTAATTCTGATTTTTCATCGGCTTTGCCTTTTGTATTTCCATAAACCCAACAACCGCTCGTATATATAAAAGTTTTCTTTTTACTTTTACTTTCAATTGAAGTTATCTCTTTAACAAAATTTTTGTCTAACTCAGCAGATTTTTCAGAATATTCTACAGCTGCGTGAATAATTAGATCACATTCAATTGCTGTTGGAATAAAGCTGTCTTTGTTACCAATATTCCCTATTACCGGAATGATCTCATTTTTTAATAATTTATTAATGTTTTTTTTATTTCTTGTTAACCCAAAAACTGAATGACCATTTATCCTAAATATTTTCGCAACATGATGTCCAATATATCCGGTGGCTCCTGTAATAAATACTTTCAAATAATACTCCAGCTTATTTCTTTCAATTTGATCAGTAAAGATATTGTAATTTAAGAAAAATAATTTAATAACTTATCTTACGCAAAAAATGAGCAGTGAAAAGATGGCATCTTTCAGCTTTGCATAACATCAGTTAATAATAATGAAACACTTATCATTTTTTATTTGCTAATAAAATTAGAATGTTATAAAATAACATATGAATTGTTAATTAATTTAATGTTTAGGAATATCTTATGAAAATAATCTTTAAAGGAACATTTAAAATATTTTTTACTTTTTTATTCTCTATAATTCTTTATACAAATTTTATATTACCACAAAATCCAAGTAATAAACAATTAAGCCCACGCAATGCAAATTATGATATTGATGTTAAACTAGACCCAAAGACAAAAACCCTTAAAGGTAATGAATTTTTAACTTGGACAAATTTATCAAAAGATAATGTTTCTGAATTACAGTTCCATTTATATCTAAATGCTTTTAAAAATTCAAAATCAACTTTTTTAACCGAAGCCAGAACAGGAGTTTCTAAAAGAAACCAAAATTTAAATGTTGACGATTGGGGCTGGATTGATATTAGTTCTATGAAAACCATTGATGGTAATGATTTAATAGACAGAATTAAGTTCATACATCCTGATGACGAAAATATTGACGACCAAACTGTTATAAGTGTAAAGCTTGATGAACCTGTAAAACCAGGCAAATCCATTCAACTAAAAATTGATTTTACTTCAAAACTTCCAAAAGTTATAGCCAGGACAGGTTATATGGATGATTTCTTTCTTGTTGCACAATGGTTTCCAAAACTTGGTGTTTACGAATTTCCGGGAATTAGAAATGCAACAAAAGGCGGATGGAATTGTCATCAATTCCATGCAAACTCTGAATTCTATTCTGATTTTGGAGTCTACAATGTAAATATCACAATCCCAAATAATTTTATAGTAGGTGCTGTAGGTACGCTTCTAAATAAAAAAGAAAATAAAGATAGTACAAGTACTTATGTTTACAAAGCGGAAGATGTTGTTGATTTTGCTTGGACTGCATCTCCCCATTTTAAAGTTTTTGATGGTAAGTGGAATAATGTAAGTTTAAGAATTCTTATGCAACCTGAACATGCAAATTTAACTATGAGAGTTTTGAAATCACTAAAAGGGTCTTTAAAATATTTTACTGAAAATTTGGGTGATTATCCTTATCCAAATGTAACAGTAGTTGATCCGCCATTAAAAGGTATGGCTGCAGGTGGGATGGAGTATCCCGGATTTTTTACAATTGTAAGCTTATGGAATTTACCTGAAGGTTTGAAATTATTAGAAAATGTTACAGTGCATGAATTCGGGCATACTTACTTTATGGGAATTCTAGCTTCTAATGAATTTGAAGACCCTTGGCTTGATGAAGGATTCAACTCATATTTTGAGGCAAGAACTATGGATTATCTTTACGGAGATAAAACTTCTTATGTTGATATTTTTGGATATCATTACGGTACAAGAGAAAATCAAAGACTAAGTTACATATCATTGAATAATCCAAAAATTGCAAATAATTACAGAGCATCGTGGGAATTTACAGACGGAGGATATGGAGTTATAACATATAGCAAAACAGCAACCTGGATGGCAACTTTAGAAGGGCTTATAGGTTTGGATGTTATGAATGAAATAATGGAAACTTATTATGATAGATGGAAATTCAAACATCCTTCAGCACAAAATTTTATTAATGTTGTAAATGAAATATATAATAAAAAACTTGATAAAATATTTGGAGATAATCTAAATTGGTTTTTCGAACAGTTCCTTTACGGTACTGCAGTATGTGATTATAAAGTTGCTAATATTAAAAATAATGAGATTGATCAACCGAGTGGTTTATATGACAGTGTAAATGTTAAAAAATTATACAGATATAAAAGTAATAAAGAAAAAAAATATCTCTCTTCATTTTTAGTCTCCAGAATGGGTGATGCAATAATGCCAACAGAAATTGCTGTACATTTTTCTAATAATACAGATACCCTTTTTATCTGGAACGGAAAAGAACTAAATAAAAGTTTCACATTTGAAGGCCAAAAGCAAATTGAGTGGGTTAAATTAGATCCAAATGATAAAAATTTAATGGATATAAATATTTTTAATAATAGCTTAACTACAGATAAAGAAACTGCTGTAAATAATAAATACTTTACAAAATTTCTTTATCTAGTAGAAAATTTAATGCTTTCAATATCAATGTTATTTTAAAATAGAAGAGAATGAAAATGAAACTTATAAAATCATATTTTAACGGAATTAGTTCTACTTTAAAAAAATTAAAAATTTTATCAATGTTGTATGTACTAACATTAATTTTTGCATTGGCTGTTGCAATACCTTTTAAAGATACAATTTCAACAAATATTGGTTCATCATTGGCTGCGATAAAATTACTCAAGGATTTTGACTATACAACATACAGTAATTTTATGCATCTGTTTGGTGATACAATTAAACCGCTTTACAGAACTGCTTTTTTATTGGGAATAATATACATGCTATTTTTTGTTTTCTTTTCGGGAGGAATTTTATCTTCAATTAAAAACAACACAAATTCTTTATCACAATTTTGGGCTGATAGCTGGACTTATTTTCCCAGATTTTTCAGACTGTTTCTGTATTCATTTCTAGTTATGGTTATTATCACTATTCTTGTCTTCTTCCCAATTGCAGGAATTATTGCCGCTGTAAGCAATAGTACAAAAAGTGAAGAAACATATTTTTATATAATTTCTTCAGGTATAATCATCTATTTGTTTTTAATTTCTATAATTGTTTTGGTTTCTGATTATTCAAAAATTATGCTGATAAGTGATAATGCTTTTAGACCGTTTAGAACTATGTTGAGATCTGTGAGCTATATTTTTAAACATTTCTTTTCAATTTATGGAATGAATTTATTATTTATTATTACAGGTTTGGCTTTATTCGTTTTATATTTTATAATTACTGATAAAGTTGGAATGGTTTCCGGATTTACAATATTTATTATTTTTTTAATTCAACAGTTATTTATAACATGTAGATTATTTTTAAAGATATCCATTTACGGAGGAGAGGTAGATTTAGTAAAAAAGATAGGATAAATAATTAATAATCTATTATATCACGCTCGTCGGTAAATATTTGAATTGTATCTATCAATTCATTCTTTTCAATAATTACAGCAGTTAATTTATTTCCCGAATAGGCAGAAGTATCAATATAATAAGTGTTGCTTTTTTTATCGAACAGCACTTCATCTTTTCTTGTATGTCCGACAATTTGAAGTTTACCAAGATTAACTAATTTATTTCTGGTCCAGACTATACTATCCTCAAGCAATATATTTTCTTTTACAATTTTTTCCAATTTATTAATATCCAAATTCCCTCTTATCATTATATCATTCCCAAATTCAATAGAAATTCCGGCGTGGGAGATGAAACAATCATCTATATTATAATACATTGGTGTATCTTCAATACATTGTAAATGTTTATCGAGTTTATCGTGATGTTCATCATACGAAAGAATTGTTGTTTCATATCCATTATAAATCCAGTTCCTCCCCATATTACTAAAAGGATTCTTCATGAAATGATAGAACATTAATTCGTGATTACCGGGAACAAATTTTATTTTTTTGGAAAGTACATATTCAAAAGTTTCAAACCCGAAATTACCCCTGTCAATCAAATCCCCTACACAATAAAGTGGAATTTTAGGATACTTCGACTCTACTTCTTTTATTAATTTTTTTAATGTGTTTACACAACCGTGCACATCACCTATTACTGCAATCATATATTAGAAGTGATAATTGTTTTTAACAAAAGATGCTAGTTCATCGCGGTATTTGGGGTGAGCAATTTCAATTAATGCTTTTGTTCTTTCTCTAATACTCTTACCAAATAAATAAGCAATTCCATATTCAGTAACAACATAGTGAACATCACCTCTTGAAGTAACTACCCCGGCACCTGGTTTTAACATAGGAACTATTCTTGAAATTGTATCATTTTTAGTAGTTGAAGGTAATGCAATTATAGGTTTACCGCCTTCCGAATGAGCTGCCCCTCTTACAAAATCAACCTGTCCCCCTATACCGCTGAATAATTTTGTACCGATTGAGTCCGCACAAACCTGTCCGGTAAGATCAATTTCCAGAGCTGAATTTACTGCAACCATTTTATTGTTTTTAGCAATTACAAATGGATCATTTACATATTCTTGTCTGTGAAATTCAACAATAGGATTGTTATCTATAAAATCATATGTCTTTTTTGTACCGAGAACAAATCCTGCAATAATTTTTCCAGTATGAAGTGATTTTTTTTCTCCGTTTACAATTCCCATTTCAACCAAATCTACAAGTCCGTCAGAAAACATTTCGGAGTGAATCCCCAAATCATTCTTCTTCATTAAATATTTCATCATAGAATCCGGAATTGCACCTATTCCCATCTGAAGTGTTGATCCGTCTTCTATTAAACTTGCAATATTTTCCCCTATCATATCATAAATTTTTAATTTTTCAGAGCTGGAGTTTGGATCAACCTGAGGTAATTCAATTATTGGTTCATCATTTTCAACTATATAATCAATTTTATTTATGTGAATAAAGCTATCACCAAGTGAACGAGGCATTTGTGAATTTACTTGTGCAATAACTGTCTTCGACATTTCAGCCGGAGTTTTAATATTACCAACATCTACACCGTAACTGCAAAAACCATGTTCGTCAGGAAGCGAAACATGAATTAATGCAACATCAGATTTTATTCTCCCCTTTTTAAATAAAAGGGTTACTTCAGATAAAAATATTGGAATGAATTCTGCTCTGCCTTCGTTAACAGCATTACGAGTATTCTTACCCATAAAAAAAACTTTGTGTTTAAAATGCTTTTCCATTCCGGGTTTCATGTAAGGCAAATCACCAACTACAAGAATATGATAGATGTTTATATCACTTAATTCATCTTTACGATCCACCATAGCATTAATCAATTTTAATGGGACAGCACATCCGGGTTGTACAATAATATTATTACCGGATTTAATTACTTTTACAGCATCCTCTGCTGAGACTACTTTTTTCTTATAGTTTTGAATTATATTTGAAGATATATTATTTGAAATTATATTTTCTGTAATAGGCATATTTTTTATTAATTCCCTTAAAAAAATCAATTAGTTGAAAAAACACGAAGAGGCTTATAATTAACCTCAAAAGTATTTGCCAATATTTCGTTAGTACAAAAGCCTTTATAAGTACATACCCCTTTTGAAAGACCTGAGTTTCCCATTAAAACATTATCTAATCCGTTATTTACAATATCAAGTATGTATTGAATTAAGGAGTTGTTAAGTCCGTAACTTGCAGTTCTTGAGACAATTGCAGGCATATTTGGGACACAATAATGTATCACGCCATGTTTTTCATAAACAGGATTAGACATAGATGTTATTCTACTAGTTTCAATACAGCCTCCTTGATCAATTGAAACATCAATAATTACAGCGCCGGGCTTCATTTCTTTAACCATTTTTTCTGAAACAATGTGGGGAGTCTTTTCTCCTTTCATTAATACTGCACCAATTAAAACATCTGCAAATTTTACTCCTCTTGAAATTGTATAAGGATTAGCCATAACTGTTGTAACTTTTTTATTAAAAAGTAGTTCAATTTCCTTTAATCTGTTAATGTCATTATCAATAACAATTACCTGAGCACCTCTTCCCAAAGCTGCTCTGGCTGCAGTTGTACCAACTACACCTGCACCGAGTATAACAATTGCTGCCGGTGCAACACCAGTAATTCCTCCCAATAATATTCCTCTACCTTCAGCTGAAAAATTTTCCAAATATCTTTCAGCAAGTTGAATTGAAAGTTGCCCGGCAATTTCACTCATAGATTGTAAAACAGGAAGTTTTCCGTTTTGTTCTATCAGCTCATATCCAATTGCAGTAATTTTTTTTGCAAGGAGGTTTTCTATAGTTTTTTTTCTTCCTACAGCTAAATGCAAAAAAGAAAATAACACTTGTTTTTGTTGAAACATTTCAAGTTCGTTTTCCAACAATGGTGCAACTTTTACTAATAATTCAGATCGGCAGTAAACTTCATCCGGACTAAATACTATTTTTGCACCAATTTGTTCATATTCTTCGTCAGAAAAATGACTTCCTTCACCTGCTTTACTTTCAATATAAACAGTATGACCTGCGCGTACTAAAGCATCCACTCCAGCAGGAGAAAGAGCAATTCTTTTTTCTTCTTGAGCTACTTCTTTAGGTATACCAACTATCATATTAATATCCTTTATTAATTAGTGAAAATTACCCATATCATCGTTGATTTACAATTTACAATAAATAGTAAAATAAATTTTAATATGGCTGACACGGTCGTACCGTGACAAGCTGCAATTTACAACCATGAAAAAATAAAAATCTAAACCGGAGTAATAGGCTTATTACCAGTTTTTAAAACACTGACAACATTTTTAGCAGCCAGCATTGCCATTGCAGTTCTTGCCTCAATTGTAGCACTGCCAATATGAGGAGCTAATATTACATTAACCATTTTCAATAATTCGGGATGAATTTTTGGTTCGTGTTCAAACACATCTAAGCCAGCAGAAAATATTTTACCTTTTTTGAGAATCTCAACTAATGCCTTCTCTTCAATTATATTCCCCCTTGATGTATTAATTAAAATGGATGTTGGTTTTAACAGTTTCAAATTCTCTTTATTTAGTAAATGAACTGTCTGTTTGTTTGAAGGAACATGAATTGAAATAAAGTCAGATATATTTAAGAGTTTATTTAAAGAAACCCGTTCAGCATTAAAATCATTTTTCATTCTTTTATTTTCAGAAATAGAATTATAAATTATTTTTGCTCCAAACGCATGGGCTCTTTTGGCAGTTGCTTCTCCAATTCTTCCGGCTCCAATAATGCCGAAAATCTTGTCTTTAATTTCATAACCTAATAATAAATTAGGACGCCAATGAGTGAATTTTTTATCGTCTATTAATTTTCTGCTTTCGGTAATTCTGCGACAGCAAGCAAGTGCTAAAGTCATTGCAAGGTCTGCTGTAGAATCTGTTAAAACATCGGGGGTATTTGTAACAATTATACTCTTCGTTTTTGCATATTCCACATCAATGTTTTCATATCCTACTGCGTAATTTGCAATAATTTTGCATTTGGTCATTTTATCTATTACTTGTTTGTCTATTTTGTCTGTAAGTAGCGGAATAAGTGCATCAACATTTTTAATATTTTTTAATAATACTTTTTTGGGGATGGGTTTGTCTTCAGGATAAATTGATACTTTAAATCCTTTTTCTCTTAAATATTTTATTGCTTTGGATTGTATTTTTCTTGTTATGTAAACTTTCATTATATATTTAATTTAAGATTTATTAAGAGTAATTTTCTATTCTAAATTCCTATATAAATTTAAAAAGGTTTTGTTGTTTATTCAAATATTAAAAAATAATTTA
>Ga0100379_10005177_pt1 | contig 11302 bp, 18 predicted proteins | sample CryGeymeta201503_FD_80418 | JGI IMG/M metagenome (GOLD analysis project Ga0100379, IMG submission 80418) | Groundwater microbial communities from Crystal Geyser aquifers in Utah, USA - Crystal Geyser metaG 2015-03 | ecosystem: Environmental > Aquatic > Deep subsurface > Groundwater | place...
CAAACTTATGCAAAAATTGAAGTACTTAAATTTACCCTTCAATACCAGAGATCCTCACGGAAGAGAGCCTTCGCCGTATGGCAAAGTTTTCATCCCTAAACTCACAGCCCATTCCGGAAAATATGAGGAAGCTCTCAGAGATGAGCTTAGCAGCAGAAAGATAAAAATTCCGAGGGAATAAGGGTTGAGGGCTGATAGCAAGTTCTCCAAACACAGCAGAGTCCGGGTCAAAGAAAAGGAGGACAATAGAAATCACTTCAGGCTGAAGCTGGGGGAGACGAACAATAACCTCGATAATGCGGACCTCAATTTTTTGTCGAAGCTCATAACTTCTGATTAGAATGATGACGTCTTTCTGAAAGACTATGCCATCCCAACCCGGGGAGCTGTTCACAAAGGAGCAGAACACCATCGATACTAGGACCACCAATCTGGCCTGATTTAGTCAAGGCCCTTCAATCATAAGGCTGGAGGCCATACCAACAGATAAAAAAGAGTTGAGAGCTTTGTGTTGCCTTCCATCACCAAGAGAGGAGGACAGACTGAAAATGGTGCAAATAGAAGGTCAATGGGGTCTTCCGGGAAGTCTATTGCTCGAGGAAGTATTCACTGAGGGATAGCCTGTGGAGGTGTTAGTAGGACTGCTTATATTATCGACTATGTTTTCTATATTTAAATCAACAGGCATGAGTTGCTGTAATAACAAGGCGACCTTCACTTCCTTGAATCTTAACAAGAACGAAAGCAATCCCTCAGTCTCCGAAGGCCAGGATGCCAACGAGCTGTACCTCAAGCGCAAGTCTACCCTCACTTCCGAAAGCAAGGACCTACTTCAAAGGCTCAATATGCTCAAGAAGGACATGCAGAAAAATATCACCTCTGAGGCCACAAGCAGCAAAGGAAGCGTGGCCGTTGAGTCTGTTCCGACCATTCAGGAGGGAGTGGAAGCTAAAGGAAGAGAGCACGTCTCCAACTAAAAGATCGACCTCATCAGATAGAACATTATCGGCTTCAATACTCGCTATTTCTCCCCCTTCAACATTGAGCTTTAGTCTGTCTACGTGGATCACACTGCTACTAGCCGGCCCTATCGCACAGTCGAGGACATGATCAAGTATGCAAAAAAGTTTGCTGCAAACCCTCATACCTAGTTTAGCCATTTCGGAAGTACCCCTCCCCATACTCAGAATACTCCACATAAATGATGCACTACGCCCACGACAGTCTCCTCAGATCCTTCAGCGCAGACCCTGAGATCTATGTCGCACTTCCAACTGGTAGCGGGTCAACTGGAGCAATTGAAAAGGCCATGAAGATAATAAAAGACTTTGAGATAGAGCAGAACGCAAAGCCAGTTGTTTTTTTGACACCCTACGAGCACCACTCAAACATTCTGCCTTGGGTAGAGTTTTACGACTAGATCGAAGTCTTATCAAGCGACGACTATGGCAACTTGGTAATGAAGGAGGTCGAGGAGCAGCTGAAGAAGCACCCTTCTAACAACCTGATAGTCTCGGTGTCTGCTGCTTCCAACGTAACCTCCACTCTCACCGACCTCAGGAGTCTTAATGCCGTCATTAGTAATTGTTAGCTAACTCAGAGGAAGTAAGGAAGACCAAGAACATTGTCTTTGCGGCAGACTGTGCTGCCTTCTGCTGTCATCATGACCTCAACCTCAAGGTCTACGACCAGCTAGATTTCGCATACCTGAGCCCCCACAAGAATCTCGGAGGGGCAGAGGCCTGTGGCGTTATGATAGCGAAGAAGGACATAATCAAGAATGCCAAGCCGACTTTCCCCGGAGGAGGCACCGTGACCTTTGTTAAAGGGTATACCAAGATGGACGTGATGTATGATGTGGATGTCTTCAACAGGGAAATAGCTGGTACTCCTCCCTTTATGGGCTTCTACCGGGCAGCTCTTAGCTTCTAGCTCCTCAAAAACGACATCGGCTACGACTTCATCCACCACCGCTAGCTTAGCAACACCGAAAGGTTCATGAAGCTCATCAACGATGGCAATGAAAGGCTGAGGGCGAAGGACGGAACACAGATCATCGTGTACGGCGATCTGAATCCGGCGAAGAGGGCTAATGTAATATCATTTAACATATTGCTGAAAGGCAAGGAGATAATGCAACATAACCTGGCCAGTCTCATCCTGGCTGATGTTTTTGGAATCCAGCTGAGATCAGGCTGTTTCTGTGCAGGCCCCTTTGGAATGAGACTACTTAAGCTGGACGAGAGCACGGTCAGTACTATAAAGGAGGAGGTGAGCGTAGGAATTCTAAGGGACAAGCCAGGGTACCTTCGTCTGGACCTGACCTTTTACCTGGAGCTGTACGAGGTGGACTTTATTGCTAAGTCAATAATCGGGGTGGCTCAGTATTACAAGAACATGGACCTAGTATATACTTTGTGCAATGACGGGGAGATCAAGAGGCACCAGCTCTTTAAGTAGATTCTTAACAACAAGTACTCTCTCAGCAATGCCTCCTTTGCAAAGGAGCAGATCGCCTACGATGAAGCATCTAACGTTGAGAGGTTGAAGAGGAGGCAAGAGACCCTCGAGAAACAGTACGAAAGAGGAATGAGCATTGTGACTAACCCTATTCAGTTCTTGAAATCACAGTACTATGGAAAATGAATGATTCGTAATTGTTTGCTCACAGTATGTCTGCTGGAGTCGTTAAATATTAATAATAATGAGGCTGGGCCAGCAAGTTCTCAGTAAAGTAACAGCATGCTTATCTAGATATAAAATCTCCTCACGCACTTCGAAGAGTCTCCTCCCAAGCAAAAAGTATACACTTCCCCTCCTAAAAAGAACGGGCAGCCATACATCAAGCTCTATGAGGATCATAAGGCTCTTATAAAGAAACAGGAGGATCATCAGAAAATGAAGGTTCTACAGGAGGTAAAATAAAACGTACCCTTCAAAATCACCAACAGGCACACTATCTTCCTCAATTCTCAAAAATAACAAGCTCCTCTCTACAAAAGACTGGATAAGTTGCAGCAACACAAGGAGCAGGAAATGAAAAGGCTTAGAGATAAGCATACTCCCAACAAAGACACAGCTGACCTCAACTCCCTGAGGTAGGAGCAAATCGAGTAGGAAATGGAAGAAAGGCGCAGAAACGAAAGGAAATACACCCAGGAAGAGGCAGACAGGAAACATAAGGAACTGATGTAAAAGGAAAGAATGAGGGTCGAAAGGCTCAACATGGTCAGGCTGAAAACAATCGAAAGCCACACGAAGTAATTCAGGAGAAAGCCCTATGTGAGGAAGTAGACTTAAGATGTATGGAACAGGTATAGACTCCGCAAACAGCTCAGCAGCAGTGTCTTTGGGAGGTTTGAGCAGTATGAAATGGATAGAAGGACCCACTTGGAGGAGGTAGAGAAGGAGGTCAAGAAGACATTGACTCCGTTTGCTCCTCGAATATCCGACCAATCAAGGCTGCTGGCTTCCCGGTCAACCTCAAGGACCAATCTAAACATGGGTCTGTCGAGGTCCAGCTCATGCAAGTGCATTCAGAAATCAAGGGCCAGAAAAAACAATAACTATCTGGCAACTATGCACTCGACCAGACAGGCATTCTGATATTCTCTGAGTTAAACCAATAAATATGCATCTTAAAGGTATTAACCGATCAGGAGGGAGGTAAAATTTTGCCCACCAGGTATTTCATTTTTTCTACTACAAGAAGGGCCTCCTCCTAGTTGTTGTCTAACTTCTAGCCCTCCTTGTCGCTGCATATGACAGTCATTGCCAGCCATTGAACGATGCTCAAAAAATCATAGTAAAAAACAGCCTCTTCCCTGAGCCTCAACTCGCTGAAGCATTCATCAACAACGATGTTGATATTTTTGTCAGTTATGGATGCTAGCTGCAGCATGCGCTTGACTTCCTCCTTGCGAATGCAGTATTCGTCTGCGCTGTTCTGGACGCTTGTGAGGGCATGATAAGTGAAGATGCTTTTGAGTTGCTGGCTATCGCTTCTCATAAAGGTTATTATTTTGGGGTTTTCCCGAATGTTCCTTCTAAACTCACTGAACTGGTCCTCCTCTCTCTCGATCTAAGACACCTTTTCTAGTATTTTGGAGACAGCCGAGTCGAAAGTCTATCCCTTCATCATGAAGGTTGAGGTCTGCAGGAACTGGATAGCCCTCAGTAAGACAGCAATAAATTGTGGGAATCGTATACCTAGAACGTTGAGGTCAAGAGTGTCTTAGAAGCATTTTATCTTATAATCGGAGTTATAGAACTCTAGGAAGGCAAGGAGGTCCCGGTGCTCGGGAAGCACTTGGTAGTCTCTGAGGAAGTGGAGCAGATGCTGGTAGGTGATGCTGAGGTCCTCTTTTTTATCTCTTTGCTGGTTGTCGACAATGAAGTAGTAGAAAAAAATCTAGTAGAGGTCGTTGAGGTACTTCTCGATGCTGATCCTGGTCCTCTGCTTCGTGGACTCCTAGTACTCATTGAGGCTCAACTCCTTGGCGTGCTCTGCCTACAAAATACCCCAGAGCTGCTCGAAGGTGAAGCAGCACAGAGAAGAGTTTGTGTTTCTTTTCTTTGCCTACAGCTCCTTCTCTTGAAGGGTCTTGTTTATGGAATCTGTTATCTTCATGTCCTATTCCACCCAGGAGTTTATGGTTTAGATTTGAATGTGCTTCGGCTCTATGTTCACCTTGAAGTCCTATGCCTTTATCTTGTGCTCTTTGAGCTCGTGCTCCTGGTACTCCTCGTTGGGGTTCTACCTCTGGAGGTAAAACAGCCGGTGTGTGACTGTTCCGTAGGGCAGTTTGATTCCCGCCTCGAAAAAACTGTCAGTTTGGCTTATCCTACCTCTTATAGTTCTTACTGTCTTTCTTGGAGGTGCAGTTAATAGATGTTTTTGAATTTTTTCTCGTCAATTAGCCCTCGGATGTCCTCGTTGATGGTAAGTGCAACTACCACCTTGAAAAAAAAGTCTTTCTTGCGGTTGACATTGGACACTTTGTAGCTGTACTTTATCTCGCTCAGATATCTCTCCTCACCAAAGGCCTGGGCCTACCATCCTACCTAAGCAGGTCCTTACTTCTTTCGTACTATGTGAATATGTGGTTGGCCCTACGGATCTTGACTACAACTGTTACCTCCTGAGGCTGCAGCTGGCAGTGCTCGAGGTAGCTGAATATTTTTTCCCTCGGGTGGGGATGGAACTAGCTACTTTTGGTCTATAGATAAAGAAGGGAAGGAATATAGACTCCCTGAGGGTATATTGTTTTAGAATAGGCCCGGGAAGCATAGTGGGCCAACCAGACCCAGTCATTGTAGCCTTTGCCGATGCTCAGTTTAAATTTCTATTCCTCGATTTTTATATCTAAAAGCATTCAATTATTATAAGGGCCTCAGCTACCCTCTTTCTTTCATATTTAGTATGGCCCTTATTGTTGTTATTGCACATGAAAAGAGTCCTGGCTTTTCTGTCGGTAAACCCTGAATATGCCGAGTTCGCCATTCCCTAGCTCAAGGCCCTCCTCTCACCCTGTCCACTCCCCCTAGAGACCCTCCTCGAATAGTAGCTCAAGGACAAGCCTTACCAGCATTGGCATCAAGTCAACCACAAACTATTCGAACGCTACCCTCTGGTTGTTCTCAAGGTCCCCAACTTTTAAGAGCATCGCAGCTGTACCCCTTCCCTCACCTAGTCTTCTAGCAAGTCTCTCGGTAGTCAGTCATGATCCACAGGATGGTTCTCCTGATCAGTTCAGGCCTCAACTATCAGCAACTTTTTGAAAATGCCGACCAGGAGCTGCTGTCACAGTATTGCAAGAACGAATAAGAGAAGGTAGTGTGCGATTTCAATAGTCGTGGCAGAAACATACAAAGAGAAGAACAGGTCGAGAAGATTCACAGTGTTCTGGGAAAGCTGGGAGTGAAGGGGCACGTTGACTTCAAAAATCCAAGAATAAGGTACCAACTGATTGAGCGTCACTAGTGGTACCAGAAGCATCATTTATAACCCACCGAGAAGACCCTCAGATAGGTCTTCTTTGGGATCTAACTGGGCCGAAATCACATCGCCACTGCTAAGTTCAACTACAAGTATGAGCTGAGGAAAAGAATCTACCTCGGTCCAACCTCTACAGACAACGACCTAGCATTCATGATGTGCAACCAGGCTCTTGTCAAAGAGGGCAGCTTTGTATTCGACCCATTCGTCGGAACTGGGAGCCTACTGATCCCCCCTGCGAGCAAAAAAGCGCACATATTCGGCTCAGAGTTGGATATCAGAGTGCTCAACGGGTACTCAGTCGGAAGAATCAATAAAAACTCCCCCTTCTATGACCCTCAAAAAAAATACGAGCTATTTACGCCCAAAATTAATCTCAACTTCTAGCAATACGGTTTCCCTATTCCTAATCTTATCCGCATCGACTCGACAAAACTGGCCCTCAGCGCCCACTAGTTCTTCGACGCTATCATTACTGACCCTCCCTATGGTATTCGAGCAATGAGCAGGACCTTAAAAAAACAGTAAATTCAGTACCCTTTGAAGGAAGAATAGGGACAGATAGTAAAATAGGTATAGAGACAGTTAGTAAAGTAGGAGTAAGCATAGATAGGAAGGTAGTAGAATTAGGCCCTCAGCGATAGCTCGTAGGGTGTTTCGGAGGAGACTAGTGAGTTGAAGAAGTAGCTGACGGAGGAACAGAAGAGGAAGAAGGAGAGGAAAAAGAAGCTGAGGTAGAACAAGAAGGAGCGCAAGCTGATGCTGTCTGAGGAGGAAAAATCCTACAAAAGATAACTGTATGATAAGATGAGCAAGCAAAGGGTGGAGCAGTGGGAAAAATACGATAAGGGAAAGGTAGAGTTCACTGAAAGAGACGATATATTTGAAGCCTTGCTGAACTTGGCTCGGAAGTATCTCAGAAAGGAGGGAAGGCTTGTCTTCCTTTTTCCTGTTTATTAGAACGAGGTCTACAAAGGGGCTGAGAACCTTCCGCCTCACGGGGGCTTCAGACTGGTCGACTTGAGCCAGAACATGATGGCGAAGGGCAACTCTCGGATTTTGGTGACCCTCGAGAAGGAGTGATATTGCCATGATACTGACGCTAGCTCTATAATTTAAATGCCTATGGAAAAGAAATATTTAAATGCATATGGAAAAGGAAATATACATCACCGAAGCCCCCTATCACCACCAGTAAAGCAACGACTCCCATCTTAACCGTGATAAGTTCGCCCCCACTATACTCCCGAGAACAGCCCTTCGAGAGCCTCAGGGGAAGCACCTACACCGTCTTCCCCACGAAAGCTATTATGATTGCAAGCAGCTCAAACCGGGCATTTCATTCTATAAGGTATCCCTTTAGCCATTTAGAGTATAGTCGAGATAGAGGAAAAAAGGATGAACGGATAGTACTCTGGGCCCTTGCTGAATGTCAATATGCCCGACGTCGTTCTTCTCAACGACAGCACAAACAGTCTCCTTTACACAGAGAAGGGGACTGTTAGGTTTGACGAGAACATCACAAACTAGGCCTTCATCGACAGGTTGGGGGTAAACAAGTCAGAGACAGACCTGCTTCCAGTCATCGTTCACTCCTCCATCTCAGGAATTGACTTCAATAACTCCATTCTGATGTCCAACTAAATATTTGCTAACAAAATAGTCCCCAGAAGTGAGGGGTTCATCATCAAAAAGTTTACCATGCCCTATGCTGCCACCCCTAATCTGCTCAGATTGTACTTCACTCCCACCTCCTGCAAAAGCGTCAGGAAAAACTATGGACATAAGATGGTCAACAACAGCCCCATGAGCCAATAACTGTTCAGGAAAAAACAAAGGCAAACCCATCACTACCTGGTCAACCCCGATCGCCAAGCCTCATACAATATGACTACCCTCAAGGGCAAGTGTCTGCACCCCTATGAAGCAATGGCCCAGTCCCTAGTCGACTACCTCTAAAAAGCCTACCCAGCGAAGATTATAGAACTTGTGCTGGATTTTGTGGTGGACTCCGAAAGGCAACCCTGGCTGCTCTAAGTCAAAGCAATAAAAAGCAGAAACTTGACCAAGCTATGGGACATAGGCTCCATCGATGAAATTTGCCTGTTGGCTTAGAAAAATAATAACTCTCAGCTCTGCAAGCTCTGTAGAATGACCTTTTCTAAACAGGAGCTTCAGAAGCTGGTCACCAACAAGCTCATCTGGTAGGTCGTCGAGCACATCAAATCCAGAGGAGCCTCCTCGCCCAACCTAGGCCATCTTCGGAGGGTGGGCTTCAGCAACGTCTGTGAGCTGTGCTACGACATAATTGTTGCTGAACATAGCCTCATAGAGGTCTAAAATGACCTGGCCTCCCTCATCAACATCGACTCCTTAAACGTTGATAGGGACGAGGAACACCTGTAAAGAAACAGGAGTATATGGGACGAGTAAGACTTTTCGGGCGATGCTGTCGAAATTCCCAAGCTCAAAGCCTGGAGGCTTTTCTTCTATCTAGAAAGGGTTAAATACACCGACACTGTTCTCAATAAGAAGCCTGTGAACCTTCACCTCGATATGAAATACGGTCCCTTCAGATAAAGCTTCTCAAAACATATGCCTTAAAATTAACAGCTTTTCAATCCTCTCAAAAGTTGGTTTTCGTGCGCAAGTAGAGCTGAGTCTGCTAAATTTTCCAGCAAAAGACCTTTTGATGAGAGGTTGAACAAGGAATGGACAGCTGATGCCAAAGGAGGGATGAGCCAGACCACGATGGCATCAAAGGTTTCAGGAAGCCACCTGATTTCAAGGGAGAATATTGGTCTCAGGAAGACCAAGGTGTTCTCATTTTACACAAAAAAGCAGCAGGGGCAACTATTCGAGAATGTCGAGCTGGACATAAACCTGACAATAGATGACCACAAGTTTGAAGGAAGAACGCTGACCCTTCAGCAGTTGAAGAATAGGGACTTGTGTCAAAGGCACAGCTCAGAAGTCTTTCTTTTTGACAAAAAAATGAACTATTGCAATTTATAGCTGACGGTCGGGCTCATATGCGATGGAGAAACGGACCCAGACGGACTCAACCTTCAGGAAACTGGAGGAGTCTACTACTCAGTTTCTCCTCACCGGACCTGCCTGCCCCTTCCGAACGAGTGGATGGAGGTCTTCACAAGAGGATAGTACGCCCCTTCCTGCTAAATGTAGCTAACCTACCAAGCCATAAAGGAAGTATTGGAGATATCGAGAGGAACAAAAGAATGATTTATGATATTCGGGAATGTTATTTGTCTTTCACACAATCAGCCTGAGCAGAAGTAGGCCTCCATTACCTTCTCAGTGAAGCCCTCTTCAAGGTACTCACTTTTCTTCAGAGAAAGGTGCTCAATATTGCGAATGGAAGCCCCGATCGAGCAGCCGATCCAAGCAACCTCACTCGGATTGAAACTCCATGAGACAAAACCTACATTATAACGGTAGTACTCAACTTATTCCTGACTTCAAGGGTCTTCAGCTTTGGGAAAATATCAATGAGCTTAGATATGTGTGATTTAAACATTTTCTGCATTCCCTTGATCCTCCAAAAGCCTCCAGCCAGCACCACATTCTTGCAGAGAGCATCTAGGCAGTTTTCAGGGACTCTATTGAGGACTTCCAAAAAGGTGAAAGCTATATTGTACTCTTCTGCTTCGTGATTTCCGAAGAAAATGTTGAGGTTGGCCTTGTCGGGAATCCATTTTATTCTCAGCTTAGCCCTGACTGCCACAGTAACGGGCTCACTTGAAGCAGTGGCGCTGCAGTGAGGATTCTTTATTGTTTCTGTTATTTCGTCCTCAGTAATTTTTTTGAGGGTGTCCATCGGAAGTTCCCTGTTCAGAAGAGCTATTTCGTCGCGGATCATCGAATGCAAACTGAGAGTCCCTGTTCTTAGGCACTGAAAATGTGTGAATAGAGGAAACCCTTCAAAAATGGGCATGAATTCAGTTGAGCTGGCACCTGCCGAAACCACAAGGCCGGTATATCTGCCGGTGAGGTAGAGGGGAGTGACGCAGCTGAGGGCCAACTCCACTCTTTCGATTTTCAGTTTTCGGAACATGATACTGGCCATTTGTTCGATGATTCTTCGGTCGGTGTATACCTTTTCGAGGAGGACGACTGTTTTTCCTTGGCTGGAGCAGTTGATGTAGGAGAAGAAGATATTATAGAGGAGCTACTCGATGAGCATGGCAAAGTCGGGAGAGCTGAATGTTGATGGGTTTTTGAAGTATTGGGATGCTTTGATGGTTTTTCTGGGGACCTTGTCTCCCACGAGGCCTACTCTGATGTTCTACTGTCCCAGTTCTATGATGATGTCCTCCCTTCTTGAGTTTTCTATCATCTATCTCCTGAGCTTATATTGTCTTTGAATTATATCTATCCCTGTATTGATGCCTGTATTCCCTGAATTCAGATAAGGAGCTACCACTATCCATTAAAGCTATCAATGCGCAACTCTCCTGCTTTCCTCTCCTATAGCAGAGGTAGAAGCGGCTGGGTCTGACAGTCCTGTTTCCTTTGCATTTATTTCCAGGCATAAAGAAGCTGTCACTATTGCCATTTACGTCATCGCCACGTATTCACTTTAAAAACTGATCGAGAATGATTGTGGGGATACTGGTTTTAATTGAACAATGAAAAATATTTGCCTCTTTGTTAGTTTAGGGAATCAAACATTTAAATCAGGAGTTTAAAAATATAATATTGATGCCTGTTACAGATGAATAATCGCATTTAAAGATTGGAATCATGGGTGAGGAGGTGACAACTGGGAAAGAGAAAAATAACTGTAGGAGCTTTGATAGGATTGATGTAGTATATTGATATAGCTGATCCATCATTGCACCCAAGAAAGTCCTCATTTTATCTTATCTATTACAACCTTTCCTCCATTATATCATGCTTACCATCTCATGCTAGATATGATAGTTTATCTATATCATGCTTACAGACCTCCAACTTGCTCCTTAACTAAGATCCTAGTAAAGCCCTTCTGTCCTCATCCTCAATCAAAGGATATCTCAGAGCCACCCTTGCTTTTACAGCATAATATTTGCCTCTCTCTCAGCATCCTCCTCTAAAGTGCCCCCTCAACAAATTAACAGTTATCTCTATCAGGATAACATGGCATTTCCATCTCCCCAAAGCCTACTCTATCTGGCTAACTACCCTGCTCAGCAAAGAGGGATATATCCAACACTCTTAATATTTTTATGTCAAGAGCAGAGGCTATCAGTCTCCCTCAAGAACTTAGGAAGGGAGGTCCTTTGGTAGTGGGCTTTTCAGGTC
>Ga0100379_10005183_pt1 | contig 11290 bp, 13 predicted proteins | sample CryGeymeta201503_FD_80418 | JGI IMG/M metagenome (GOLD analysis project Ga0100379, IMG submission 80418) | Groundwater microbial communities from Crystal Geyser aquifers in Utah, USA - Crystal Geyser metaG 2015-03 | ecosystem: Environmental > Aquatic > Deep subsurface > Groundwater | place...
AACGAGAATATAACTAATATTGCTTGATTAGTATATTTTGCAAGGGCGCTAGCTACTTCAATTACTGGCTGCATAGAGGCACATCCTCCTAACATTGGAATATAAGTAACATTTTTAAGGCTTTGATTATCAAGTACATATCTGCCTACACCTCCAATTATTCCGCCTTCTTCCCCGATTATGGCAGTCGGGGAGCAGTGAACAATATGTGATATGCTTTCTTTTTTTGTTTTCTTAAATAAAGAGTCGAGACATGTGCATACCATTTCTCCTTCATATTTGTCTTTGTGTGATACTGCTATAGTATTAAATCCGAAGTAAGTCATATTTTGTAGAGACTTTTTAAGTTTTTCTATTTCTTGTGTTTCTCTTACGTTTGAGAATAAGTCCTCGATTAAGGAAGATTGAGACACAAATTCGTCTGGTTTTAAATAAGTTAAGTGGTTCATAAAAAGTTTGTTATTCAAGTTCATTTATTTAAATTATTAAAAAAATTAACAAAACAATTTATAAAAATTTACACCCAAATTAATAAGAAGAACACATAAACTTATATCATTATAATTAAATAATTCATAATTATTATAAAATTAACTATTGGTAACTATTAGTTATGAAACTAAATATTAATTGTTAATTTTAAATAAATATTAATTAATTTAAAAATGCAAGGATCCTCTATGATAGAAATGTAATCTATATATATTATATCAATAGCTTCGAAAACGAACTCAAGACAAAAATAATTCTTAAAATGCCTCCCAATCTTACTGAAGACCAAGCACTTAATAAATATTTCAAATACTTTGATTTAGCTAATTCCGGATTGGCTTCAGTTAGAGATTGGATTAAAGCTATGGATAAAGTTGGAGTAGTTCTTTCAAGAACTCATGATATGGAAGAAGTTTTTAAATATTATGACGTTGAAAAACAAGGAGTGATTAATTATAAAAAGTTCGCAGTTGATCTTTTTTCAAATAAAAAAGTTAAACGACAAGAAATTAATACTGAAACAAGACAACCTGTAGGAATTAAAGATGAAAGGTAAATATTAAATTATAATAAATATAATATGTTATAGCAATAAAAGCAATAACGGTGATAAAAAGAAACCATGCAGTAAAATAGTAACTAAACTCCACGAATTCTTAAAAACTCAATGTATTAATACTGGAGGACTTTTTGCAGGATTAATATATTTGTTAAAGCAATTTAAAGTAACTAAAATTAATATAATTTACACAAATATATTAATTTTCCTTTTAGTTAATTGACTACAATAACTCAAACAGAATTAATATTGATAACTTCTATCAAGTTATGACAGTTTTCGATACTCCCTTCAACATGAGGGAAATTCAACAATTATTTGACTTATATGACTTAAACAACAACGGGCAATGTATTTATCCAGCTCTTATTAACGACCTAAAGGTAATCAAATAATATAAAATAATATATAGAACGTCCACCATAACGAAGAAAGAGAACTTTACCTTGGCGAATTTCACGATGAGTGCCAAAACATCCTTAAAAGAACTTTAAGAGTAGGTGATATCGAACAGTTATTCGATGCCCAAAGCCATATGCTAGCTAAAACTGAAGAAGTTGCAGTTGTAGAAGAAAATTTCTGTGAAATATTAGACCATTTTGTATTTATTAAAGTAAGCCAACGTCATAAATAACCGTAATTATTATAGGACTTAGCAAACTTTGATTACCAATTAACTAAAGAAGACTTCGTGGATTTCTTTTCATATTATGGCTTTTATTTTGATGATAATAATGCTTTCTTTGATTTTATTGAAAAAGTTTTTTGCAAACAATTATTCAGTGATGATAATGTTAATAACCAAAATGCAAATGTTAGTAACCAAAAAGTTAACATTGGCGGCAACCAAAATAACCAAAAACTAGTCGAAGTTGAACCCAGACTTAAAAACGTTAGTCTTGAAGAGAAGAAAGAGATAAAAAACGAAAGTAAAATATATTGATAAATTATAATATTTTCTATATAAATTACTTAACTAATAATAATCAATACAATCAAAATAATTATATTAAAATCTTATTAACTTTATTAGAAAATTCTCTAATCGAAAAAGAAAAAATGCGAGATCACGTCTGTCTTGAAAAAATTAAACGCTCACTTAAACTTTTTAATGAAAAATCTCTATTCTCGTTAATCAAACATTTTAAGTACTTTGATAACGGCACAAAATTAATAACAAAGTTTGACTTTGTAAAAATTCTTAAGGACTTTAGACTAAATTTAACCATAGGCGAGATTGAAAAAATCTTCGAACTATTTTGTGTTAACAGCAAAGACAAGGAACAACTCCTTAACTTCGAAGAATTTATACTAATATTATGTCCACCACTAGAAGGTCAAAGGAAAAAGATCGTTAATGAAGCTTTCGCTGCGTTGATAGAGTTAAAAACAGAAATAAACTTAGACTTGATTAAGTCGGTTTATAACGCAAAGAACCATCCTAAAATACGTGATGAAGAAGAAGTTCTTAATTCCTTCATTGAAAGTTTTGAACTTTATTATTTCTCTTATAAAGGTTATAAGAATAAGTTAGTATCATTCAAAGAATTTGAAGAGTTCTATAGGATTAACAGCTTTTTAGTCCCAGATGATAACTTATTTGTGGAGATAGTTAAAAATGAATGGAGAAAGGTATTAAAATCTGAGCAAAGGTCTGAAAGGGATGAAAAGGTAGAAAAAGACAGGTCTGCTGATAGGACCCCCACCCGCAGCGTGAGGGGCTTAATGGTTCAACCCCAAGTTCAACCCCAAGTTCAGGCGTTACGACTTGAAGAAAGCCTAAAGAAACCAGAATACGATGCCTTTCCCAGAGAAAAAAGTATTCATCAAAGTATACACAGTTCTCATCATAGCGTTGCAGGTTCAAAGAAAGGCGTTGATAATGATCTTAAAAAGAACTTACAAATAGAAAATAACAAAAAGATTACAGAAAATAAGTATGAAAGAAAGGACTCTAATGCTAATAGAGTGATTAATGATAATGTAGCAGATGTAGCAACTAAGCTAAAGAAGAAACTAAGAGCAAGAGGTGTAAGGGGACTAATGAACTTACATAAGCAATTTATTCTTAATTGCGACAACCTCGAAAAAATAACACTTTCTGACTTTATGACCGTTCTTAGCCTTCAAAGAATAGACTTTCCTAAAAAAGAATACGAAATCCTCTTTGGACAGTTTAAAAAGAGAAACAACGAACAAGTACTTGATTTCAAAGGATTTATCGAACAATTCAAAAAAGCATTAAAGGACCCACGACTAGAACTTGTTGAGAAAGTTTTCGCACAATTAGACATTGATAATAAAAATATGTTATCGATAGAAAACTTGAGACTAAACTTTACCCCATATAAGTTGGAGAAGTTAGAAGGAAATAAAACAGAAGAGGATTTGATGATGGACTTCTTTGATACGTTTGAATTGAACTATAACTTCTTTGTAAGTTTGCTTTAACAATGTTTTTAATAATGTTTTAATATTGATTTAATATAATTTTAATATTGTTTTAATATAAATAATCTTTAGTCAAGCAATGAAAGTAATGAGAATGGGATTTCCTTCCAAGAATTTGCAAATTATTATGAGTATGTTTCTTTCCTATTTGATAATGATAGAGATTTTATCGAAAAACTTACTAATTCATGGAATTTGGCTTAAATAAATATTATTATTAAAATTATTTAAATAATAACATTCTTTTTTTATTAACTTTAATTTTTTATATTATTTTATTAAGTTATTTATATATAATTACTAATATGAATAAATTATATATTATATAATCTACAAGTTATTTACTTGAATTAAATTTAATTATAATATTTATTTAATTAAATTATAATAGAACTCTATTAATCCGAAAACATAGCATCTTCCAACATTCATCATTAAACATTTAATACTTCTCTTCATTCCCTACTTTTTCTTCTGAGTCGTATTTATTTTATTCTCCTTTTCACTTTTTTCTATCTTATCAACAGAGTATATTCTTTTAGTATCAACTAACTGCTCTTCATCTTCATCATCTTTTTTTATTATATTTTCTCCTTTTCTATTACTTAATCTAAGTACTTCATCAACTTTTTCAATATTTTCATCTTCGTTTAAGTTGTAGTCGTCGATATCATCATTTTTATTAATTCCTATTTCATCTAAATTATCCATATTATCCATATTTTCGTCCATATTATCCATATTTTCGATATTATTGTAGTCGTGATCTTCGTTCATACTTGCATTTTCTCCTCCGTAGTTTTGCTATAAATAATGTATTAAATAATAAATAATTAACAAATTTATAATATAAACACCTACATTTGCCATTTCTCTCTCAGAATAATAGTTATTATAATCAATCTTCATAGCAAGGTATTTTAAGTTACCTTTTCCTAACAACTCTAAACTTTTCAATAGGTCTGTAACTTCATTTTTATATTCTTCAAATAAAACACTTATTTGCTTAAAAGCTTCTCTAGAAAACTTAACTTCCCTATCATCTTTTTGATTATCATCACCTTCATCTTCATACTAAAAGATAAGTATTATTATAATCAATTTATTTACATTGTTATAATTTCTATTATAAGAATCATCTAATAATGTTTGAATTAAGACATCTTGAGCTGTTTTAAATCTAAATATAACATCGAATATGTCAAGTAACTTTTTGTATACTAAGGAGTAGGAGCTATTCAAAAGTGATCGCTCTAATGGTTTTATATATATATTTATATATGATTATATAATATATGTTTATATTTACCTGTTACATTGCTTACAAAGGATTTATGCAAAAATATTAAATTATCTAAGTAATCAACGTTTTCTAATTTCTCCATTATGTTTTTCCATTCTGTTTCTAATACTTCTAAAGTGATATAATCATGTAAGTTTGTAACAAAATGAATAATTTGTTGGTTGAATAGTAATATTCGTTGTATATGAGGTCGTAAGAAATCAAAGTTTTTACGTTTGCTATGTGAGTAAGTCATTAAACTTCTCCAAATTTGATGGTTTTGTGTAAATTCTAAGCGTTTTAACTTCCAGAAGAAAAAGAATAGTTTTTGATATTCACGTAGTAGAGTTTTAGTAAATATTATCTTAAGAGGCATATCAATATTATACTCTAACACAAAGATATCCCAACCAGTATCACCACTATTCGGCTCAAATAGTTTAATATTTAATTTTTTGATACATTCTTGCTCATGATATTGTGCGTTGGAGGCACGTATAGCTGAGTCTAATATCGACAATAAATTATGTTTATATATCTGAGAAGCAGGTTTTTTAAGCTCGTTTACTAATAACTCCATTAAATATTGCATCATGTCTCCTTGACCTAATAATAAATATCTATAAATTGATTCTAAATGAGCTTTGAATTTAAATTTGTCAAATATAATCGTTATTAACTCTTTATTGATAACTTGATGGACTAAGTCTATTTCTGAATATAGTTCGTTTAGGCAGGCCATATTAACACTTTCATCTTCGATGTTGAATATAAAATCAAGACTTTTGTGGACATTTTTACGTTCGTTTTTTTGATTTTCAGAAATAGATTGGTTATCATTTTGTTCAATATTCATCTTATTTAAGTTATTACTAATTGGGACATCATCAATTATCATTTTATTATCGTTTTTGATTTCATGAACCTTCTCTTCTTTAATAATATTATTTAATTCAACTTTTTCTACCTCAGCTGATGACTTAATTTTATCCTCACCTATTTTAACTATTTTCTCTTTTAGTTTTAACATAGAAAAATTTGGATTATCACAATAATTTCTGATAAAGTTAACACATTTTCCTATTTCAAACAATTTAATAGTCATGTTCTTATTAAAAAAGTTAGGGATGTTCTTAATTATTAAGTTGTACCTAGTATTCCAAACTTCGTCCTCTGAGACTTTTTCATTGATTTCAACGAAGAACTCTTTATATGGGTCTTGTAACTCTCCAAAGATTATCCAATGTTTTATCATTTTGAATAGAGGTTTACTTGTCTCGTTTAGAATGGATCCAAGCATCTTCTCTGCCCCGCTGTAGTTTACATATGAGTATAGTTGTGATATAATTGGTATTCCTTTGAGAGCTATAGAGAGTATTAGTTATTAGTTATAAGTATAAGTTTAAGTAAATTATGTATAGTATAGTTTTTATATTAATATTTATTGTAACTTACTATAAACACTTTCACAAGCATTTGCAAGCCATCTCATTCTTTCTATTGGTTCTAAAGTCCATAAGTAAAGTTTTTTAAGTGTTAGGTCTTCTTCTTTGTTTTCTCCTGGTATTTCTTCGATTTTTGTGTTCATTTTTTTAAATAATGACATTAACCTATATATTTAATTTTGTTAATAAGAACATTACTTACTTATAATATTCTGATAACTCCTTCTGAACTCCTGCTGCATAACTCTGCATTATTTGAGAGTTTAAATTATTTTCATGGAAGAAATTCAAATAGTTGTTTACTTTTCTATATAACCAACCAAGTTCACTGAGATAAGACAAAATTTCATATACACTTTCATTAAACGGAATAAGATGATTTAGAACATATTTATCTTGTTCAACATTGAAGCTTAGTAAATGTCCATCAATTCCTTGGAAAACATAAATTAGGTCTGCTATTAAATCTCGTTCAGTAATTATTTTATTAGTTTTTGCTTTGTTAACTACTGATAATAGTGATCTTTTTGGATATCCATTTTTATTATTTAGGTTTTTCTTGTCTAGATTTTGGTTTTCTATGTCATATATATTATCATATGTCCCATTTTGATCATTTTTATTTAAACCTTGACTTAAATGACTTAAATTTGGGTCTGACTTATCTTGGAATATTGCCTGAAATATTTTTGAATTATCAGAAGAGTTATTATCAGGATCTTGCGATAAGCGGCCAAGTAGATATAGAGTTCCCCAACGTCTTTTTAAAAACTTTTTATGAATTAAAGCTGAATATAAATTTTGTAGTCTATCTTTAATTTCTATTTTATTTGAATGAAGTGTACTAACTAATAATATAATAACATATTAAGTATGTTAAGAGAACATGTTTTAAGTTAGTATCTTATTAGTAGTTTACCTTTATCTGATAATATTTGTAGGATAGTTGATTCGTTAGTTGTTGTTGGATTAAGTCTACTGTTTAATAATCTTAATGAGTAAGATAAGTAATGTTCAGTTTGTTTCTTGTCTTTACAAGAAGGAATTAGATTTTGAATAAGCCGTATTATTAGCTTTGTTAAAAGGTCTTCATTGTCCATTTATCTTAAATTTAAAATTTAAATAATTTTTAATTATTATATTCAAATATTTTATAACATAAATCCCATATTATAAAAATTTATTATTTTAAGCATTATAAAATATTAGAAATTGGCTATTATTAACCATTTAACTATTTAACCATTTAACTATTTAGATGCCAAATCCATTAAATCTAATAAATCATCCTCATCATCATTATTTTTACTATCTTCTGGTTTAAAGTTATCCCAAGCATTTTTAATATTATCTATTCTATTATTCCCTTCTCTGTTTAAATCTATAACAATCATATCATCATCAATCTTTTTATCACTATTTTTGTTCTTTTTCTTAAACATCTCTTCTCCAAATATATCAAAATTAAATGTTTGACTTTCATCGACATTCTTAACGTTTATTAAATCAGCAAGGTTATTAAATTCTTTTTTAGAATAATCTGAATTTTTATTAGAAGTTAATGGAATATTTGTATTTTTAGTAGTAGTACTTGTAGTTTTTGAAGGAATTTTATCGAAATCTGCATCTTGGTCGGAGACTTGATATCTATTAAGGTTTCTTTGAGGATTTTGGGTGGTATTTGTATTAGTATTGTTAGTTGTATTTGTATTAATATTAGTATTAGTTATTTGTTGATTGTTGTTAATGTTATCATCATTATTATAAATGATCTTGTTTTGATTAGTTTGACCAATATTTGGTGTTGGTTGATTAGTTTGATTGTGTGTATATTGATAATGATTTTGGTTTAGAGTATTTAGAGTATTTGGATTAACATTTACTTGGCTATTTCTTGTTTTTTGATTATTAGATGATTGATTATTTGTCTGTAAAATATTAGGAGTTTCCGAGTTTATTGAAACACTATTTGATAGTTTACCTGTTTGAAGTCCTGTTCCCGTTTGTCCAGTCTGCCCACCAGTCTGCCCACCAGTCTGCCCACTAGTCTGCCCACCAGTCCCAACAGTAAATCCAATAGTCTGACTTCCTCCAGTTTGTCCACTGATCTGACTTCCACCTTGACTTCCACCAGTTTGTCCTCCTGTTTGTACACTACCTTGACTTCCACCTGTTCCAGTTTTAACTGAGTAATTAATAGCTTGGTAATCAACATTACTGTCTAATAAGTTTCCATCTTTAGGATTTATTACTCCAAAGTTAGTTAAATTTTGTTCATTATAAGAAGTTTTAGTTGTAGTGGTTGTATTTGCAACTACTTTGTTATTAACATTACTTGTGCTTTCTGAAGTTGTTTTATTAGTATTAGTTATATTATTCTCAGGTACTACATTAAAATTAACATTGACATTCATGTTATTATTTTTATTATCAAATGACCATCCAAGTAGTTTTTTAATTTCACCACCGTATAAATTAACTCCTAACTTAGTAGTACTTATTCCTAGTCTCTTATGTGAGTTTAAATCAGTAAATGAATTACTTAATGGTAAGATGAAACTTTCTTGCGATGTAACTTTTCCTTCTTGATAATATGTAATAGAACCAGGTTTTAATGTGCTTGGAGGAGCTAATTCTTTCTCTAAGCAATTTAGATATATTAACCCTGTTGAAGCTTGAACATCCTCTTGGATAAATAGACTAACTTTAACATTTTTGCCTTGTAAAAATTTAAGTATAGTTTGTTTTAATAGTACATAGTTGAATGGCGACATATTCATGTAAGTCTAAATAATAAATTAGTAATTATTATTATATTTTACAGAAGTAAAGTAATTCATGTTTTCTTTGACAATATTGATGAATTTTTGGTTTTCAGTTAAATTTTCCTCTAAATTAGTAATCAATTCCTTAAAATGATTCATAGTTATCTGAATTATTTCTTCTGGAAATTTTGTTTTTAGTATTTGTAGCTTTAGCGACATAAGCATCAAATCAAATAGTTTACTCATACTTGTTGAGTTCAATCTCATAATGGAGGAATGAGCAAGCTTATCAAATATTTGTCTTACTGCGTTATGTTTATACATTTCTTGTTTTTTTTGAATTTCTGTTATAAATCTCCTGTCAAATAATGATTCAACAACATCATTTATAACTATTAATTATTAATACAATGTACCTTTTAAACTTTTTTCCTTTGAAATTGTTTGAGCTTTAAGCCGTGATAAGAGTACGTAAACCATTTCCACTCCTAAGTTGTAAATAATTATTGGCATTGCGAGTAAGTAACCAGACATATTATTTGTATTATTAGTAAATTAATAATATTAGTATAATTAATAATAATATAAATATGAATTGAAATTTATTTATAAATAATATATTATAGTAGAATATAGTAATTTTAATATTATATATGATTACTTGATAAGTTTACCAATATAATTATTAATTTATATATAATAAAATAAACTATAACAGTACTATATAATTAGAGGTCTTTCATGACCTTCACATCTCCAATATCCTTTTCTACTTCTTTCATCTTCATCCAAGGATGGTTAACTATTTCTTCTATTTTTATTCTTTTTACTGGGTCCTTTTCCAAAATCTAAATAAATAAATACAACCATTAATATAGTCATTAAACATAAGATTCTTAATATTCTTACCCTTGCAATTAAATTAATTAGACTTTCAGAAATATTATTTGATTTTATATTATTATCTTCTTTCCCTCTAAACTCAATATTAACTATATTTTTAACTGTTTCTTCGTTATTACTTCCAGTAAATAACGAACAGCCAGTTACCATTTCATATAACATAATACCTAAGCTCCATACATCTACTGAGAAGTCATATTTATTTATCCCTCTTATCATCTCTGGTGCTAAATCTAATATAGTTTAATATTAATAATTTGCTTACAATCTGGTGTACCACATATAGTATCTTTTTTATCTAAGCATTGGCAAGCCCATCCGAAGTCAGATAATTTAATAAGATCGTTATCAAATAGTAAAATATTTTCTAATTTAATATCTCTATGTAAAATATTTCGTTTTTTTAAGTAGATTAATGAAGATACTATTTGTTTGGTAAACTAGCAAATGTTAATTAAATTTTAATGAATTAATAGTGTTGAAGTATTAAGTATTATTAAGTGAATGACTAATGACTTACTTTTAAAGTTAGTGTTTCATCAAATTTTCCTTTTTGTTTTAGTAAGTTAAATAAGCTTCCTTGACTTGCTAGTTCGAAAACTACATAAACATTTTTTGAATCATAAAAATAGCAGTAAAGTTTTAATATATTAATTGAGCTAATAAATTATTTAAGTTAATCATTACTTTAGTCGACTTTGTATTGTAATTTCATTTTCAAGTTGGTCGAAAAAGTTATACTGAGCTACTATGTTTTTACTTATTAATTTTATTGCTAATTCTTTATTGTTAATTTTCATATTGTTAGTATTTTTAAATTTAGACCTGTAGACATAGCCAAACTTTCCATTACCTAAAGGTTCGAAAATTTCGAAGTCGTCTAAGGTTAATCTGACTTTATCTTCATTTTTTGGCTCTTGTGAATGTATATTATTAGACTCTGTCTTTAAGTCAGGATTATTAGAATCATTATTTAGAATATTAGATGTTATTGACATTATTTTTAAATTTGAATTACTAATTTAAATAAATTTAGTAAATTAATTTATTATATAATTAGTTTATATAAGTTAATATAATAAAACCAAAATAAATGAATAATGCTTTAAATTATCTAAAAATAAGTAAATAAATAAAATAAACTATCACATAAACTATGATTTTTAACTAAATTTATACTAGAATAATTTATTCCTATTAAAATCATATTATATAATATAATTATTAACATTAAAATATTATAAAAATATTTCAAATATGTTTATACTTATTAAGATAATACAAAATTAATTATTAAACACCTATATAATCAATTGTTTATTTCAAAGAGTATATCACAGCGGGGTGGCGCAGTGGAAGCGTGCTGGGCCCATAACCCAGAGGTCGGAGGATC
>Ga0100379_10005185_pt1 | contig 11288 bp, 11 predicted proteins | sample CryGeymeta201503_FD_80418 | JGI IMG/M metagenome (GOLD analysis project Ga0100379, IMG submission 80418) | Groundwater microbial communities from Crystal Geyser aquifers in Utah, USA - Crystal Geyser metaG 2015-03 | ecosystem: Environmental > Aquatic > Deep subsurface > Groundwater | place...
GGAACCACGTTATAAAGAAAAACTAAAAGATTTAATATCGGTTGATAAAAAATGGTAGTAAAGATGTTGCTCATAAATAATTATTATTTTTTATTATTATTTAACAGGGTCGTATCCGCCCTTATTCCAGGGATTACAGCGGATTATTCTCCACATGGTCACCACCATACCTTTTATTACACCGTGTTTTTCTACAGCCTCTTTTCCATATTGAGAACAGGTTGGTGTAAATCGACAAAAACCATAAGGATAAAACACTTTTAATAACCCGTGATCAAAAGAAAGTGTTTTTTGATAAATATTTATCAGCAGTATTACTATTTTTTTACTAATATAAGATAAATGTTTCATATTGTTTTTTTTACTTAAAGACTTTTAGTTTATGAAGTCCATAATCTATCTCTTTTTTTATATCCTGAAAGCTTTTATCTAATATTAAAGGAAAAACAATAAAAACAAAATCGTTTCCCTGCGTTAGTGTTGATAACTTGTTTTTTATTATTTCCCTAATATTACGTCTGATTCTGTTTCTTTCTACTGCTTTTTTACTAACCTTAGTATTAATTAGGATTCCAAAGCGATTTTTATCACTCTTATTGGCAGTTTTTTTAATCCCAACTATTTTACCATAAAAAGACTGGCCGGTCTTAAAGGCCCGGTCAAATTCTTTGTTTAATCTTATTCTGTTTTCCTGCTTGAGCATGAATACGCTTAAAGGTTTATTTAGAAAGGGTAGTTCTTCCTTTTTCGCGACGTCTTTTTAAAACAGCCCGTCCATCCTTGGTTTCCATTCTGTTTATAAATCCGTGTTTTTTCTTGGCTCGCTTCTTATTTGGTTGGTAGGTTCTCTTCGGCATAATATTAATTTATCTTTATTGTTTTAACAACATAACACCTTTATTTACAAGAGTCAACTGTTGTTTATAAGCATCTATTGGTCTTGTACACCTTTTATTAACATATTTTTAACAGGCACCGTGCTTGTGGGAAAGTGGTTTATCTAATATACTTAAATAAATAAGATTTTATAAACAGCCCTTAATTATTGTTGGGGTTTAATTTCAATTTTCTATGAATAATGAACAAGTTTGGCAAGCGGTTTTAGGGGAAATTGAAATTAGTCTTTCTCGAGCTAATTTTGTAACCTGGTTTAAAGATACTTTTATATCATCTTTTGAAAACAATCGCGCCGTTGTTTGTGTCCCAAATGCTTTTGTTAAAAAATGGCTAGAAGAAAAATATCACAAAAGCATTATTAGTGCCTTACAGAACGTTGTTAAGCAGGAGGTGGTTGAAATTATTTATAAAATAGAGCTTAAAAAAAACAGCGCCTCTTTCCAAATAAACTTAGATGAAGAAAAAGAAAAAACTACTAATCTAGAAATGCCAAGACAATTTTCTCACTCTGCCACAACCAATAACGACCAGAATAATCAAACAACCTCAAATATTAATCGTTATGGTTTAAACCCTAAATATGTTTTTGAAAATTTTGTGGTTGGCCGCGGAAATGAGTTAGCACACGCCGCTTGTTTAGCTGTTGTTAATAACCTGGGAAAATCTTATAACCCCCTTTTTATTTATGGTGGTGTTGGTTTAGGAAAAACCCACCTACTACAGGCTATTGGTAACGAGGTGGCAAAAAAAACTAATAAAATTTTATATACTACTAGTGAAAAGTTTACTAATAACTATATTCAAGCGGTAACTGGTGGCAAGGCTAAAGAATTTAAAAATTTATATCGCAACGTTGATTTGTTATTAATAGATGATATTCAGTTTATGGGTGGTAAAGATGGAACTCAAGAAGAGTTTTTTCATACCTTTAATGAATTACAACAAAACGACAAACAAATAGTAATGACCTCCGACAGGCCACCAAAATCTATCCCGGCGATAGAAAAGCGGCTTATTTCTCGTTTCGAATCAGGGATGGTGGCTGATGTTGGAAAACCAGACATTGAAACTAAGGTTGTTATTTTAGAAAAAAAGGCAAACGAAAAGGGTTTTTCTTTAGAAAAAGAGGTTCTAATATACGTCGCCGAACATGTTCAAAATAATATTAGAGAGCTTGAGGGGGCGCTAAACAAGGTTATAGCTTTTCACCAATTAAAAGGATTGGAGCCTAGCATTAAGACTGTAAAGGATGTTTTAGGCGACTTTATTTCCAATATTCAGTCAAGGTCGATGTCTCCTAAAGATATATTAGAGGCTGTAGCTAAATATTATAATCTTAGTATGAAGGATTTAATAGGAAACAGCAGAAAAAAAGAAATAGTTTGGCCAAGACAAATAGCTATTTATTTAATAAGAGAAGAATTAAACACCTCTTACCCAACCATTGGGAATGAGATTGGAGGAAGGGATCATACCACCGCCATGCATGCTTATAATAAAATTTATCATGAGGTTAAAGATCTTGGAAATGAAAAAGTAAAACAAGAATTAGAATCTGTAAAACAACTTTTCCACCAAAATTATTAATTTCTGTGGAATAGTCTGTTAGTAAGTTGTTATTTTTATCTTAATTTAATTTATTAAGTTGTTGATAAAAACCAAACATCTGTGGTTACTAACAAACCGTTAAAAATAAAACACAAACGATTAATAGCCTTATCAACAACAAAAAGTTAAAATTTATTAATGATTAATAAGAATTCGTCAAAAATAAATAGTTATCCCCCTCCTTATTACTATTATTACTTTAATATATAATTAATAATATAATAAGAGAAACAAATAATATGAAATTTATAAGCCTTCAAGAAAACCTAAGAAGAGGATTAAATATTGTAGGACACGCAACAACTAAAAATATTAATTTACCAATTCTTAATAATATATTAATAAAGGCAGATAATGGTAATATAGAACTTACTGGAACTAATTTAGAAATAGGAATAAAACATCAACTTCGTGGAAAAGTGGAAACTGATGGAGAATTTACAGTTGAAGCTAAACTAATATCAGAATATGTTAATCTTCTTAACTCTGGAGAGAAGGTTAAAATTGAAGAAAAGGAAAATGAACTTAGAGTTGAATCTGGTAATTATAAAACTAAAATCAAAGGGGAGTCATCTAAAGAGTTTCCTCTCATACCAACTATTCCCGAAGAAGAATATTATCTTTTTAATATAGATGATTTTAAAAAATCTTTAGCCGCTGTTATTTTTGCGGTTTCTAATAGTGAAAATAGGGTGGAATTAACAGGGGTAATGTTTAGTTTTGACGACAAAACACTTAGTCTAGCTGCAACAGATAGTTATCGTTTAGCAGAAAAAGAAATACTTATAAAAAACAAACCAATAAATACAGAACAAAAAATTATAGTTCCTGCAAAAACCATTCAAGAGCTCTTAAGAATATTAAATGTTGTTAATATTAATGACGAATCAGATGGTGGTGAAATTAAGGTTTGTGTTTCTGATAATCAAATATTATTTATTTTTGATTCCGTTAAATTAATATCTAGAACAATAAATGGAAGATATCCGGACTATAAACAAATAATTCCAAGTAAAAGCCAAACTGAAATTATTGTTGGTCGCCAAGAACTTATTAGAGCTGTTAAGGCGGCGTCTTTGTTTTCTAAAACAGGAATTAATGACACCACCTTACTGTTTTCTAAAAACAAAATAATCGTTTCCGCCTTCTCTGGAGCTAGCGGTGAAAGCCAAATAGAGGTTGCGGCTGAAATTATTGGTGTTGATAATGAAATAACAATTAATTTTCGTTATTTATTAGACGGTTTAAATAATATATCAAGTGATAGTATTAAGCTTAAACTAATGAACAACACAACACCGTGTGTTATTAGACCACTTAAAGACGATAAATATCTTTATATAGTTATGCCAATAAGACAATAATTAATTATTATTTTTAAAATAAAAAAAATAAGCCCACAACGAGGCTTATTTTTTATTACTACTATTAAATATTAATTATTAACAACTAACTCTATTTCATTACTGGTTTTTATATCTCCACTCCAAGCCTTTAACTCAGCATAGATTGTATATTTTCCAGATTCTGGTATTTTATCCCAAACAGGAAAAATAGAAGTGCTGGTTATATTGTTTAAATTGGCAATTAAATTAGTTTTTTGTGATTCACTATTTCTTGCAAAAAGCAAAACCTTTGCCACGTCATTAATTTCAGAGAGGTTAATCCCCACCGTTAAAGGAAAGTCTATTTTATTTATTGCAGTTCCATTTGCTGGTGAAACAATAACAATATTATGATTTTGAGCAGAAACAGGATTTCCTTTAATTTTTAAATTAAAATTTATAACTTTTTCAGCGCAATTATCAACATCATCACAAGCTTTAATTGTTAGTGAATGATAGCCATTTATTAGTGGTGGTAAAGAGCTACTTAAATAACCGCTGTCTCCCGGTACGATTCGCCAAAGATTACCGTTTATGTAATATTCAAAGCGATTTATACCACGGGCGGCAGATGCTGAGGCGGAAACAATTAAAGAGGGTGAATCAATATTAACACCATCTTCAGGACTAGAAACATTTATGGTTGGCTTATTTTCTTCTTTATGAAGCTCATTGTAATCTTTTAGAAGTAAAGACGAGCTAGCATTTTTTTCTGCCCAAGAAATAACCGCCTTTTCCCATAAATTAAACTGAGGGTCAGCCTCTGGATTTTCTGGCGACGATCCAAGAGGATTATCTTTATCTACATAGAATAAAATGGAGTGAGCTTCAGGAATAGATAAATCAGAAGTTAGCTCAAGGGGGGTTTGGCTGGTTGATGGTTGGCCCGTAGAAATATCTATTTTTATTGTTTGAGAAGGAATAACCCCATCAATTATGTTTTTTCCAGACTTATATTCATCTGGAGACTTAAAGCTTTCAACCGGAGTGTCCCCTAAAACTCTAGACATGTAAGCATTCCAAATTGGAGCAGCAACAACACTACCATCAGCAGCGCCCTTCATTTTATCGTTGTTAGTGTTTCCCACCCAAACACCAGTTACTATTGATGGTGTATAACCAACAGTCCAGGCGTCATGATAATCATTAGTTGTTCCAGTTTTGGCGGCCACAGGGCGACTACCTAAAACGAGGTTATTTCTCTCTCCAAATATAAAGGCGCGAGCAGTATTATCAGATAAAACACTATTAATCATCCTCGCTATTTGAGAATCAAAAACTTGTTTTTCTTCGGGTTTATATTCTTCAATTATTTTTCCATTACTATCCTCAACTTTTAGAATACTAACAACCGGACTTATTTTTCCGTCTCGAGCAAAGGCGCTAAAAGCATTTACATGTTCTGTCATTTTTACCTCTGCGCCACCAAGAACTAAAGCTAGACCAAAACGATCACGTGGATAAAGAGTTGTGTACCCTAATTTTTCTGCCAAATCAATTACATTATTTATTCCTGCCAAGTATAGAGCTTTAACGGCTGGGATATTTAAGGAGCCGGCTAACGCTTTTCTGACACTCACTGGACCACTTTCTCTTAAGTTGTAATTTTTTGGTTCGTAAGGATTACTGGAATCATTTGAGAAGTTAGTATTTACATCATATAAAATAGTGTCCGGACTATATCCTTTTTGAAATAAGGTAGCGTAAACTAACGGTTTCATTGAAGATCCTGGTTGCCTATTACTAAAAGCGATATTTACTTGTCCATCAATTTCATTGTTAAAATAATCACGTGAACCAACCATTGCTAAGATTTGTCCAGTTTTTGGATCAATGGAGACCAGAGCGGCATTATTAGCATTATACTTTTCTAAATAGTTTTCAGTTTTTTCTTTAATAACCTCTTCGGCGATTTGTTGTTTGTAGAGATCTAAGGTTGTATAAATTTTTAAACCATCTTGTTCTATCATTTTTTCACCATATTTTTCTGCTAAAACTTCTTTAACATACATTACAAAATGAGGAGCAGTAATACTAACCTCTGGTGGCATAAATTTTATTTCCTCTTCTTTTGCAGCAAGTTTTTGTTCTTCACTAATATGCCCTTGTTCGCGCATTAACTTCAAAACGTAATTCTTTCTTTCTAAAAGAAAATCCTTATTCGGTCCGTATGGTGAGTAGCGGCTAGGAGCCTGTGTAAGGGCAGCTAAGAGCGCCGCCTCTGCTAAACTGATATCTTTAGCGTGTTTGCCAAAATATTTCTCACTGGCGGCTTCTATGCCGTAAGCGTTAGAGCCGTAAGGAATTTCATTGAGATACATTTGTAAAATTTCATCTTTAGAAAACCGTTGCTCTAATCGATAAGCTAAAACCAACTCTTTTATTTTTCTGGTTATCTTTTTTTCGGGCGTTAAGACAGCATTTTTAATAAATTGTTGAGTTAAGGTTGAGCCACCAGCAGTTTTTCGATAAATAATATCAGTAACTAACGTTCTAAACATTGCCCAAACACTAAAACCCCCATGGCTATAAAAACTTTTATCTTCAATTGAAATTGGCGCCCACTTTACATAATCAGGTAAATCGCTTAAAGCAATTAAAGTTCTTTTTTCATCTCCATGAATTTCATATAAAATATTTTCTCCAGTTCGGTCATATATTTTAGTACTTTGAGCCACTTCGCGGTTAATTAATTGATTTGGATTTGGAAGATTTCTTGATAACCAAGCGACATAAATAAAAATAACCACTAAAAAAACAACCACTAAAACAAACAGACGTTTCAACGCCTTTAATTTATTAAACTTTTTAGGTTTTTTAGGGCCATTAGAGTTAGAGCGTGAAGGGGAATTAACCGCTTGGTTTTTCCAACCATCTGTTTGTCGTCTTTTAATTTGAGGTATGGGCATATATGATATAATTTATTGTTATATTACTATTATCCTTTTTATATTAGGCCTTTGTCAAATTTTGTTTTATAATGTATTTATTATGATTATTATAAAAAGTACAGATAATAAAAAAATTAAAGACTTAATAAAACTTCAAAAAGCTAGCTTTAGAAAAAAAACTAAGCAATTTTTAATAGACGGGCTTCGTGAAACAATTATTGCTATAGAGTCGGGCGTCGAAATTAAAGAAGTTTTTTATTGTCCTGAGCTAACAAATAAAAAAATACCAAATAATTTTAAGAAAATTAATGTTGTTGAGGTTTCAGAAACCGTTTTTAAAAAAATTACCTATAAAGACAACCCAGATGGGTTTTTAGCGCTCGGCATTAGAGAAACAAAGTCCCTATCTGATATTATTTTAGGAAAAAATCCTTTGGTTATTATTCTGGAGTCCCTAGAAAAGCCTGGTAATATTGGCGCAATTTTAAGAAGTGCCTATGCTGCCAACATTGATGCTATTATTTTAAATAATATTCAAACCGATATTTTTAATCCCAATGTTATTAGAGCAAGTGAGGGACAGGTTTTTAATAATCAAGTTGTTTCAGCTTCAATTTCAGAGACAGTTAATTGGTTAAAAAAACATAAAATTAAAAGCTTTGCGGCCGCGACAGATAAAAGCAATAATTATTTAAAGGCTGATTTTTTTGGGTCGAGCGCTATTATTTTAGGTTCAGAAGCTAACGGTTTAAGTAAAGAGTGGCTAAAATTAGCTGATAGTAGAATAAAGATTCCCATGAGAAAGGGAATAGACTCCTTAAATGTTTCAGTTTCGGCGGCAATAATAGTTTTTGAAGCTCTAAGACAAAGGAATATTAGTAAAAAAAATATAGTTTGACAAGAGGCTATAATTCTATTAATATAAGACAAGATTATCCTATTTTGCGCCCGTAGTTCAATGGATAGAACACCAGCCTTCTAAGCTGGTTATGAGGGTTCGATTCCCCCCGGGCGTACGTTTTATTATAAAACAAGCATGGTGCCTATGGTGTAATGGTAACACAGCAGGTTGTGGTCCTGTTATCTCGGGTCCGATTCCCGATAGGCACCCTATAAATAAAAAGAACAGACTAAGTCTGTTTTTTTTATTTATTTGCGTAGTAAAAGGAATCGGACAGGTTGGAAGCGATTCTTGAGCGACGGCGGAAGCCGGAGTAAAAAGGAGAGCGTCGGGCGAAGCTCCGGGGGAGCTTCGAACGCCAACCCCGGACAAGTGAGCTTTTTGCATTATGAAAAAAAGCGATCGCGCTAATTCCCGATAGGCACTCCAACTGGAAAAAACAAGTCTAAAAGCTCGTTTTTTCTTTGATATAAGGTAAGAAATGGAGTTTGCCCGGTAATTTTACAGGTGTTATAATAAAAATATGAAAAATGTAAATGATTATAAAATAAGAAAAATAGCTCCAGATGATTATTTGGGGTTGCATAAAGTATATTTTTTAACATGGCTAGATACCTACCCTAATAAAGATTTTGATATCACAGCCGATGATATTAAATATAAATATGAGCAAAGATTATTACCAGATAAAATAGCAGAATATAAAAAGAAAATTTTAGAAAAAAAGAAAAGCGAAATTAATTTATTAGTTGAATATCAAGAAAACATAATTGCTTTATGCAAAGCTTCTAAAAATATAGATTCCAACGAACTTCACGCGATTTATGTTCTTCCAGAACATCAAGGGAAAGGGGTGGGGGTTTTGTTATGGAGAGAATTATATAAAACTCTGGATTCAAATAAAAATACCTTTGTTAACGTTGTTTCTTATAATAAAAAGGCTATAGGATTTTATAAAAAATTAGGATTTGAGATTGTTGGAGATATTTTTTTTGATGAAAGATTTAAAATGAGAAACGGATCAATTTTTCCAGAACTAAGAATGATAAAAAAGTCTCAGAAACTTTAATTTACCAAATACTTAATCAAAAAAGTTTGCCAATCTTTGTGGTTAGTAAACCAATTTAGAAAATATGAACAAAATTATTAAAATAATACTTTTCACTTTAGTGATATTGGTTGGAATATTTGTTTTTGTTTATGGTGGTTATGATGATAGTCCTGGAGCTCAATTACTTGGAGTTTTAATTGTTGCTGGCAGTGTTATTGGAATAATAAAGGTTAATAAAAAACACAGATTATAACGTAATATAATCAAGCTCTTTTTTAAAAACTTACCAAACATTCTATTAAAAAACTTTCCAAGCTCTATAATTAATCACCGATAAAGAGTAATCCCTGTTTTGGTGGTTATTTTTGTTTTATTACCAAGGTTTGGGAAGAAATATTTTTTCGGGTTAGTATTTGGGGTAACAATTATCACCCCTGAGTAAATAAAATTTTTGATTAGGAAAAAAAGGAGATAAATGTTAAAATTATTTAAAGATATTAATCATTACCCCCTTTAAAATTATGAAAATCAGTAAAGATAAATTTAAAATAGCTTATTTTAGCATGGAAGTGGAGCTAGAGAACTCTATTAAAACTTATTCAGGAGGCCTCGGAATTTTGGCTGGCGATATTTTACGCTCGGCCGCTGATTTAAAATTACCAATAGTTGGGATTACACTTCTTAATAATCAAGGATATTTTGAGCAAAAAATAAATAAAGCTGGTGAGCAAGAAGAGTCTGTCGTTAGTGATTATGATTTTTCTAATTTAAAAAAAGTTAAAAAAACCGCCACCATAAAGATTGGAAAAGATTTGGTAAAAATTTCTGCTTGGCGTTATTTAATTAAAAGAACCGATGGTTTTAGTGCTCCTGTTTATTTGCTTGATACCAACTTACCTGAAAATAAACCCCTTTATCAAAATTTAACAGGAAAGCTTTATGGAAACGACAAGGAATATAGACTCTTGCAAGAAATAGTTTTGGGTCGCGGTGGATTTGAGATGTTAAAAGCTTTGGGTTATGGAATTAAAAAATTTCATATTAATGAGGGGCATGGAAGTTTTGTGGCCATCAGCCAGTTTTTAGCCTTAAGACGCAAGAAGCTTGAGACAAAAATTATTGACACTAAAGAAAGATGTGTTTTTACTACTCATACTCCTGTTAAAAACGCTAACGATGTTTTTCCTCTTGATTTAGTTTTGAAATACCAACTAGATTTTCCTGTAAATATTCCAGAAATTATTGAAAAACAGGAGGTTAATATGACTAAACTAGCCCTATATTTTAGCGGTTACATCAATGGAGTTGCGCTTAGTCATGGCAATGTTTCTCGGAAGATGTTTCCTGATTATATTATTCACGCAATTACTAATGGTGTTCATTCTTTAACCTGGACTGCTCCAGAATTTGCCAAGCTGTATGATAAACATCTTTTAAACTGGCGTAATTCTAACTTATCTTTGCGCAATGCTTTTATTATTCCAACTTCAGAAATTTGGTCAGCCCATCAAGCGGCAAAAAGTCGTCTTTTAAAATTTGTTAAAGAAAAAACCGGAATAGTACTTGAGCAAAACACCTTTACTATTGGACTGGCTCGTCGTTTTACGGCATACAAAAGAGTTTTGTTAATTTTAAGTGATATGGAGCGTTTAATAAAAATAAACAAAACTGTTGGTAAAATTCAAATTGTTTATGCCGGAAAAGCACACCCGGCTGATTTAGGTGGTAAAAAATTAATCGCTGAGGTTAATAGAATTAAAGAAAAATATCAAGAACAAATAAAAATAGTATTTTTAGAGGGTTATGACACAGATATTGCAAAACTGATGACAGCTGGAGTTGATTTGTGGGTTAACACTCCACTCCCGCCAAACGAAGCCTCGGGTACTAGTGGCATGAAAGCGGCTCATAACGGGGTCCCACAACTTAGCACCTTTGATGGTTGGTGGCGTGAGGGTTATGTTCGAGGGAAAACGGGCTGGACTATTAGAGGAAATAAAATAAAAACCGAGGGTGATATTGATCACAAGGACGCTCTTAGTCTCTATCAACTCTTAGAAACAGATATTGTTCCTAATTATTATAAACAACCCCAAAAATGGCAAGAAATTATGCGTTTTGTGATTGGAATTAATGCTTCATTTTTTAATACCGAGCGCGTAGTAAAAGAGTATGCTCAGAATGCTTATTTATAAAATAATTATTAATTATTAATTTTATGGCTACTAAAACTAAAACCAATAAAAAAGAAAAAAACACTAGCGAACAATTTAAAGTTAAAGGTGAAGAGGTGTTAACTAAAATTAAAGGTTTAATAAAAGAGGGGAATGTTCGTCGGATTATTATTAAAAATGAAAAAGGAAAAACAATGATGGAAATCCCAGTTACTTTTGCAGTTGTGGGAGCTGTTTTTGCACCGATGCTCGCTGCGGTTGGAGCATTAGCCGCCCTACTTACAAATGTAACGATTGAGGTGGAGAGAAAATAAAACAAAGCAATTAAAAAAAGACCTCAAATTAATTGAGGTCTTTTTTATCTTTAATTTAAAATTTAAA
>Ga0100379_10005203_pt1 | contig 11260 bp, 12 predicted proteins | sample CryGeymeta201503_FD_80418 | JGI IMG/M metagenome (GOLD analysis project Ga0100379, IMG submission 80418) | Groundwater microbial communities from Crystal Geyser aquifers in Utah, USA - Crystal Geyser metaG 2015-03 | ecosystem: Environmental > Aquatic > Deep subsurface > Groundwater | place...
CAGTCTATAACTTTGCTTGAATTCTGCTACTTCTTTAGGCAAGGTGACGACAGCGATTCCCAACATTTGCCTCTAATCGCCATTGAGCGTAACTGTGCACTAGATCACCCCTAGCTTACTCTTTGCGTCTGAAGGGCCGGTTTGTCTACATGTAGTGACAAATCTAACTCAAGAGGGACAGTTGACATGGAAGAAGGATGTTACAGAATGGCAGTTGCGGTAGCACGTCCTGAGTCAGAAAAGGAGTACCTAGTCGAAGAGTGGCAGTGAGGGGTGAATGAATGTGTGTGTTTGTTTTAAGAGTGATGAGGTGTGCCTTCAGGACGTATATTTATGCCGTCTGCATTAAAATAAAAGTTAGCAAAATCAGTATATTTCAAAGGTTGATCTGGATCTTGTGCTTATTCGCTAGACCAAGACAAAAATCCATATAGAAGACAATATTGATCAACAATGATCCGAAATTCTATAGAATATATTTAAAATGCGAGTTCTACCCAATCGAAAAGGGGAGGGAGTCACCATAGATTTTGAATAGATTGCACTAACCAACAAACCTCATCAAGTTCAGTCCGAATCAACAGATATGAAGCATTTCCTCAATGACATTGAAACTCTCAACTTACCTGAAGTCAAAAATCAGCCATAAATCGAAAAAATCAAGAAAAGAATTGATGCATTTGCTAAACAATATGGCTAAAAAACTGAAAAGACTACCTCTATTTTTATGAACTATCTCTAAACTGTTAGATAAATAGGAGTGACCTCACTAAGAAATCATGATTTGCTAAAAGCTGCTTCTTACTTTGCCGAATGCCTGAGATTTGTCGATCCCAAATACGACGAAATTTTCTACTAAAAATTTTTGATCGTGAAGATAGATGCTGTCAATAAGCTGATGTACTGTTTATTTGAGTTGGGCAGTCATCGAAATCAGGATTTTCTGCACTAGGACAATCCTTCAAGATAGCCAAGAGTGGACCGCTACGTCAATGCTCAAAACATATTAGAACGTTTCTTGATTTAGGTGCATCAGTTCCAGAAAATATAGTCTTTGAAGAGGAGTTAAAATTGCATGCTGGAGGTCAACTATTTTTTCCTAGGACGACTCAATCGTAAAAATGGGAGTTTTTACAAAGCCTCCAGCAATTTCAAAATAGCTCTTGACCTCATTTAAGCCAAGCTCAGGTCCAGGGTAGGAGCAAGAAGTGAATAAACCCGTGCATTTTGGTAAAACCTCAGAGTGAAAATTTACTACAAACTTTCAAAATGCTACAGAGAGTTGGGTGACTCTACCGGACAAATCGAGTACGAGGACAAAGCTTTGCAGGAGGCATCCAGGATAGGAAACAGGAAATTAGAATACTACATCAGAAGAAAGGTGCAATTTTATGAGGCAAAGCAACGATTCAAAGATAAGTTGCACAAATTATAGAGCAAAAAAAGAATAGAAGAGGAGGTGGTCAAGTTGATCGAGGAAAGTAGACAGTCTGAGCTAAAATCATTGTATTTCGTCTACAACTTCCAGTCGGTCAGCAAATGATAGTTTGAATAATTGTTATTATGCAATTCAAGTGAACTGATGCATGTATAAAAACCCAAAAAAAACAGATTTCGACAACTAATCCCCAATAGCTCAGGAACAGGACAGCACAACTATCTAACTATCACTTCAAACCACCAGCGACTCAAAACTTAAGTACATCCAAGCAAGAGCCGAAGCATCAGCCGGCAACATTCTATAGTCTCACAGTCGATATAAACCGGTGACAGGAAGAAAAAATTAAGGACTATGGGTTCATTGGAGGAAATTAATTTTTGTTTGAGAAACAGTCATGAGTGGATCAACAGTAAATTGAAAAGACATCGGGAGTTGGTAAGTCGAAATCAAAGTCAAACAAAAAACGGAGCATATCATAAAATAGTAGCTTTGGCTGAGGAGTTCAAAAATAAGCTGGAGGATATCAACTGTCCGAGTAAAGCCAATAGATAGCTACTGATCAGAGTTGGTCGATAGGAGGAATAGTTTTAGTAGCAATATGACCAACTAACCCACAAAACTAAAGAATCAGCAGCTAAGTTACTCAATATTTACATCGGGAGATGGATTAAATAAACAAAAAGGGAGTATTTCCAGCTCTTGACATAGCCATAATAATAGGAGTATAGTGAATAGAATTATTTATCAGCCAGTATTTTGCCGATCAGTGCTCCATCATAACAGCACCGTCCGACTAGACGCAACTTAATGAACGTTGGCAAATTCTTACAGAGCAAGTGATTTCCATATTCATAATACTTTTATACAAATGTCACATGAATATTCGGATTAAGAGCAACCAGAGCACAACCCTCAATCGCCTTCGACCTTGAATATTCGCAAAGCTAGCTCAGGAGCGATCAAGATGGCACAAGAAGCCAGGGAGTATCCTGAGTAGAGTGAAGCCAAGGAATAAACGGAGGAGGAATATGATGAGTAGGCTTATTAAAGTCTCAACTCTGCAGTCTATCAATTATCTCAGAGGTAATAGGAAGAAGAAAAAGCAGAATATAAGGTGTATGAAGAAGTAGAAGATGAGGCATCGAATCATGACGTAGGGAAATAGGAGGTTTAGAACAAGCCTGAGGATGAGCATATCGATTTGTAGGCCCGAAGGGTTATCAGTTAATAGGAGAAAAAATAATCAATCGTTTAGGAAGAAATATTATCGTAGCCTGAGAAAGTCTAAGCATAATTATAATAATAGCAAGAGTAGAATAACTTTCTGTACCCGTCGCTTATGGAGTAGTCAGCACATGAAGAGAACCCAAACATTAAAGATATGCATGAGAGCCCCAAAGAAGAACAATTGGGCAATGAAGAACCAGCTAGAGATGTGAAGTTTAGTGATATAGAGGCCAGACTAAGCTAGGAGCTTAAAAAATTAGACAGTCAGCCTGAAAAAATATAGGAGGGGCCTTTGATCTAGCTTGATGATAAACCTGAAGCTGTAAAATCTAAAGCTAAACTACAAGCTAAAGAAAAAGCGCCTGAACCTCGCTATTTTAAACTCCGCCAATACTAGGAAATATAAATAGACGAGGCTCAGTTAAAGATGGGTCTTCAATCAATGGGCTAAGCTGCTGAGCAGCCGTTACTCAGAATAATAGGTTACTAGAAGTAATATTTCCTCAAGATGTAAACTCAGGTATATCAAATCGAGTACGTTTCAAAGGCCAAAACTTACATTTTTTGCAGAAAATTTGGAGATTTTGTACTTCTCAACAAAATGATCAAACAACAATACCCAGGCTTTATTTTATATCCTTTTCCTGAAAACACAATGGAGTTTTTTAAGACGCTAAAGCTGACAGTTCGAAGTGAGAAAGAAAAAATAATGATGATTGAGCAGAGATTACTCGAGTTGGAAAAATATATCAATTTTTTGTTCCAGCACAATTAACTTGGTCACTCACAGATACTATAGGTCTTTGTCAGTGAGCAGCAGGAAGTGTTCACGAAACAATTTAACTATCTTCAGCAAGTGTTGACAAGATAAGAAGAGCAATTTGTTGCATCTAGTTTCAAGCAAAATTATGATAATATCAAAAACATTGTTAAATCTGGTTTGAGTTTCTTCAGTAGTTATATCTCCAGTTCGCAGGGCAACCTAGAAAGCTCGGCTCTTCAACTTGAGGTTCAAAGAAAAGCTCAGCAAATGTTGAGAGCCAATTTAGATATTGAAGCACAACTAGATAAGTATATTCTTGTCTGCAGCAACTTCGAGACCAAATTAAAAAAACTAATCTAAATCTACATCACAAGCAAAAGCTTTAGACAAATCGAAAGCAGTATCGACAGCGTATCTATCCTCAGTACTAAAATGAACGCCAGTCGTGCCTTTTTCTAGTCCTACCAATAGTGGTTGGATGACAATCTACTACATACAATAATTTACTACATTCATCTATTCGATCAGGTCAAGGAGATGATATAGTATAGAAATAGTCTGCTGGAGAGAGCGTCTAAGATAACTGATGAATAGATACGGGCAGGTGTAGCCCTTATCGAGAGAGCTTAACAGTTCAATAACAGATTTGGGCCAGATTGGTAGGATGTCAAGCTAAAATTCGAGGGCGAGTATGAGATGTTGGTATCCGAGCTGAGGATGAAGTGGGGCAAGCATTGCGGCTTGATGTCTAAAATATGGAAATGATCTTATAATGCTACAACTAGTTCATTTGGTGACTGATATTTTAACAGTTTAATAATAAACAAATATCAAACTCGATCATGAAGAAAATTAACACTAGACCCAAACGATAACAACCAAGTATGAAAAACCTCAGAACAACTCCATAATATCAACAATTTGTGAGGTATTGTATGGAGATAGGTCGGCTTATGGAAGATGGAGGTGATGACAAGTTCAACAGCAATTTTTGTGAAGGAGCAAAATATGGGCTCTTATCACATCTGGCTTATTTATCTTTTGGCAGGCCTATATAAAAAGGCAAAGAAGAGTAGTAAATGCAGACGGCAACCCACAGAACTGAAAACTAGACGAACATAATTCAGGGAGATGAAGACAGCGAATATCTAAGTTATATGAAGCAATATGAAACAGTAATCAAAAACAGCAGAAGAAAAGATTATGTATCGGTCCAACCCAAGTAATAAATGGAAGACCTTATCAGCTAATTTCTGTCTGATATTCAAGGTTCAAATGGAAAGACTAGTAGATATTCGCAAACAGATAACACTCCAAAAGTGATGCCTGAGGTGGTTATTCAGTCTGAAGTGCCAGTCAAGGTGCAGAAGATAGATTTGAATGCTAGGAGGAGTAATGGTAATAGTAGGGTCAATACCAAGCGATCGACGGGTACTGTCACCAAGAAAGAAGAAACACCAATCAAGCACATAAATATCGATCTGAGCAGCAAAAAGCAGGAGCTATCACCACGATTTGGAAGCACTCATGATAAAAAAATACCAAGCAGTAGTCCAAAGATAAACTACAAGACCAAAAACGGTGAGAAAGTGCAAATAACAGTCATGAAAACTGACAAATGCTAGCAAAAAAAATAAATCAAACAACCTGTTGTCAATAAACAACAAAAGACTCAAATTGTAAAATCAGCCATCAAAGCCCAACCAAAATAAGATGAAACTAGAAGTTAAATAAAATAGGCTGGGTACTCGCATCATTCTCGAAATACTTAGACTTTCTCGGAGTCGTATTTGAAGCAGAATATTCATAAAACTAGTCGACATACTTTAAATCATTAAAAACCTGAGCTGAGACAAATTGAGGTCAGCCAGAGAAGCCCCAACAGTTCCTTGTAAAAACGCAAGCCCATAAAGATAGAAATTGACATTCCAATCTAATAATTTTCCTAATCCGAGATATAAAGAGTACAAAACTACGAGGTCGAGTCAACAATTGGCCTCCGTGGCTAATAGACAGAAATCATTCGAGAGGTGACCGAAAGGGTTCTCTGCTTGCTCCAGAAGACAAAGCAGGTGGGCAAGCATCCTAAACATTGATATTTATTTTAATTCTGATGCCCAAATCGGCTGTAGTATTATGATGATGCAATAGCTTAGAATCAAACAGATAGCTGATGGACTATCCTACAGTCGAACAGAAAAACTAGGAAAAGGAGCCTTTGGATAGGTCTATCTCGGTTTTGACGACCATAGGAAGGTTCCCTGTGCTTTCAAGATAGTCAATTTGGAGAAAGTTACCTCCCAAGTCAATGCCTAATCTTTGATGAAAAAAATGAAAGACGAGATTGTGAACATGCAGTTGGCCAGACATCCATCGTTGATTGAATTTTACCAGGCGAAACAATCTCCCAACAATATATACATTTTGTGCGAGTACTGCAACGGAGAGAGTTTGGCTAAGTTTTTAGAGCGAAGATAGTACTTACCACAATGGTAGGCCTTGCAGCTCTTCAAGGTAACTTACTTCCTCATCTAGGAAATCCTCAAAGGCTTCTTCCACCTCCACAAAAACAACATCGTCCACCGCGATATCAAGCCCGCCAACTTGCTGCTCCACCACTACTCCATCAAAATTGCTGACCTCGGTTTCTCTAAAGTGACCGACAGTCACGAGCAAATGTTGGAATCGATTGTTGGTACCCCTCTATATATGTCCCCACAAATATTCGAGAGGGAAAAGTACACATAAAAAACAGATATATGGTCTTTAGGGGTGATCTTATATGAGATGCTCTATGGCCGGAACCCGTGGGCTGGCTCAAAGAATTTATTTGAGCTGAAAGAAAGGGTAAAGAGATAGGTTGTATTTCCTTAGCACCCAGTGGTGTCGAAGAGCTTAAAGGTGACAATTAAGCAAATGTTGGTAGTTAAGGAAATCGACAGAATAAGTTGGGATGCTCTATTTAAGCAATATCTTCTGATTAATCATGAAGTATAAGCTATGGAGGTCTAACACCACTAATAAATATCCTAAGGTTGTTTGCACTACTTCAAGAGTAGCATGTACCTCGAGAGTCATCTTCAGCTTCCTAAAGTAGCTCGAGATTTGAATTTGTTGTCCTAAGAGGAACTCACCTCCTTACTAGGACATTATGTTTCGAGTACTTAGTTCTACTCTGAGGTACTTTTCCTATCAAAAAATAAGGATCTACTCAAAGAATACTATAATCAATACTTTGAGAAAAGGAACTAAATCAGCTTCATAGTGCTTCTGCTGGATAAAATCCTAAAATTAGCTGAAAAAGCATCACTTTAACTCAGTAGTTTTTGCACCTGTTTAACCTTGCTAGGATATAGGTTTTGCTTGGCGACTCTCGAGTAATTAGCTGCCAATGAGCAGTTAATGCTTCCAAGCAGTAAATACTCGATTGTTGCTGGAAAATTCTGTTACGACAGACTGCTCTGCCTTCTCTTCAAAAGTGATATGGAGATATTGAGTCAAGAATACAAACGATTTTTACCTCATTTCCAGGTGATGATGTCTCGAGTTCAGTCTCATTCGATCTCCACAATGATTCAAAAAGATCTATCAGGAATATACTAAAACTAGCAGAACGAAAGGAGAGTCATCAGATTCTTTACAGTCAATTACATGAAAAAAATATATAATCAGATCAAGGAAGCTATCAAAAATCCGAGCAGTATGGTGAACGAGGAAGATGAAGGAGGGATCGAAGCGGAAGAAATTTCTCCTTCTTTGGAGGTCACCATTGCTCGCATGATAAGCTAATATCTAGCAAACAGCAAGTTATTCGAGGTGGTTGGCAGTAAAGGAGGCAGAAATTTGATCCAAAAAATGTATGAGTGGGAGACATAAATCAAGGAGCATCATTATGAACAGATCAAAAAAAGCGAGCCTTGGAAGGAGGACTCTATCGACTCATTTTTGAAAAAAGAGTTAGTTTGGTCTCAAATGCTGATTTCCCAACTCAATCGTCCAGCTTTATCTTGAAAGCCACAGTAGTTATTATTAATCTGATATGTTTCTCTTTGTAAAAAAGATTTGGAGTTATATATTCAAGATTCATCATTTTTTATCCTTTTCATCATTCCAGCCATAAATTGTTATAGTATTGCAGTTTTATCAGTGTTGTATGACCCACATTTTATAAATAAATATTTGTGATGGAGACCTGTTGTGGGAAGGTAAAGCTAAACGACTAGATCAAAACCAAAAATTACATAGGCTGTCTTATGCATTACTTCACACTTTCCTTTGTCTTCGTGTCAGTTGATTCCCTTCAACCCTATCTCTTCCAAAAGATGTACCAAATCGACAGGAAAGAACAAATCTAAAATTTCAGAAACGCCCTCGTTATCATTTTTGACATCGTCGTCAAATTAGCATGTGCTCCAGTCTTCGGATATCTTTGTGATAGATATGGGAGAAAAATGATCAACTTGTACGGAATCGTCTGTGTGAGTGTCACCATCGGTCTCATGCCATATGCTCCATCATACTGGTTCTATGTCATCCTTAGATGTGTTTATGCCACTGGTATCTGTTTAATTTATTCAGGGGCCATCGCCATATCCGTTGTGCCATTGTTGGCAGATTACGTCGATCACAAAAGTCGAGGCACTTGCGCTGCCTTTCTGGTGCTGATGTCCTCTCTCGGAGCACTATCTTCAGCTGAAATTAATTTCTCAGTGCTCAATAACGTCAGCAGCGATAGTAAAATTTTCATCCAGTATGGCATCATATCAGCCCTGATAATGTTGATAGGGTTAGCTTACACTTTGGTATGTCTTAAGCCAGGAAATGATTATTACGCCAGGGGAAAGAAAGTCAACCGCAGTCCTAAGGAATTGCTGCAGGTGGCAAAATAATCAATGAAATCACCTGAAATCACTAATGGATACACTGCTGCCTTTCTGGCGAGAGGAGATTCCATCCTCTTATCGCTTTACTTGGTTCTATGGACCTACAGCTTTTCCAATCCTGACTAAAGATCTGATAAAGAGTATGAAGAAGCATTTAGCAAATCTTCAATGTTGAGCGGGATTTCCTATGCCGTTATTATGTTGACTTGTATCATCTATGGTCGATACTATGAGAGGAGAAACTTTAGTCGATCGAAAGTTATGATTATTATGCTCTTTTTAGCTGCCCTTGGAGCTCTACTGCTCAACTTTGCCTCAGCTCCTACTGCTTACATTACTTATGTATCATTGGTGGTGCTAGGTGTTGGAATGTCAGGTCTTTTGACAGCTTCACTCTATCTTGTTAATGAGTATTCGACACCTGAGTCGAGAGGTTTCATCACAGGTCTTCAAACTTTCTTTGGAGTTACTGGCATCCTTTTCCAAACTGTGATTGGAGCCATCCTTTACGAGTTCGTTAACAGTACTGGTCCTTTCAATTACTTCGCAGGTACCTGCATAGTTGTCCTTATCATTACAATTTATATTTACAAAAACCGCAAGCAAGAGCTTCTCTCCACTAATCCGGCAGTAGATTCTAGCTCTCTTATCGAAGAACCAATCGACACACTTGCCGAGACATAAAATTGAAAGTGATGATTTGTGATCTTATAATTGACAAAAATCATAAAGGTGGCTGTTCTGATATCTGTTATGGCTCACAATTGTTCTCAACAAAACGTATGTTTTGCTTAAGGCACTATGCAAGAGTATTGGATACTGCACTGCGTTGACTCAGCAAACATTTTTCCACAAGTTTTTAGTATTATTGGATGAAGATTGATTTGAGTTCTAATTTAGAGAAAGACACATCTACGAGCATTTTCGTGAGCTATTCTATCTTTTCTTATTGTTGGTTTGCTAACACTTAAGCATGGCGTTCGGCGCCTTCGAATATTTGGAGGATCTTTCCTTGGTTGCCTTGTTTGAGGTGATAATAAGCCATGGCAATTGCACTTTGGAGGGGGTTTTGATAATCTTCAAAAATAGTCGGCTATTCTTCAGGTTAGGGCTATTCAACTGCATCTTCATTATTTTCGAAAATGTTGGCATTCATATCAGCTATCATGGGAATTCTCAAAAAATTATAAACCAGTTCCTATCTTGTAAATTCTACAATAAGTACAAACATACGTGAAAATTATTTTTGAGCAGCTGCCCACATTTATCTCTCTTTCTATCGATTCCCTGCTCCGTTGTTGGCAAAGCAGTCCATCAATCTTGACAGTTGACTCTTGGTCATGAGTCTATGTTTACTTTGTTAGTAATTTCGATGGAGTACCTTGACGAATTGCTCAGGTTGGATTTCAGTTGGAAAGATGCCTTCTTTATAACAGTTTTAACAAATTTGAAAGATTTGGTCCTCGACTTGAGTAACATAATACACCTCAGATTATGACTCTTCACAGATGTAGCAACTCAGTCGATCAGCATGTTTCAATTGAATACCTTTATTGTGCTATCGGGTTGGAAAGTTAATGATTCCCCAGTTTTCTAGAAAACCGTGAATTCTAACAATTACACTGACATCACCAACAAGTGTTCGCCTACAGTGTGCAGCTGAGAGATGTTTCTTGACATTTTCAAGCCACATACCGACCATGGTGTTGCGATAGTATTTGTACAACTTGGCATTACGAGTTCCAAAGGAGAATGAAAGATCTTGCTTCTATTCTTCAAAAAATTAGGGAAAGGCATCCTTTTAGATCTTGTGTATGTCTGTCAGAGAAAACCAAGCAGAAAAGGCAGGAAAGGTAAAATGTGAAGGTGGCTGGATAATAGTACTGGGTATCGTCATTCCATTTTGCTACATTCTGAGCCCCGAGCCTTGAGGTGCAAGATCAGCTGAATGGGTTATCAATTACGTCGGTACATGGTGCGGATGATGCGTTTGACCTGAAAGAGACCGTGCCCTTCATTAGGAGTTAATTTATAGCCACCTTGGACTTTTTTGAGATTGAGGACCATAGGCGGGCGATTGGGATTTTTCTTGAACATAAATCTGTGTTATAAATTATGATAAATACAATATCTCTTCACAGCATCCAAATCATACTTATCAGTTCTTCATTCTCGCAAAGCCTGCATCAACTTCTTTTTCCTATCTTCCTGCGAAAGAGAGTGATCTTCACATAATTTAGTCAGTTGCTAACGTATTTTTTTGTGTTTTTCATTCAAGGGCATGAACTGAATAGTTTCATAATAATTACTTTAAGCGAAGTGTTTGGGTAGTTGTTGTAGACTTGTGTTTTGGAGGTCTAAACGCATTCACGTACTTTGATGAAAAATTCGTCAACGTTGTTTTTGAATAGTTCGCCTGCCTTTTTGTTGTATGAGTCTGTCGCTTCATATTTTTTGACGTCGATGAAAATTAACCGTATGTGCTCCACCACTGTAAATATTAGATGCTCGCTGCCGTAGTTCCAATTTTTGGTCATCTACTCTCCTAAATCAACTGCTCCTGTTTAGCTATCAACCATTGGGTGGTAGACCTAGCTGACGAACATCACTTGAGGCGGCTTGCGAGGAAACTGCTAAAAAGTAATCTTGAACTTGAGCTTGGCATCCTTGTACAGACCGTATCGAACAAACAAAACTCCATGCCATACTGATTTTAAATAGAGATGTACCTTCGAGAGTGTCGAGTTGGGGCATGGTGTAAATGCCAAATTGCGATGAGTAGAGCAGGAGAAGTTTGCTGTATGGCGTATAATGTACTATTAGAAAGAGAGACAAGCTTCCTTTGCCTATGGTTTTTTAAGCGATTATTGGATGTTCTTCTGGAGAGCGACGAAGTTGACTGTGGACTTTTATGCCATTTAAAATATTATAGATCGGCGTGGACTA
>Ga0100379_10005204_pt1 | contig 11260 bp, 9 predicted proteins | sample CryGeymeta201503_FD_80418 | JGI IMG/M metagenome (GOLD analysis project Ga0100379, IMG submission 80418) | Groundwater microbial communities from Crystal Geyser aquifers in Utah, USA - Crystal Geyser metaG 2015-03 | ecosystem: Environmental > Aquatic > Deep subsurface > Groundwater | place: USA...
GGCGACGCGCAGGCGGTAGTGACCCGCCTCGGCTCCTCGCAAAGACGTGGAGACCCGCGGCTGACCCGAGCGACCCTGAATGCTCATGCGCTCGGCTGCGAAGAGCTCCACGCCGTGTATGGACGGCCCCTGTTCGGGCACGAGGTCCACGGTGACGGCGAGGATGCCGTCCGCCGGACCCCGAGTGAGGGAGAGGGCGATGCGGTTGCCTGCGTGGAGGTCGAAGGGCTCGGTGTAGAGGAAGTGGTGGGCCAGCTCTTCCGCGTCGTCGTGTGGCGCACCGCGCACGCTGACCGGGACCATGAGATCGAAGAGCGCGTGGGGCGGTTCCTGGAGGAAGAGGCGCATGCCGAAGAGCAAGCAGAGCAGCAGGCCCGCGAGGAGCCAGGTCTTCAGCAGCTCGGCGGGCGAGGCGCGGGACTCGGCCGGAGCTCTCGACGGCGTCGCCGCGGGGGACACGCCGGCGCTCATTTGCCGCCGTAGCCGCCGTAGCCGCTGCCGCTGCCGCCGTAGCCACTGCCGCCGTAGGAGGAGCGTTGGGGCGTGTAGTCGACCACTCGCGCGGCGGGGCCGTGAAAGCCCGTGTGCCAGATGATGGGTGCGGTGCTGTAGGTTTGGGGGTCGCTGCTGGGTGGAACCTGAACGGGCTCCGCGTGCCTGCCATAGACGTGCCCCGGGCCCGCCAACACCGCGCAGGCGCCGTAGCCGCCGACGACGACCAGTCCGAAGATTCCGTAGAGTGCGTACTTGAGCATGGCGTTCAGGCGAGGCTGGAGTTCTGCCAGCGCCTGCCCTCGAAGGAGCGGCGACGGACGAAGGCGATCAGGAGTGGGAGGGTGAGCAGCAGGGTCGCTGATCCGCAACAGCAGACCGATCCACCCATGCTTCGATGCTCGTGGTGCGTGATGACGGTCACGCTCAAGGCGGGCGGGAAGCCGGGCGGGCAAGCCTCGCGTGCCCAGTGGGGGGCGACGCGCAAGGTGTGCGGCCCCGGCTGGAGTCCCGCCAAGGTCGCGCTCGCGCTGCCCGTGGTCATGGCCATGCTGTGGAAGTCACCGACGTTGTCGGTCCATTGCTGGCCTTGCCCGCGGGTCATGTCGATCAGCGCGGAGTTCAGGCCCACCCAGGAGCCCGGCCCGCTGACTTCGTAGCGAACGTCGACCGCGGTGACGCCGTCCGGGACGGCGAAAGCCGGCGTGATCGTCGGTGTCGACACCGCGCCCGCGGGCGCGCTGGGGCAGCGTGTCGGCGGATGTGGCGCCGTCGGTGTCACGCCGGCGGAGGGCACGCCGATGACGCGCACCTCTCGTCCGGTGGCCGCGATGGCCTCGTCCGGCGCAGGCGGCATGCTCACCGGGCCGCTGACGAGCGTGGTCTCCGGCGGTGCGCCGCGGGGCGCGGTGATGGCGAAGATGGCCAGCATCAGCACGGCCGTGATGGCGAAGAAGAGGGCCGCCGGTTTGAGCTCGATGGTGTTGGGCTGCGCGGCGCCCACGCCTTGGGGGGAGGGCGGGCTGCCCGCGAGGCCGAACGCTTTCCAGACCTCGGCGCCCGACACGTATTCGCCCGCGGACCAGCTGATCTCCTTCGCGCTCTGCTCGCTGCTCAGGATGTAGGGCGGCGCGATGTAGTCGGCGGTGGCCACCGTCTCGCCCGCGGCGACCTTCCAGTAGAACTCGCCCAGCACGCTGCGCACCGTGGCGGTGCCGCGGTTGTAGGCCTTGTAGTTGCGGCCGGAGTAGACGGCGCGGAAGTGCTGGTCTTGCACCTCGGCGTTGCTCACGGGCGCGACGAAGGTGAAGTGCCCCGAGTCCTCGACCAGCCAGCGATAGCCTTGCGCGGAGTGCAGCAGGTACTCGGTCCAGGTGTAGGTGATGCCCTCGTCGACGACGTAGCGTTCCATCGTGCCGATCGCGCGCACATCGAGGCCACGCAGCGTGCCGCGGGTGCCCAGAGGCAAGTAGACCTTGCGCGCGAGCTCTGCGAGCTTGCCGACGACGGCCAGGTTGCCCGCCGTGTGATCGAGCAAGGAGTGGCAGGAGCTGCAGGCGGCGCGCTGCGCGGACTCCGGAGACGTGAGCTCGATGGGCGCGCCGCAGCTCGGGCAGGAGAGCTTGCCGAGCGCCACGCGCTCCTCGGGACGCGGGCCGAGCGCGCTCTTGGTGAAGCGCACGTCGTCGTGGGCGAGCTGCTTGCCCACGTAGAGCGTCGGCGGCGCCGTGCCGTCTCCGTAGTCGACGGTGGCGAAGCCCGAGGCCTCGCCCTCCAGATCGACGTAGCGACCCGACTCGCCCGGTGTGACGGGCTCAGGCAGCTCCCCTTCGGCGCTGACGAGCGTCGAGCCGCTCTTCTCGGCCACGACCCAGGTGCCCTGTGCGCCGGGCAGTGTGCCGCGGCCACCGACGACCACCTGGTCGAAGGTCGGCAGGCCCGAGGCGGCGACCGGATACGTCAGGTACCAGCGGCCCTGGGCCTTGGCGAGCCATGCCCAGCGACGTTGCGCGCTGAACTCCACGTACCACTCGTCCCAGGGGCCTTGGCCATGGTCGAGCTGCAGACGCCCACCCACCACGAATTCTTCGCCCGCGACCACGCCCCGATCGCCCACGGTCATCAGCGGCGCCGTGGGCACCAGGTCGGCCACCTTGCCCAGCGAGCGCAGGTCGCGGTCCGTGCGTACGACGGAGTGCCGACAGTAGGGGCAAATCTGCGCCGCCGAGGAGCCCAATCCGAACTGGATGGGCCCACCGCAATTGGGACAGGGTGCTTGGCGTCCGCCCGCCATGTGCGGTGTGTATCACGCGGCGCGCCGCGGCGTGAACCTGAATTTCCCAGCGAATGGGGGGCCCGACCGGGAGCGGCTACATGCGGACGTCGATGGTCGCGTCTCGGCGCAGCTCGACCAGCAGGGTCTGCTCCTGATGCGCCATCGCGCGGTCGAGCAGATCCCGATAGATCTCGTCGCGCTCCTGCGCGTAGGCCGGCACGTCGCTGTCCGCGCTGCCGCGCTCGATCAGATGGAAGACGTGGAAGCCCGTGTCGGTGTGCACGACGTCGCTCGTCTGCCCCGGCGTCAGGTGGGTCAGGGCCTGCTCCAGCTCCGGCGGGAGATCGCCTTGGGAGAGCCAGCCGAGATCGTTGAAGGCGTCGGAGTCCGGGTCCTGCTGTGCGGCCTGAGCCTCGGCGCGTAGAGCGGCCAGGGTGTCGGCGTCGGCGTCCGGAGGCGTGGCGAAGAAGGCGTGCGTCACGTGGAAGCGTACGGCGCGATGGGCCTGGCCGACGCGCTGGTCGTAGACGCGGCGGACGTCCTCTTCGGCGATGTTGACGCGGCCGCGCGCTCGCTGGTTCAGCACCTTCAGGCGCAGCAGCTGACGGCGAAGATCCGTGCGGTACTGGATGCGCGTGAAGCCCTGACCCTCCACCGCCTGCCAGAACTGCTCCTCCGTGAGGTTGTTCTGCTGCATGACGTTCTGCACGGCGCGGTCCACGTCGGCGTTGGTCACGCGGATGTGCATCTGGCTGGCGGCCTGTCGGAAGAGCTCTTCCTCCACCAGGCGGTCGACCACCTGATGACGCAGCTCGCCCAGCGCGGCGAGGCGCTCCTCCTGGTTCTGAAGCGCGAACACGCGCGGCAGAAAGGGCAGCATGCGACGTCGGACCTCGCTCAGGAAGATGGCCTGGTCGTTCACGACGGCCACCACGCGCTCGATGGTCTCGGCCTTCGAGTGGCTGGGCGCTTGTCCGAGCGCGATGCCCATCAGGAGCAAGGCCGCGATCCCGCGGCGAAGCTTCGGGAGGCCGCGAGTCACGGCGCCTCCACGCTCGGTCCCGGGGTCGGGACCTGAACCGCGGGCGCCGCCTCTGCGTCGGGGATGTCGATGTGCACGCTGGCGAGGGCGGCTGCGTTCTCGTTCACGTGGCCCTCCGTGCGCAGGCGCGTGAGGAACTCTTGAATCGCGTGCTCGCGCTTCTCGCGCCAGAGCCGGTTCTGGATCGGACGACGCACCTCCTCGAGGCTGCGGTTCAGCGCCGCCCGTCGGCCCGTGAGCTTGACGATGTGGTAGGCGTCGCCGACGCGGACGAGGTGGGGCGCCACCGAGCCGATCTGGGTCAGCGCGAAGGCCGCCTCGTTCACCTCGCGGGGGACGCTCTCGTGTGCGTCGCCGGGCTCCCCGGTGCGCGAGAAGAAGCGCAGGTCGCCGAATCGATCGCGCGTGTCCGGGTCTTCGTTGTTGGCCTCGGCGAGCTGGCGGAACAGGCCGACGTCGCTCGGCGCGGCTTGGATCTGTGCCAGCACGCGCTGCGCGGCGGCGCGATTCGCCATGCGGATGTCACTCGCGCGAACCTGCTCGGGCTTCACGAACTCGTCGCGATGGGCCTCGTAGTAGCTGCTGGTCTCCGCGTCCGAGATGTCCGACAGGCGGATGCGGTCTTCGAACTCGGACTTCATCATCTGCTGGATCATCACCTGATCCCGCGTGCGACGGACCTCGGGGTCGGCGTCGAGGCCGCGACGTTGGGCCTCCTGTGCCAGCAGCTCGAAGCGCACCATGTTCTCGAGGAACTCACGACGACGCTCGGGGCTGTTGTAGCGCGCGCGCAGATACGGGGATTGCTCCGCCAGACGCTGTGCGAATTCACCCACGGTGATCGTGGTGTCCCCAACCTGGACCAACGTCGCAGCGGCTTGCTGCGGTGTCAGCCCGTTCACCATGGGGCCCTGCGCGGCAGCCGCGTCCACGGGGGTCTCGGTTGAACCCGAACACGCGATCAGCAGCGGCAGGGCGAAGGCGAACGCGTAGCGAACTCGAAGCATCGAGGCGGACGTACCACCCCCCAGCCGCGCCGGCAACGCCGCGCTAGCCTGCGGCAGTTCAGGCCTCGGTGTCGCCGCCGCCGAGCAGGTCCTCGACCTGGGCGCGCAGCTCATCGAGATCGAAGGGCTTGTCGAGGAATGCGTCGGCGCCGTAGAGGGGCGAGGTCATCTCGTTCAAGCGCTCGCCGATGCCCGTGAGCATCAAGACCTTCGTGTGCTTGAGGTCGGGCTCTTCGCGCACGGCGCGGCAGACTTCCCAGCCGCTCATGCCCGGCATCATCACGTCGAGCACGATCAGATCGGGTTTCTCGGCGCGGGCCGTCTCCAGGGCTTCCTCGCCATCGGACGCTTCGAGGACGCGCGCCCCGAGCCGTTCGAGGTGACGCGCCACCAGGGCGAGGATCTCCAGGTCGTCGTCCGCGACGAGGATCGTGGTCTTGGTGTCGCTCGTGGTCATGGCAAGCCTCCGAAGGGCCGCATGGTCTTCGGTGCTCGGACTTCTGTCAATCGGGTCCGGAGATCCACGCCTTTGCGGACGGCCACGATGGCGTGCCTCGCCGCGCGATTCCGCTGCGCGAGAGCCTCTTCCCGCCTCGGGCTGCCGCGCGTCGGGCAGGCCGAGGGTGCTTCCCGCCACGCCCCTACGCGACCGAGGCCGCGCTCGGGCGCTCAGAGCTGCCCGATGTGGTCCTTGCCGATCCAACCGTGGCGATCGCCGCCCAGCTCGAGGTGCAGGAAGTCGGCCTCCGCGCCCAACACGCGTGCGCGCTCGCCTTCCGTGACGTCGCCTCTGGCTTGTGCGCGTGGATCCGGGCCCTCGAACAACGGCCCGTCGTCCAGCACGATGGCCGTGGCGCCGTGCTCGAAGACTCCTCGTTTCACGCCCAGGCCCCAGAGGTCCGCGCACAGCAGGAGGGCGACCAGCGGCGCCGCCACGGCCAGCCCCACGCGCGCGTTCTCGCCGCGCACGTAGCGCCTGACGACCAGAATCAGGAAGAGCAGAGCGTCGAAGGCCACGGCCAGCGCGGCCAGCAGGCGCTCCGAGAAGGGCGCCACCATGGCCTCGCCCATTGGGGGCCGCGTCAGCACCGTCGCCTCGCCCCGGCGTTGCGCCAGGCGACGACCGATCGCCGTGCGAGCGGCGTCGAGCCCCATGCGCGCGTCTTCGTCCCCAGGCCGCAGCGAAAGGGCCGTCTCGAAATGCCACACGGCTCGACCCAGGTGGCCCGTCTCTCCGTAGGCCGTGCCCAGGTCGTACTCGAGGTCCGGATCACGGACGCCTGCTTCCCGCAGCTGCTCCCAGGTGCGGATCGCTTGGGCGCGATCACCGGCCAGCCAGGCGTGGGTGGCGGTGTTCCAGAGAGCGCCCATGTCCTGAGCCGAAGCGCTGGCTAGCGAGCCCAACAGCGCCGCCAACGCGAACGCGGCCGCTAGGCCGAACTGCCTGAGAGACGTCACGGCTTCACCCCCTGGGGTGTAAGTCGGCCGAGGCGAACCATCAACGCTGCGGCACGCTTCAACGCTTGCTCCATCTCCCGCGGCTCCACGCCAGCGGCGCTGAAGCGCGCGAAGTCGCAGCTCTCGAGCTCGTCGACCACGCGTCGCGCCAGACCCTCGTCCGCGCCCAGATCGTACAGCTTGCGCTCGACCTGTCGCAGCGTGAGGCCGCGAGCGCTCTCGCCGAGTCGCGCGCCCAGAATGGTCAAGAGCGCCTCCGAGGCGGCGTCGTACACACCCTTGGCGTCGCCCGCCTTGGCCGCGTGGCGCCCCTTGTCGAGCAGCTTCTTCCCGGCCTTCAGCGCGGCCCGACCGGGGTCCTCGGCAGCTTGCTCCTTCCTTCGGCGCGCGAAGAGCAGGCCCAGGCCCAGCAGCGCGAACAGGCAGGGCGGCGCGGCCAGGGCGTAGGGGAACGCAGGCGACGCGGAGAGGGGCGCCTGGGCCCGCAGCAGCTCCGAGTGGACATGGATGGGGCGGAAGCGGATCGGTTCCTCGGCTGCCGGCGGGGACGTGGCGTCCTCGGCGTCGGGGGAATTCGAGGGCGGCTCCGCGATGGCGTTGCCGGCCGCCACCAAGTGTAGGGCTGGCGCCTCCACGCGTTGCCAGGTGCCCGCTTCGGGGTCGAAGGCGTCGAAGCCTAGGGCCGGGATGGTGTAGCTGCCGGGCCGCTCGGGCACGATCAGCCACTCCACCCGTCGTGTGCCGCCCACGCGGTCGCGGTCTGCGTGGATGTCGTCCTCGACCCGCGGCGCGAGGGCGCGCAGGCCGTCGATGGGTGGCAGCTCCAGGCGAACGTCGCTGAGGTTGCCGAAGCCCGTGACGGTGGCGGTGAGCGTGACGGCGTCGCCCGTGCCGACCTGATGACGATCGAGGCTGCTCTCGACACGGTAGCTACCGACCACTCCGCCCTGGGCGGGGCCGCCCTCGGGCAGCGGTTGGGCGTTGACCACCACGGGGACGCCCACGCGATGCAGGGTCTCCGGCGCTCGAAAGACGTCGAAGAGGGAGCCCGCGCGCACGTCGACTTCGGGCGCGCCGATGGTCAGCGGCCCGGGCTCCAGGGGGAAGGCCGCGAAGCGCAGCAAGAGATAGACGCGGAAGGGAATCCCTGCGACGCGCTGCACGTGGGCGTCGAGCGCGCGGTTCTGGGGCAGGAGATCTCGCGTCCAGAAGCGATTCGCGCTGGGCTGCTGCGTGATCGCGGGCGCGGACGAGAGGGGCGCGCGCGTGTAGAGGTAGACGGTGACCGTGACCTGCTGGCCGACGTAGGGATCCGCCCTGTCCACCGTGGTCTGGAGAAACGCCTGACCATCGAAGCGCGCGCCGTTCAACCCCTCGACCGAGGTGCCGGGGTCCGCCCACGGATCGGGTTTGACGTCGTCCGGCATGGGAACGGCCGGCTGCGGCGGTGAGCTGGGATTCGCCTGGGACGACCCGGACGCGCCGACCTGCACCACCAGGGTGTTGCTCTGAATGGTGCGGGAGCCGAGCTGGACCTGAGCCGCCGGGATCGTGAACCGGCCCGAGCGACGCGCGCGCAGCGTGTAGCTGAAGACCGTCGTCACCTGCAGCTGCTGCCCCATCTCGAGGCTCTGCTGCTGGTCGCGGCCCACGACCTCGAAGTCCGAGAGATCCGGCGGCTGGACGTGCGCGTTGCCGCCCGTCACGTCGACCTCCAGCTGGAGGCGGAAAGGGTCGCCGACCGCCACCTGCGTGCTGCTCGCCGTCATCACGGCGGTCGCGCTGAGCTGGGCGCTGGCGGAGGTCGCGAACAGCCACAAGACGCAGACCAGGCTGACGATGCGGGTTCGGACCATCACCAATCCTGCGCCGGTGCACGCCTGTCGCGACCGCCCCGTTGACGGGCCCTCAGTTGCTGCAGGCTCTCTTCGCCGTCTTGGAGGGCGTCGAGCAGTCGGCGCGAGTGCTCGGGCAGAGCCTGCCCGGGTGGTGCCTGCTGGTCTTGCTGATCCTGACCCTGCTGACCCTGACCTTGCTGGTCTCGATTCTGCTGATCCTGACCCTGCTGGTCTTGCTGATCCTGACCCTGTTGGTCTTGGTTCTGCTGGTTCTGCGGGTCTTGGTTCTGCTGGTCTTGGTTCTGCTGATCCTGACCCTGCTGGTCTTGGTTCTGCTGGTTCTGCTGGTCTTGGTTCTGCTGGTCTTGGTTCTGCTGGTTCTGCTGATCCTGACCTTGTTGGTCCTGCTGATCCTGACCCTGTTGGTCTTGGTTCTGCTGGTTCTGCGGGTCTTGGTTCTGCTGGTTCTGCGGGTCTTGGTTCTGCTGGTTCTGCTGGTTCTGCTGGTCCTGCTGACGTTGCGCGTCTTCCTCCTCCTGGATCCGCCTCAGGGCGAGCTCCAGGTTCCACGCGGCGTCGCGGTTGCCTGGCTTCAGCCGCAGCGAGCGGCGAAAACCATCCGCGGCTTCGCGGAAGAGCCGTTGCGCCTCTCGATGATCGGGCTCCGCGGCGGGGGGTGCACCTAGCCCACCGGCAGCTCCGCTCGCGCCCGGCGCGCCAGGCAGCGGGCTCGGCGAAGGCGCCGCACCTCCCGCGGCCGCGGGCGCCGCGGCGCTGCCCGTCGCCGCGGCGTCACCCTGGCGATAGAAGGCAAGGCCGAGATCGTAGTAGGCGGCGGAACGGATCTCTCGGTCAGCCGGTGGCTCGGTCGCGGCCAGGAACGCCGCGCGCGCCGGATCGAGGTCGCCCGCCGCCATCAGCGCGAGCCCGCGGTCGAGGTGAACGGCGCCTTCCGACGGCAGCCGTCGCACCGCCGCCTCGTAGGCTTCGCGGGCGGCCGAGTAGTCTTGCTCGGCCATGCGCTGGTTGCCGCGCTCCACATCCGCGTCGCGGCTGCGGAAGAGATCGAAGGCCAGGGCCGGCGAGCTGACGAGCAGGCTCAGCGTCAGCGTCAGCAGCGGTATCGCAAAGCGAACACGATTCATCCGCGCCTCCTTCGCCGTCGACCGATGAAGGCCGTGGGCAGCAGGCCCTCGAGCACCAAGAGCAGGAAGGCCGGCAGAAGCGCCAGCGGATAGCGCTCCTCGTCCACGGTCACGCGCCGCGCGCGTCGCTCGGCCTGGCGCATGTGTCGCATCTCTCGTCGGATCTGGTCGATGCCCACGCTACCTCGTCGGGCCCGAAAGTACTTCCCCCCGGTGCTCTCGGCGAGCGCTCGCAGGCGTGTCTCGTTCTCGGCCGTCAGCGCGGAGGTGACGAGCTGGCCGTCGGAGTCCCGCACATAGCCCGTCCAGGTGCCGTCGGACGAGTAGGTCGGGATGGGTTCGCCCGAGCGCGATCCGATGCCCACCACGTAGAGCTTCACGCCGTGCTGCTTCAGCTGCTGGGCCGCCGCCTCGGGATCGCCCTCGTGATCCTCGCCGTCGGTGATCAGGATGACGACGCGCGACGCCTGTGTCGCCTGATCGCCGGACTCCTGCGGCGAGGCCGAGCGTTCCATCAAGCGGTCCGAGGCGACCAGGGCGCGACCGATGGCCGTGCCGCCGACGGGCATGTCGTAGGGCCCCATGTCGCGCAGGAAGAGCTCTGCGGCTGCGTAGTCCGTGGTCATCGGAAACTCGATCGTCTCACCGGCGAAGGCGACCACACCGACGCGGTCACCGCCCAGCTCTTCGAGGAAACGAGTGAGCTCGGCCTTGGCTCGGGTGATGCGATCCGGTCGCACATCGCGCGCGAGCATGCTCTTGGAGAAGTCGAGCGCGACGACGACGTCGATGCCGCGCTTGCGCAGCACGCGTGTCCGGCTGCCGTAGCGCGGTCCCGCGATCGCGACCACGAGCAGCGCCAACCCTGCCAGCAAGAGCACGATGCGAGTCGCTCGCCACGGCGCGGCGCGACCGACGACCAGCTCCTGCAGTGTCTGCTCTTGGCCGAAGCGCTGGGTGGCGCGTCGACGCAGGCGCGCGGCCAAGTACGCCAAGAGCGCCACCACGGGCAGACTCAGGAGCAGCCAGAGCAGGCTTCCGTCACGGAAGGTCATGGCCACCTCCGCAGCAAGAGCATGCTGAACAGCGCTTCGAGCAGCAGCAGGACGAGCGCGGGCCAGGCGAAGGCGGGATAGAGTTCTCCATAGACGCGCCCGGCGTCCTCGATGGCGCTCTTCTCGAGCCTATCGAGGATGGTGTGGAAGCTGCGCTCGAGGCCGGCGCGATCACTGACGGCGAAGTACTCGCCGCCCGTGCTCTGGGCGATGGTGCGCAAGAGCTCGGGGTTCACGGGGAAGCTGCCGCTACCCCAGATGGGTTGTCCGAACAGGTCGCGTCCCTGCTGGACTCGCGCCTCGTCCGATTGGCCCATCAAGATGGTGAAGACCTTCACCTGCATGGTGTGCGCGAGCTCGGCCGCTTGGTCGGGGGTGATGTTGCCCGAGTTCGAGTCGCCATCGGTCAGCAGGATCACGACCTTGCTCTTGGCATGCGAGCGCCTCGAGCGGTTGAGCGAAGTGCCGAGGGCGTTGCCGATGGCCGTGCCGTGGCCGTCGATCGCGCCGAGCGAGAGCTGTGCGATGGCCTCGCGCAGCGCGGCCTTGTCGGTCGTCAGCGGCATCAAGGTGTAGGCGTCTCGGCCGAAGACGACGGCGCCGATGCGATCGTTGAAGCGACGACGAATGAAGTCGTCGACGACGGCCTGCGTCGCGGCGAAGCGATCGGGGCGGATGTCCGACGCCTGCATGGAACCCGACATGTCGAGCGTGAGCACGATGTCGATGCCCTCCACCTCCGAGCGGTCGCGCGCGTGGATGCTCTGCGGACCCATCAACGCCAGCGCCAACAGAGCCACGGCGGTCACGCGCATGGCCGCGGGCAGCGGCGTGAGGAAGAGCTTGCGGCCGCCTCCCGTCATGCGGAGCTCGTGCACGCGGCTGAAGCGCAGCCGGGGTCGGGCGCAACGCTGGAGGTAGGCGCGGGCGGCGAGCACCAAGGGCACC
>Ga0100379_10005207_pt1 | contig 11257 bp, 6 predicted proteins | sample CryGeymeta201503_FD_80418 | JGI IMG/M metagenome (GOLD analysis project Ga0100379, IMG submission 80418) | Groundwater microbial communities from Crystal Geyser aquifers in Utah, USA - Crystal Geyser metaG 2015-03 | ecosystem: Environmental > Aquatic > Deep subsurface > Groundwater | place: USA...
CGAGGAAACGTTCCTGCGTTCCCGGCCGGATCCGGCGCTGCGGGGATCGGGAAACCGGGCGCTCCTCCTTTCACTCCACCGCGAACTGATCCGGATCCGGAAGACCGATCCGGTCCTGTCCCGGACGGACCGGGAGGGAATGGAGGCGACCCCCTTCGAGGAGGAAAGCGCGCTCTTCATCCTGCGCCGGGACGGCTCCGCGCAAACCGCGGCGGTGTTCCATTTCGGGAATGTTCCGGCGACCCTGCCGCTTCCCCTTCCCGGCGGGCATTGGAAGAAGGTACTGGATTCCGCCGACGTCCGCTGGGGCGGCCCGGGGGGAGCGGCGCCCGAACGTCCGGACCCGCTCGGGGGGGTCGTATGCGCGCTCCGGCCGGACTCCTTCATCCTGTTCTCGAATTCCGGAGAGGAGAATCGCTGAATGGATCGATACGTCTGCATCCACTGCCACTTCTACCAGCCGCCCCGGGAGAACCCCTGGCTGGAGGCGGTCGAACTTCAGGACTCCGCATTCCCCTACCACGACTGGAACGAGCGGATCTCGGCCGAATGTTACGCGGCCAACGCGTTTTCCCGGTCCCTCGCCGGGGACGGGCGCATCGAAAAGATCGTCAACAACTACTCCCGCATCAGCTTCAACTTCGGCCCGACGCTGCTGTCCTGGATGGAAGAGAAATCCCCCGCGGTGTACCGGGCCATCCTCGAAGGCGACCGGGAAAGCCGCAAGACGTTCTCGGGACACGGCTCCGCCCTGGCGCAGGGGTACAACCACATCATCCTTCCCCTGGCCAACGCGCGGGACAAGGCGACGCAGGTCCGCTGGGGGATCCGGGATTTCACGCACCGGTTCGGCCGGCCGCCGGAGGGGATGTGGCTCCCGGAAACCGCGGCGGACGTCGGCACGCTGGACGTCCTGGCCGGCGAGGGGATCCGGTTCACGATCCTCGCCCCCCGCCAGGCGGCCAAGGTGCGAAAAAAAGGGAGCCGCGACTGGCGCGACGTCAGCAACGGCAGGATCGATCCCACGATCCCGTACGAACTTCGTCTTCCTTCGGGCCGGAAGATCTGCCTGTTCTTCTATGACGGGCCCATCTCCCAGGGAGTCGCCTTCGAGCGGCTTCTCGACAACGGGGAGTTCCTCGCCAACCGCCTGCTGGGGGCTTTCTCGGACCAGCGTCCGTGGCCGCAGCAACTGGTGCATATCGCCACCGACGGCGAGACGTACGGCCACCACCACACCCACGGCGAGATGGCCCTTTCGAAGGCGCTGCAGCTCCTCGACGCGAACCCGGAGGTCCGCATCACGAACTACGGAGAGCACCTGGAGAGATTCCCGCCCACGCACGACGTGCGGATCTTCGACAACAGCTCCTGGAGCTGCGTTCACGGCGTGGAGCGCTGGCGGAGCGATTGCGGGTGCAATTCCGGCGGCCGTCCGGGGTGGAACCAGGAATGGAGGAGACCGCTTCGGGAGGCGATGGACGGACTCCGGGACACCATCGCCCCCCTGTTCGAAGGGGAAGGGAGGAAGGTCTTCAAGGACCCCTGGGCCGCCCGGGAAGAGTACATCTCGGTGATCCTCGACCGGTCCGACGCCTCCATCGACGAATTTCTCGCAAGGCACGCCGCCGGGAAGCTGACGCCGAAGCAGAAGACCCGGGCGCTCCAGCTGATGGAGATCCAGCGGCAGGCCATGCTCATGTACACGAGCTGCGGATGGTTCTTCGACGATCTCTCGGGGATCGAAACGGTGCAGGTCCTCCAGTACGCCGGCCGCGTCATACAGCTTTCCGGGGATATCTTCGGCGATTCCGTCGAAGCCGGGTTCCTTACGCGGCTCGAGCGGGCAAAAAGCAACGTGCCGGAGCACAAGGACGGACGCGCCCTGTACGACAAGTTCGTGAAGCCGGCCACGGTGGACCTGCACAAGGTCGCGGCCCACTACGCGATGAGCGCCCTCTTCGAGAATTACGGCGAGCGGGACCGGATCTACTGCTACGACGTCGAACGGCATGACATCCGCGTCCGGACGGCGGGCAGGACGAAGCTTCTCCTCGGAAGGGCGCGGGTCACCTCGGAGATCACGCGGAAAACGGCGTTCGTGACGTTCGGCGTCCTGCACCTGGGGGATCACAACATCAGCGGAGGGGTCCGCGACTTCCGGGGCGAGGAGGAGTACGAGACCCTCACCCGGGAGATCGGGGACGTCTTCAAGAGCGCCGACCTCCCCGAAGCGATCCGGACCGTGGACAAGCAATTCGGCCTGGGGACCTACTCCCTGAAGCTGCTGTTCCGCGACGAATTGCGGAAAATCCTGCACATCATCCTCGACCAGACCCTCTCCGGGACGGAGGCGAGCCACCGGGAGATCTACAATCAGCACGCCAGCATGATGCGGTTCCTCTCGGGCATGGACATTCCGCTCCCCGATCCCCTGCACGCCTCCGCGAAGGTCACACTGAACGCGGGGCTGCGCCGGGCCGTGTCGGCGGAGACCCTGGACGCGACCGCCATCCGCGGGCTATTGGAAGAGGGCAGCACCATCGGGATCCAGCTCGTATCGGCCGGCCTCGGATTCCCGCTCCAGAAAAGAATCGACGCGATCGCGAACGACTTCCGGGAGAAACCCGACGATCTCGGCCTTCTCCACCGCTTCGAGGAGGCGGTGGAAATGGGCCACGACCTCCCCTTCGAGGTGCTCTTCTGGGGGGCCCAGAACATCTACTTCGAGCTGTTGCAGACCGTCTATCCCGGTTTCCTGACGAAGTCCCGTGAAGGGGACGAACAGGCGGCCCTCTGGATCGGGCTGTTCCGCTCCATCGGAAAGAAGCTCTCGTTCGTCGTGCCGGAGGATTGACCCGTGGCGACGCTCCGAATCCCCGCGGCCACCTACCGGTTCCAGTTCCACCGGCGGTTCCGGTTCGAACACGCCGTCGCCCTGGTCGCGTACCTGGAAGCCCTGGGCGTCACCGACCTGTACGCCTCGCCGATCTTTCAGGCCCGCCGGGGCAGCCTTCACGGCTACGACGTGACCGACCCCACCCGGCTGAACGCCGAGCTGGGGGGCGAAGGGCATTTCGAGTCGCTGGCGAAGGCGCTCAAAGGCCGGGGAATGGGGCTCCTGGTGGACATCGTCCCCAACCATATGGCCGCGAGCGTCGAGAACCGGTGGTGGATGGACGTCCTGGAGAGCGGACAGGGGTCGCCGTTCGCCGGGTTCTTCGACATCGACTGGCACTCCCCCAAGAAGGCGCTCAGCGGCAAGGTCCTCCTCCCCATCCTTGGCGGGCCGTACGGTCGGATGATCGAAGAGCAGGAACTCTCCCTGCACCTGGAAAAGGGCGGCTTCCTCGTCCATTGCCATTCCGCGAAGCTTCCGGTGTCCATCCATTCCTACCCGCGGATCCTTTCCCTGCGGCTTTCGTCGCTGGAGGAGACGTACGGGCCGGACCACCCTTCCTTCCGGGAGCTGTGGGACCTGATCACGACGATCGAACACCTCGCAAAGACCACAGCGGTGGATGCGGAATCGGCCCGCGAGCGATACACCTCCGAGGAGGAAATCAAGGAGCGTCTCCTGCGCCTGTACACGGAGCGCCACGAGATCCGGGAGCACATCGAGGAAACCTTGCGGACCGTGAACGGGCGGAAAGGCGATCCCGCCAGCTTCGATCCCCTCGACCGCATTCTCTCAGAGCAGCACTACTGGCTCTCCTTCTGGCGGCTGGCCAACGAGGAGATCAACTACCGGCGGTTCTTCGCGGTCAGCGAACTGGTCAGCCTCCGGGTCGAGGACCCGCGGGTCTTCGACGCCTCCCACGATCTGGTCCTCCGGCTGGTCCGGGAAGGAAAAGTGACCGGCCTGCGCGTGGACCACATCGACGGCCTCTACGATCCGCACGGGTATCTCGTCCGGCTCATGCAGCGGCTGACGGGGTCGGAGGATGCAAACCCCTCCCCGGGATTCTACGTCCTGGTCGAGAAGATCCTCGGGAGGGACGAGGTGCTTCCGCCCGCGTGGCCGATCCACGGAACGACGGGATACGACTTCCTGAACGCGCTGAACGGGGTCTTCGTCAGCGCCGGGGGCGTCAAGACCATGGACGAGATCTACGCGCGGTTCATCGGAGTCGCACCGAACTTCCGGGAGACGGTCTACCGGAGCAAGAAGATGGTGATGGACTCCCTCTTCGCGGGCGAGATGCACTCGCTGGGGCAGCACCTCGGGAGGCTGGCGGAGCAGGACCGGTACGCCCGGGACCTCCCCCGGAAGGAGCTGCACGCCGCGCTGATCGAGGTGACGGCCTGCTTCCCCGTATACCGGACGTACGCCCACGGTCATGAACTGCCCGCCCGGGACGTCCGGTACATCGCGAAAGCCCTGAAAGAGGCGCAGCAGCGCAGCACGGAAGCGAGCACTCCCGTGTTCGACTTCCTGCGGCGGGTCCTGCTGCTGGAGATCCCCCCGGGACTCGCCGGGACCGAGAGGGAGGAGTGGCTCCGGTTCCTGATGCGCTGGCAGCAGTTCACGGGCCCGATCATGGCGAAGGGGTTCGAGGACACTTCTCTGTATATCTACACCCGGCTCGTCTCCATGAACGAGGTCGGCGGAAATCCCGCCTCCGCGGGAGTGCCCGTGAACGCCTTCCACATCCGCTGCGGGACGGCGGCGGACCGATGGCCCCATACCATGAACGCCACCACGACCCACGACACGAAGAGAAGCGAGGACGTGCGGGCCCGGATCAACGTCCTCTCGGAGATCCCGGAGGAGTGGGAGACGCGTCTCCGGCAATGGACCCGGCAGAACGCCGGAAAGAAACGGATCGTGAACGGGGTCGCGACGCCGGACCCCGGCGAGGAGATCCTCCTCTACCAGACGCTCCTGGGTGCGTGGCCCATCGAGGAGAAGGAACTCCCCGGTCTGCAGGCCCGGATCGGGAGCTACATGGTGAAAGCCCTGCGGGAGGCGAAGGTCCATACCCGATGGATCCGACCCAACATCGCCTACGAAAGCGCCGTGAAGGAGTTCGCCGCCTCGCTGCTGAAGGATCCGTCCCAGGAGACCAGCGCGTTTCTGGCCGATTTCCTCCCCTTCCAGCGGAAGGTCGCCCATTACGGGGCGCTGAACAGCCTGGCCCAGGTCCTGCTGAAAATCGCCGCCCCGGGGGTTCCCGATTTCTACCAGGGGACGGAACTCTGGGATTTCTCGCTGGTGGACCCGGACAACCGCCGGCCGGTGGATTATCCGCACCGCACCCGCCTCCTCACCGAGCTGATGATCATGGAGCGCCGGGGGCTCACCCCCCTTGCCGGGGAGCTCCTCTCTTCCTGGGAGGACGGGCGGGTCAAGCTGTTCACGACGTACAAGGCGCTCACTTTCCGGCGGGACCGGAAGGAGCTGTTTCTGGACGGCGCCTACGTGCCCCTGACCGTAACCGGCGGAGTGAAGGACCACGCGCTGGCGTTCGCGCGGAAACGGGGCGACGCATGGGCGATCGCGACGGTCCCACGCCTTGCGACCCGCCTAGCGCCGCCGGGGCAATTTCCCCTCGGGCTCGGGGTCTGGGGGGCGCGGACCGCCGTCCGGCTGCCGACGGAGGCTCCGGGCAGATGGCGCAACGTCTTCACGGGGGAGATCCTTCACGCTGCCGGTCGCGGCGGAGCGAAGCTGCTGCACCTGCACGCGGTGTTCCACGACTTTCCGGTAGCGCTCCTGGAGGGCGCCCCGGAGCCGTGAATCACCGAACCCTTGCGACCCCGAAAAGGAGGAGACGATGATCGAGGAGTTCCTGCAGCGGGAGTTCCGCCACAACCGGCTCTCGGAGTACCTCGTCTGCCTGACGATCATCATCGGGGGCATCGTCGTGGTTCGGATCGTGGAGGCCCTGGCATTGCCGCGCCTGAAGGCGTGGGCGGAGAAGACCTCGTCGACATGGGACGACTTCCTCGTCGACCGGATCCACCGGACGGGTGTCCCGCTGGCCTACCTCGGAATCGTGCAGGCCGCCCTGCGGGTCCTGACGCTTTCGCCCCGTCTCGAGCGGATCATCGACATGGCGGGGATCGTCCTCCTGACGCTCCTCGCCATCGTCTTCACCGTCGCGCTCGTGCGGTACGGCTTCGAGGAGTACATGCGGAAGCAGGGGGAGGACGCCACCAGGAACCGCGCCCTGAAGGGGGTCGTCAGCCTGACAAAGGCCCTGGTCTGGATCATCGGCGCCCTCTTCCTGCTCGACAACCTCGGGTTCAAGATCTCCACCGTGATCGCGGGGCTCGGCATCGGCGGGATCGCCATCGCCCTCGCGGCGCAGGCCATCCTCGGCGACCTGTTCGGCTACTTCGTCATCCTGTTCGACCGCCCCTTCGAGATCGGCGACTTCGTCATCGTCGGCGACTACATGGGCGTCATCGAACGATTCGGCATCAAGACCACGCGCATCGCGAGCCTCGGCGGCGAGCAGATCGTCATGTCCAACAAGGACCTCACCGACTCGCGGGTGCGCAACTACAAGCGGATGGCGAAGCGGCGGGTGGTGTTCCGGCTCGGCGTGACGTACCAGACCCCGGCGGATCGTCTCCGGGAGATCCCGGGGATCGTCGCGGAGATCTTCCGGGAGATTGCGGGGGCGACCCTGGACCGGGTCCACTTCTTCTCCTACGGGGACTTCAGCCTGATCTACGAGATCGTCTATTACGTCGACGGGAACGACTACACGAGATACATGGACCTCCAGGAGAAGGCCAACCTGCGGATCTACGAGGAGTTCGAGAAGCGCAGGATCGAGTTCGCCTACCCGACCCAGACCTTGTACCTGCCAAAGACCTGAGGACCTCGCTCAGGTGGCGTCTTCGGTGGGCGTGACGTCGCTCCGATCCGTCATCGCCCACTTGAGGAGCGGCGGGGTGACGAGGGTGGTCACGATCACCATGATGACGACCGCGGAGTACGTGGTCGCCCCGATCACTTTTTCCCCCTCGAAGACGAGGGACGCCCCGATGCTGGCGAAGATCAGCCCGACCTCGCCGCGGGGGATCATCCCGATCCCCACCGCCCAACGGTTGACCGTCCGGTCGAGGACCCCGAGGGAGCAGACCTGCTTTCCGGCGATCGCGGCGATCGTCAGCAGGAGGGCGAGCCAGAGGGCCTCCGTCGAGGCGAACGCGGTGAGGTCCACCTTGGATCCCATCTGGACGAAGAAGATCGGGGCGAGAAGTTCCACCAAGGGACGAAGTTCCTCTTCGAGATAATGGATGTTCCGCTCCCCGAACTTCTGAAAGTGGACCGGCTCGAGGATGAGCCCCGCGGCGAACGCACCGACGATCGGCGCCAGGCCCGCCACCCCGGCAAGGTGGGCCAGGAGAAAGCAGAACGCGAGCGAGACGCCGATCAGAACCCCCGCCCCCCGCAGCCGGGCCGCCCCCGAAAAGAGCCGGGGCGTGATCCACGTGCCGAGGAGAAGCGAGCCCGCGAGGAACCCCACCGCCTTCAGGGTGATCTCCACCTGCGGCCAGACTCCGGAAGAAGCCCCGCCCTGCCCCGCCGCAACGATGGAGCCGGAGATGGCGGCGAGGATGATCAGCCCGAGGACGTCGTCGACGACCGCGGCCCCGAGGATGATCCGCGCCTCCTTGCCGCGGGATTTCCCGATGTCCTGGAGGACGCGTGCCGTGATCCCGACGCTCGTGGCGCACAGGGTGGCCCCGAGGAAGGCGTGGGTCTGCCAGGAATGTTGCGGAACGAGCCAGGCGCCGACCAGCCACCCGAGGGCGAAGGGGGCGGCGACCCCCAGCACCGCCACGAGGAACGAGGAGAGCCCCACCCGCAGGATGTCCCGGATCGTCGACTCCAGCCCCACCTCGAACAGGAGCACCACCACGCCGATCCTGGCGAAGAGGTCGACGCCGGGATCGGTCGCGATCCCTTCGAGTCCGTGCACGCCCGCAAGGTAAAGGTTGCCGAGGAGAACCCCCGCCAGCAGCTCCCCGAGGACCGCCGGCTGCCCGAGCACGACGGCCAGGTGCCCCATGAGCTTCGCGGTCACGAGGATCACGACGAGGTACAGGAGGAGCGGGACGGAGGGGTCCTCCCCCGACGCGAACGCGATCGCGGGAAACAGGAGAACGGCGGCGAGGAACAGAATTCCGGCGGACGGTATTTTTCTCGGCATGCGGCCCCTTCTTTTTATCGATCCGGTGGGTGATCCTGGCCCCGTGCGTGCGATCCCATCCTGCGGCGCGGACCCGCCGCCGTTACGACGTGCTCCTTCCGTAATAGTAGTCGATGATGTCCCGTTTCGAGATCATCGTCACGATCTCGGCCGGCCGCTCTTCCCGGGCCACCGGCAGCTCGTCCACGTTGATCGCCGCCATCTTGTCCAGCGCCTGCTGGAGCGAGTCGTTCCAGTGCACCCGGACGACATTGGGCGTCGCGACGTCGCGCGCCACGATCAGCTGATCGATCGTCTCCTCGAAGAGGACCGCGCGGATGTCGTTGATCGACACGATCCCGGTCATCCGGCCGTCCCGGTCGACCACCGGGAAATGGGATGCCCCCGAGCCGGTGACCGTCTTCACCAGCTTGCCGAACGGCATGTTCTCCGGGATGCGGATCACCGGGCGTTCGATGACCGCTTCGTGCACCCGGATCTTCTCCAGCATCCCCCGGGCGAACTCGGTGAGGTGCGCCGGCGACGCGATCCGGCTGATCTGCTGCTTCTCGTACAGGCTGGTGTTGCGCAGCAGCAGGTACGAAGTCGAGGAAACGAGCATCAGCGGGACCAGCAGGGTGTAGCTCGCGCTCATCTCGCACGCCATGATGATGGCGGAGATCGGTGTCTTGGCGACGCCGGCGAAGAAGCCGCCGATCCCCACGAGGACGAACGAGCCGGGGTTCACGACCCACTCCGGGGCGACCTGGTGACCGAGGAAGCCGAACGCCCCGCCGAGCATCGCCCCGATGAAGACCGAGGGGCCGAACACGCCGCCGCTCCCGCCCGATCCGATGGTGCAGGAGGTGCCGATGATCTTCAGGAAGACGAGGAGGAGCATCGTCCACCAGATCACCTTCCCCTCGAGGGCCATCTGCACCCAGCCGTAACCGCCGGCCGTGATCTGGGGGAACGCATAGGCGATCGTCCCTAACATGAGCCCCCCCACCGCCGGTTTCAGCATCTTGTGGATCCGAAGCGGCTCGAAGAAACGGTCCCGGGACCCGTAGAAGACGCGGACGTAGAGGAACCCGGTCAGCGCGCAGACGACCCCGAAGAGGGCGTACGGAAGAAGCTCGCCGGGCAGGGACAAATCGACCGGACCGGGGAAGAAGAGCGCCCCCCGCTTGTAGAGTTGCGTGTAGACGGCGTACGACGTGATCGACGAGACGATGCAGGGGAGGATCGCTTCGTACTCGAACTCCGTCTCCCGGTACAGCACCTCGGGGGCGAACAGGGCCGCGCCCAACGGCGCCTGGAAGATCGCACCGATCCCGCCGGCGGCGCCGGCCAGTACGAGGATCCGCCTCTCGCGCGCCTTCAGCTTCAGCAGGGTGGAGAAGACGGACCCGAACCCCGACCCGATCTGCGCGATCGGGCCTTCCTTTCCGGCGGACCCCCCGGTTCCCATCGTCAAGGCCGATGCGATGATCTTGATGAACGGTACTCGTTTCCGGATCCTCCCCCCCCGGAGGTGGAACGCCTCGATCATGGCGTCCGTCCCGTGCCCCTCCGCCTCCGGGGCGACGAAATAGACGATCACCCCGGAAACGAGTCCTCCGAGGGCGGGGATGAGGAAAAACCAGAGGGAACGGACCGGGGCGAGCGTGAAGAGCGACGCGGCGGGAGATCCCGCCCCCGGCTCCGCATACCCGGTGAATGCTTCCAGTACGTTGTGCAGCATCCATCCGAGGAGACGGTCGAACAGGATCGCCCCGAGGCCCGCGACGATCCCGACTCCGATGGAAAGGAGCATGAGGCGGAATTGCGAAGGAAGCCGGGACAATTCCATCGAAAGCCAATCCCGAAGTTGTTCGATGATTTTCACTTCGTTATCATACAAATCATTTGTGTTAGAATCAACGAAACAACTTCCGGGGAAAGGAGATTTTTTCGCGTGAAGAAGATGTCGCCCGCCCGGAGGGACCGGGAGATCGCCGACGTCCTCGACAACCTTCGCCGTGTGTTCAAGGTGGTCCACCGGTACTCCAAGCACGCCGAAAAGATCGGAGGATTGACCGGGCCCCAGGTGTGGGCGATGAAGGTCCTCGCGGAATCCGCCCCCCTGCGGGTGACCGACCTCGCCCGGCGCATGTACCTCCACCCGTCCACGGTGGTCGGGATCCTCGACCGGCTGGAACAGCGGGGCCAGGTCACACGAAAACGATCGGAGAAGGACCATCGCGTGGTGACGGTCGCCTTGACCGGAAAGGGACGCGAGACGGCGTCGAAAATCCCGGAGATCGCGCAGGGGCTTCTCTTGAAGGGGCTGAGGGAAATGTCCGCCGGCGACATGGAAACCGTCTCCGAAGGGTTGCGGATGCTGGTCGGCATCCTCGGCGTGGAGGGGATGCCGCCGCCCCTTCTTCTTTCTCCGGAAGTCAACGAGGGGGGGGGAGAGATCAACGATTCGGAGGATCGTACAGGAGAACAAGCGTGAAGATCACGGCCCGCCTCGTCGTATCCCTCGTTCTCGTGGTCGGCCTGACGGCGGTCTCTTTCTCGTTCTACCAGGTGCGGGCGGAAAGGGTCCGCCTGACGTCCGAGCTGGAGCGGCGGACCATCGTCCTGGCCGAAAGCATCCAGGAGTCCGTCACCCCCCTGGTCGCGTCGGATTCCTCCGGAAAACTGAAGGGCATCGTTCAGCGGTTCGGCAACCGCGAACGGTTCCAGGGGATCGCGGTGCACGACGCCCGTGGCCAGGTCCTGGCCTCGACCGCCGACCTCGAGCCGCAGATCCCGGGAGCCTACCGCCAGGTCGTCCACGTCCTGTCGGTAGGCCAGCCGACGGGCGAGTTCGTCCGCGTCGGAGACCGAAGGATCTATCTCTACGCCTTTCCCCTCATCGAGGAAGACAGGACGATCGGGGTCCTGACGCTCTTCTATGACGCGTCGTACATCGACGTCCGCCTCGCCGAGATCTGGGGGGACAACCTCATCCGCTTCCTGGTCCTCACGGTGCTGGTCGTCGCCATCACCCTGATCGTCGTTCGCTGGAGCATCACCGGGCCGATCGCCCAGATGGCGGGATGGATCAAGGAGCTGCG
>Ga0100379_10005215_pt1 | contig 11250 bp, 6 predicted proteins | sample CryGeymeta201503_FD_80418 | JGI IMG/M metagenome (GOLD analysis project Ga0100379, IMG submission 80418) | Groundwater microbial communities from Crystal Geyser aquifers in Utah, USA - Crystal Geyser metaG 2015-03 | ecosystem: Environmental > Aquatic > Deep subsurface > Groundwater | place: USA...
GCTTTCCGCAGCTGGTCTTGATCTCCTTCGTGACGCCGATCAGGGTGTCGGGCCGCGGGCGGGGGGTGACGAACGGCTCGGCCCCGGGGGCCGCCGCCGGCTCCTGGCCCTGCGCTTCCGCCTTCGCGTTCACCCCGCCGATGTTCAGAACCTGCTCGTCGCGGCTCTTGTCCCGGTAGACGGTGACGCCCTTGCAGCCGAGGCGGTAGGCGAGGACGAACACCTTCCGGATGTCGTCTCGCGTCGCGTCCGTCGGGAAGTTCACCGTCTTGGACACGGCGTTTTCGGTGTACTTCTGGAAGGCCGCCTGCATGCGCAGGTGGGCCTCCGGGGAAATGTCGTGCGCCGTGACGTAGACCCGGGCGACGTCCTCGGGGATCCCCTCCAGGTGCCGGAGCGTTCCCACCTTCGAGAGCTCGGTCATTCGCTCGACGGAGTAGAGCCCCCGGCGCCGCATCTCGGCGTCGAAGAGGGGGTGGACCTCCACGAGATGGTCGTTGTCCATGACGTTGCGGATGTAGGAAAGGGCGAAGATCGGCTCGATCCCGCTGGAGACGCCCGCGATGATGCTGATCGTCCCCGTGGGGGCGATCGTCGTGGTGGTGGCGTTGCGCCGGGGCGCGCCGCCCCGCTCCGGGAAGACGCTGACGTCGTAGTTCGGAAAGGGCCCCCGTTCGCGGGCGAGGTTGCAGGAGGCGGCGCCCGACTCCTCCTGGACGAAGCTCATCAGCTCCTGGGCCACCGCCAGCGCCTCGTCGGAGTCGTACGGGATCCCCAGCGCGATCAGCATGTCGGCGAACCCCATCACGCCGAGGCCGATCTTCCGGTTCCCGACGGTCATGTGCCGGATCTCGGGGAGGGGGGAGTTGTTCATGTCGATCACGTCGTCGAGGAACCGGACCGCCGTGTCCACGGTGGCCTTCAACTTGTCGTAGTCGATCCGCGCGTGACCGTCCTGCGTCGCGATCATGTTCGCAAGGTTGATGGAGCCCAGGTTGCACGATTCGTATGGAAGCAACGGCTGTTCTCCGCACGGATTCGTGGATTCGATTGCGCCGATTCGAGGGGTGGGGTTGTCCCGGTTGATCCGGTCGATGAAGATCATCCCCGGTTCGCCGTTCTTCCAGGAGGCGTCGACGATCCGCTCGAAGACCTCGCGGGCCGGCAGGCGCCCGGTGACCTCACGGGAGTGGGGATTGACCAGGCTGTACTCCTCGCCGCTTTCGACCGCCTTCATGAATTCCTCGGTGAGCGCGACGGAGATGTTGAAGTTGTTGAGCCGGTTCGTCTGGCTCTTGCAGGAGATGAAGTCGAGGATGTCCGGGTGGTCGACCCGCAGGATCCCCATGTTGGCGCCGCGCCGCGTGCCGCCCTGCTTGATCGTCTCGGTGGCCGCGTCGAACACGGTCATGAAGGAGATCGGGCCGGAGGAGACTCCCCTCGTCGAGCGGACGACGTCGGCGTGCGGGCGCAGGCGGGAGAAGGAGAAGCCGGTTCCCCCGCCGCTCTTGTGGATGAGGGCGGTGTTCTTGACCGCCTCGAAGATCGACTCCATCGAGTCCTCCACCGGGAGCACGAAGCACGCCGACAGCTGCTGAAGCTCGCGGCCCGCGTTCATCAGCGTGGGGGAGTTGGGGAGGAAGTCCAGCCGGAGCATCATCGCGTAGAACGCCTCCGCCCACCGGAGCACCACCTCGGGGAGGGCGCCGTGGTAGAGGCCTTCCGCCAGCGCGATGTTGTACGCGACGCGGCACGCCATCTCCTCGGGGGTTTCCAGCGGATCCCCCTTCATCCCCTTCTTGAGGTAGCGGCGCTCCAGCACCGTTCGGGCGTTCTCGGAGACCGGCATGGCGCCGTATTTCCGCAGGAGGGCCTCGGCCCACGCCTGCGGCGGATGGTCGGGAAGGGTCTTGCCGGCGGTGTGCGCGGGGCCGTCGTTCGGGCCGGCCGGCGCGGGTGACGTCTGGGTTGCGGGGACGTTCAGGTCCATCGATTCGCTCCGTTTCATGGTCGGTAGTATCGGTCGGGATAGCCTATCTTGTGGTTTGATCGCGTGGCCCATACAAGATATGGTGCAGGGCGCGGGCTGTCAAGGAAAAGCGGGAGAAAAATAAACATATCGCTAACTGCACGTTCCGCAGGCTGTTCTTCAGAAATAAAACGGCGTATTTTCTGGTCTGGCTCCGCCGGCCCCCCTTGCGTCAACCCGAAAACCACGGCGCCAGCCACCGGTGGGCTTCTGCTGCGTATGGCAAGCCACCCGTTCGCAGGACTGCGCGGCATTTTTCCCTTGATTCCATAAGGATCGATGCGGTATGTATACAGTCGACAATGCGAACTGCTACTCCCCGCGACTCTGAGACCAGCGACATCGAACAAGGGGTGGATGCGATGGCGGTACCACGCAGGCGTACGCTTAGGTCCCTTCTCATGGCTGCCCTGGTCTTGACGATCTTTCCCCTTTTTGACGGCGTCGCCTTTGCGCTGGACAACGGGGAGTGCCTCGACTGCCACGGCGACCCGGCGATCCTCGGCTGGTCGCCGGCGGAAAAGGCCTCCAACGTGACGCCGGCAGGGACGAAGCGCGCCGATAGCCTCTTCGGGAAGTTCCCCGGCATGTCGCTCCACGTCGCCCCCGGGCCGTACAAGATGTCCGTACATGCGGACGTCTCCTGCACCGACTGCCACGCGGATATCAAGGACCTGCCGCACCCCGCCCGGTTGAAGCGGGTGGACTGCTCCGGGTGCCGCTCCGAGGTGGCAGCCGTCTACGCGAAGAGCCGGCACGCGGTCGCCGCCGACCGGAAGCCCGTCGTCAACGGCCCGGGGTGCGTCGATTGCCACGGCGCCCACGCGGCGCCGAAACGGACCCTCTCCACCTCTCCGGTCTACTATCGCAACCTCGCCGCCACCTGCGCCCGGTGCCACGCGAACCCGGAGGTCACCGCGACGCGGAACGTCGGCATCCCGGGGGCCTCCCGGATGTACGAAAAGAGCATCCACAACCGGGCCATCGTCGAGAAGGGGCTGAACAAGTCCGCCACGTGCAGCGACTGCCACGGGGCCCACGATATGAGGGACCGGACGGATTCCTCTTCCTCGATCAACCGGAAGAATCTTCCCGTTACCTGCGGGAAATGCCACTTCGGCGTTTATACCGTCTACCGGGAGAGCGTGCACGGAACGGCGCTCGCCCGCGGGGTCCCCGACGCCCCGAACTGCGCCGGTTGCCACGGCGAGCACGATATCCGGCAGGCCTCCGATCCGAACTCCCCGGTCTCCTTCGGCGCCGTCTCCGGGAAGGCGTGCGCCACCTGCCACGCCGCGGAGAAGCTGTCCGCCCGGTACGGGGTGCCGGTCGGCAAGGTGCGCGGCTACGAACGGAGCTACCACGGCCTCTCCGCCCGCCTCGGCGACAAGACCGTGGCGAACTGCTCCTCCTGCCACGGGACCCACGAGATCTTCCCGTCTTCCGACCCGCGCTCCACGATCCACCCGAGCAACCTCCCCGTCACCTGCGGCAAATGCCACCCCGGCGCCACGGCGAACTTCGCCAGGGGGAACATCCACGTGGGCCCCGGCGGCACGGGCGGAAGGATCAAGGCCTGGGTGGAGCGGATCTACATCTGGCTGATCGTCCTGGTGATCGGCGGCATGATCGTCCACAACGGCTTCGACTACTTCCGGAAGATGCAGGCGCTCTACCGGCGCCGGCGGCATTGGGAGCACCCGGGCTACGAGCGGCTGAACCGTTCCGAGAGGGTGCAGCACGTCCTCACCTTCATGACCTTCTTCACCCTCGTGATCACGGGGTTCGCGCTGAAGTTCAAGTGGTCCCTTCCGCTGGTCGCGGACCGGACGAACGTCTTCCTGCGCGGATGGGGCCACCGCGTCGCCGCGGTCCTGATGATCGCCACCTCCGTCTACCACCTCTTCTACGCCGTGTTCACCTCCCGGGGCCGCGGCCAGCTGGCCCGGATGCTCCCAAGCTGGAAGGACGCAGAGGATATCGTGGGGATGATCCGGTACTACCTGGGGATCGCCGACAAAAAACCGGAGTTCACCCGGTTCAGCTACGTGGAGAAGGCGGAGTACCTCGCCCTGGTCTGGGGGACGATCGTGATGGCCGTCACCGGCCTCCTCCTCTGGTTCAAGGATGAGTCGCTGAGGCACCTGCCGATGTGGGGGCTGGACGTGGCCACGCTGGTCCACTACTACGAGGCGATCCTGGCCACCCTGGCCATTATCGTCTGGCATCTCTACTACGTGATCGTCAACCCCGACTTCGCCCCCATGTCCTTCACATGGATCGACGGGAAGCTTTCGCGGCACGACATGGAGCACGAGCACGCCCTCGAGCTCGAGGAGATCGAAGCGTACGAGCGCCGCGGGGAGATCCCGCCGCCCGACGCCACCCGGATCGCACCGAAGGAGGAGTGAACAGGATGATCCGCCACTATCTTGCCGCGGTCCTCGCCGCCACGGTGCTGTTGTCGGCCGGGATTGCCGGCGCCGTCCTCCCCGGCGTCGGCGAATGCCTGGAGTGCCACGGGGACACGACGATGGAGGAGACGCTGCCCGACGGGCGGACGCTCTCGCTCTCCGTCGACCTGCAGACGTACCGTGCCTCGGTCCACGGGGGGGGAGCCTGCGTCACCTGCCACGTCGACGCGAAAGCCCCGCACGAGAGGCTGAAGAAGGTCTCCTGCGGCAGGTGCCACGGGGATGCGGAGAAATCGTACTGGGGCAGTTCCCACGGGAAGCTGCACGCGAAAGGGGTCACGGACGTCCCGGCGTGCCACGACTGCCACGGGAAGCACGACATCCGGAAGTCGATGGACCCCTCGGCGCGGACCTTCCGCCTCAACATCGTGGCCACCTGCCTGCGGTGCCACAAGGACCAGGCCCTAGAACGGAAGTACGACCTGCCGGACCGGGAGGTGATGGCGGCGTACGAGCACAGCGTCCACGGGATGGCGTCGAAGAAGTCGGGGCTGCTCGGCAGCGCGGTCTGCGTCGACTGCCACGGCAACCACGAGATCCTGCCGGGGGATCAACCCCGGTCGGCCACCCACCGCCAGAACATCCCGACGATGTGCGGGAAGTGCCATCCCGGGATCCTTGAGCAGTACGACGAGAGCGTCCACGGGAAAGGGATGCGCGCGGGGATCGCCGAATCGCCGGTGTGCACGGACTGCCACGGGGAGCACACGATCGCGAAGATCGGCGATCCGTCCTCGTCGGTCAGCCACCGGAACCTCCCGAAGACGTGCTCCGCGTGCCACGACAAGGAGGCGATCTCCACGCGGTACGCCCTCCCGAAGAAGCGGTTCTCCTCCTACATGGATTCGTTCCACGGGATCGCCGTCGAGTACGGGATGACGAAAGCCGCCAACTGCGCCTCCTGCCATGGCGTGCACGACATTCTGCCCGCTTCCGACCCCGCCTCCTCGGTGAACAAGGCGAACCTGCCGAGGACGTGCGGGAAGTGCCATCCGAAGGCGGGGCCCAACTTCGCGAAGGGCGACGTCCACGTGGAGGTTTCCCCGAAGAAGGCGATGGGGGTCTTCGCCGTCCGGATCTTTTACACGATCTTCATCGGCGCCCTGGTGATCCTGTTCGTTCTACACCTCGGCCTGGAGCTGTACGGCCGGTGGAACCGAAGGAAGGAAAAATCGCCGCTCGGGAAGGAGGGGCAATCATGAGTCACGCCGACCTCGCGGCAGGGAAAGTGATCCGCATGTCGCTTCTCTTCCGCATACAGCACCTCCTCCTGACGGTGCTGCTTACGGTGCTCGCGGTCACGGGGTTCGCCCTGATGTACCACGGGAACTCCCTGGCCCAGTGGCTCATCCGGCTGGAGGGAGGCGTCCAGAACCGGGGGATCGTGCACCGGGTCGCGGCCGTCCTGTTGATGGCGAACCTCGTGTACCACGCCTTCTACATGCTCTTCTCGCGGGAGGGGAAACCGGAGCTCCGGCAACTGTTCTTCACGAAGCGGGACTTCGACGACTTTTTCCAATCGCTCCGGTACAACCTCGGGACGGCGAAGGAGTACCCGCGCTTCGGGAAGTACGGATACAAGGAGAAGTTCCAGTACTGGGGCGCGACGGGGGGAGTCCTGCTGATCGCGATGTCCGGGTTCATGCTGTGGGCGGAAGAGTTCTCCATGCTTTTCTTTCCGAAGTTCGTCCTCGACCTGGCGCTGATTATCCACGGGTACCAGGGGCTCCTCGGGTTCGTTCTCCTTTATCTGTGGCATATCTACAACGTGCACCTGCACCCCTCCGTCTTCCCGATGAACCCGTCGTGGATCACCGGGAAGGTGTCCGCGGAGTGGCTGCGCCGGGAACACCCGCTCGAATACGAAAAACTCAAAGGGGAAGGGCTCTTATGAGGAAGTTCGCGCTCACGGCGATCCTGGTCTTCCTCGGGGGCGCGTTTCTCCCCGGGCTCGCGCCGCGGGACGCCTCCGCCTCGATCTCGCTGGAGAAGTGCACCCTGTGCCACGGGAAGCCCGAGTTCCGCAAGCTGCTGGTGGACGGACAGATCCGGGACCTCTTCGCCACCGGGGACACGCTGGCGGGATCGGTGCATGGGAAGAAAGTGTGCACGGACTGCCATTTCGACGTGAGCGAGATCCCCCACCGGGAGCGCCCCAAGCGGGTGACCTGCACCCACTGCCACTTCAAGGGGAACCACGAAGGGGCGCCCCAGTCCGACAACGTCCTCGCGTACTTCGACTCGGCGCACGGCAAGGCGATCGCCAGGGGAAACACGAAGGCGCCGCTGTGCCAGGATTGCCACGGCAGCCACGCGATCCTCAAGGCGAAGGATCCCGGGTCGAAGGTCGCCCGGGGAAACGTCGCCGAGACGTGCGGGAAGTGCCACATGGAGATCTACGCCCAGTTCAAGGGGTCGATCCACGGGACGGCGCTCGCGAAGGGGATCGCGGAGGTGCCTTCCTGCCCGGGATGCCACGGCGAGCACCGGATCTACTCCCGCAACGACCCCAAGTCGACCATCTATTCGACCCACGTGTCGGAGCAGTGCTCGAAGTGCCACTCCTCCATCAAGATCATGGGGAAGTTCGGCATCGAGACGGAGCAGGTGGCCACCTACAAGGAGTCGTTCCACGGGGTGGCGAACCAGTTCGGCTCCCGCACGGTGGCGAACTGCTCCTCCTGCCACGGGGTGCACGATATCCGGCCGCCGGACGATCCGCTCTCGATGGTGAACCCGAAGAACGTGCCGAAGACGTGCGGGAAGTGCCACCCGGGGGCGAACCCCAACTTCGCCGTGGGGAAGATCCACGTGGACGCGAAGAAGAAGGAGTCGGGGATCATCTACTGGACGGCGACGTTCTTCAAGTGGCTCACCATCTGCACCATGCTCGCCCTCGTCGCGCACATCTTCCTCGACATGTACGGGAGGACGCGGCGCCTGCGCGGAGAACGCTGACCACGGCAGGGCGGAAGAAAAAGCGCATACCAGACCGATCGGGGAGTGACGAGAATGGCTGAGGACGACCGGAAGGACGCGACGAAAGACGCCGTCGGGGAGGAGATCGAGGCGGCGTTGAACGAGCAGGTTTCGGGGCTGCCCCCGGACCAGGCCGAGGCATTGCGCGAGAAGATCCGGCTGCGCGTGCGGGAAGAGGTCGAGCGGGATCTTCGGGCCCGGACCGCCTCGGGGCGCAGGGAAGCGGCCCGGCTCGCAAGGGAGGCGCGGAAGAAGGAGAAGGCCGGAGAGGAAGGGAAGACGTTCCTCCGGTTCAACCGGAACTTCCGCTTCCAGCACATGGTGATGTTCTCCTCGGTCATCCTCCTCATCATCACGGGGATGCCGCTGAAGTTCCCCAACTTCATCCTCTCGCGCTTCGTCATCAACTTCTGGGGCGGGATCCAGTACTCCACCGTCGTCCACCGCATCGGCGCGGGAATGCTGATCTACTTCATGGTCCACCACTTCCTCTACACGATCCTGACGCGGGACGGGCGGCGCGACTTCCTCCTCCTGCTCCCCAAGCCCGGCGACGCGAAGGACATCGCCCAGAACATCCGGCACTTCCTCGGGAAGGTCCCCGACAAGCCGCGCTTCGGGCGGTTCAGCTACATCGAGAAGTTCGACTACTGGGCCGTCTACTGGGGCTGCATCATCATGATCGGCTCGGGGCTGTTCCTCTGGTTCGAGACGGACGTCCTCCGGTTCCTCCCGAAGTACGCCTCGACGTGGCGCACGAGATGCACAGCGACGAGGCGATGCTGGCGACCCTTGCGATCGTCATATGGCACTTCTACAACGTCCACTTCAACCCCGACCGGTTCCCGGGCACCCTGCTCTGGTGGCACGGCCGGATGTCCGAGCATGAGATGAGGGAAGAACACCCCCTTGAGCTGGAGGAGATCGTGGCGCGGCGCGCAGGCGAGTCGGCGGAGGTCACCAACCGATGAAGGATAAATTCCAGGCGTGGTGGAAATTGGTGGTGGGGAGCCGCCGTGAGGTCGGGCTCGTCGTAGCGGTCGTCGTCGGGCTCCTGATAGTCGTCAACGGGGCCTTCTTCGTGTCGGCGTACTTTCCCGGCTCCTGCCGTGCGTGCCACTACATGGACCCGTACGTCGACCAGTGGAAGGCCTCCTCCCATGCGGACGTGTCGTGCATCAAGTGCCACTCCTTCTCGCCCGTCTTCATCACGGTGACCACCATCAAGTATTGGACGGGGCTCTACAACCCGCGGCCGCGCGCCGACGTGAAGGACGCCGCGTGCCTGGCGAACGGATGCCACGAGGGAAGGATCGAAAAGGGGAAGGCGAAGATGGGAAACATCACCTTCGACCACCAGGAGCACATGACGAAGCTGAAGCGCGGCGAGAAGCTGCGCTGCACGAGCTGCCACTACGCGATCGTCCAGGGGGAGCACATCGTCCAGGGGTCGCACACACAGGTCGACACCGCCGTCTGCTTCCTGTGCCACTTCAAGGGGGTCGAAGCGGGGCAGGCCCTGGGCGGCTGCCCGGGGTGCCACGGGACGCCCACGAAGGTCGTGGAGCACAGCGGCTTCATGTTCTCCCACGACTCGTACCTGAAGCTCGGCGTGGCGTGCAGGCAGTGCCACATCCGGGTGGCCGAAGGCGACGGGAAGGTGGAGGACGCGCATTGCTACGACTGCCACGTCGGGAGGCTCGACAAGAAGGGCGACGTGCTGGCGATCCACCGGACCCACGTCACCTACAAGGCGATCCAGTGCTTCAAGTGCCACGAGAGGGTCCGGCACGGCCTGGTCGAACTGGTCAGGACGTTCGAGGTCCAGTGCGACGGGTGCCACAAGCGGACCCACAACTACCAGAAGGAGATGTACATGGGGGCCGGCGCCAAGGGCGTTCCCGACACCCCCTCCAGGATGTTCTCCGCCCAGGTTTCGTGCAACGGGTGCCACACCCGGTCCGTCGAGGTGAAGGAGTCCGGCGTGTCGTTCCCCGGTGAAAGCAAGCGGACGGCGGAGCGGCAGAGCTGCGTCGCGTGCCACGGCAAGCGGTACGACCTGATGCTCGACGACTGGGTCCGGGAATCCCGAAACCTCGCTGTCGGGATGGAGGGAATCGTGCGCGCCGGGAAGGCCGCCGTCGGGAGCGGGGGGACCTCCAACCCGAAACTCGCGGGTGCGCGGGCGCTCGTCGCGGACGCGCAGGCGAATCTCGACTTCCTGCGGGCCGGGCGCGGGGCCCACAACATCGAGTACGCCCTCAAGATCGTCCGGGTCGGCTTCGAGCAGGTGACCACGGCCTACCGGATGGCGGGGGTTTCGGGCGGTCCGCCGAAACCGGCGATCCTCGCCACGCCGTCGGCGTATTGCGCCACCCTGTGCCACGCGCGCGTGATGCCCGCGGACAAGGTGTTCTTCAAGGAGATGGAACTGTCGTTCCCGCACGCGCTCCACGTGAAGGACGTGGGGATCGAGTGCGCCAAGTGCCACTCCCCCGATAAGCACAAGATGCGCATCGTGACGCGGTCCGAGTGCATGAAGTGCCACCACGAGAACAGGGACATCGACTGCGGGCATTGCCACAAGGCGCAGAAAGCCCTCTACGAGGGGAAGGTGAAGGCGTACGGTGCGACCGCGGCGCCGGACGTGATGGCCGCCGGTGATACGAAGTGCACCGAGTGCCACGAACTGAAGAAGGGGACGCAGACGGTGCTGACCGTCAAGGCGAAGTGCGAGGGGTGCCACGACGCGAAGTACGGAAAGATGCTCCTCGACTGGAAGCGTGAGATCTCGAAGCAGGAAAACATCATCGCCGTCGCGCTCGAGGAGGCGAAAGAGTACGTCTCCCGCGCGAAAAAGTCGGGAAGGGACGTCTCGAAGGAGGAGACGCTGGTCCTGCAGGCGGACGCGAACTACCAGGCGGTCTCCGCCGGCCGCGGCGTCCACAACCACAAGCTCAGCCTCGACATGCTCCGGGCGGCGAAGGCCGACCTCGAGAAGGTGCTGGCGGCCAAACGGAAGAAGTAAGGGCGGTTACTTTTTGCTCGCGGCCAGCGCCGCCTCGGCGTCGGCCTTCGCCTTCGTCAGCACGTCCACCGCGTACGCGACGTTGTGGACGCCGTGGCCGTACTGGACGAACAGGAAGTTGTACTCCGCGTCCTTCGCCAGTCGGACCGCCTTCGAATCGCCGCCCGCCCGCGCCAGGATGCGCGCCTTGTCGACGGCGGGCTTCGTGTCGGCCAGCGCGTCCTTCAACGTCTTGTGCCACTCGTCGAGGATGCCCCGGAAGTCCTCCCCGTGGCACTTGATGCACCCGTCCTCGCCGGCCCGGTACGTCTGACCGAGGAATACCACGGCTTCCGGGCCCATCTTCTTGACGTAGTGGCACGCCGGGCAGTCGACGTTCGTCGTGAACATCGGGCTGGGCCGGTTCGGCACGCCGCGCGCGCCGATCCCCTGGTAGATCTGCTTCTGGATGTTGTGCTTCCGCTCGTGGCAGACGGTGCAGTCGAAATGGAGCGGTTCCAGGCTCGTCTTCACGGCGTGCTTGATCGGCTCGTGGCAATGCATGCAGTCGACCTTCCTGTCGGTCACGTGCTGCCTGTGCATGAAGTCGATGTCGTTGAACCGGGAGAGGCGCTTCTCGTCGTTGTGGCACCGGAAGCACCGCTCCTTCTTCGCCTCGCCGGTCCCCTGGATCGCGTCGAGGTGGCAGTTCTGGCACTTGACGTGCCGCGATCCGACGAAGTCCTTGTGGTTGAACGTCA
>Ga0100379_10005229_pt1 | contig 11227 bp, 20 predicted proteins | sample CryGeymeta201503_FD_80418 | JGI IMG/M metagenome (GOLD analysis project Ga0100379, IMG submission 80418) | Groundwater microbial communities from Crystal Geyser aquifers in Utah, USA - Crystal Geyser metaG 2015-03 | ecosystem: Environmental > Aquatic > Deep subsurface > Groundwater | place...
GATTTTGTAGTTGAGGGGAGGGAAGGAACATTTGGGAAACTTTTTGAAAAGTTCATCATTGATGGTCGATTGGGTTTTGGGGCCTTTTCCTGCTTTGATATAAATTGAGTTCTAGCTTATCTGATCCACTCTGAACTCGCTGTGGTTGAGGTTATGGATGATCTTTTGGGCTATCTGATTGGGTTCATGGAACTCTAGTTATTTAACTTCTTGGAATTTGGTAAACTCCTTCCAGACAAGAGACATGGTCCCCATCCAAATGATGTTTCCTTTGGCTGTTGTGAAGGCGTTGTATTTCTTAGATATATCTTTTTCCATCTTGAGTAAATATTATACTTTTTACTGACCAAATCTACAAATAATGCTTCAGGAGTATATATAGCATAATACAAAATACAATCACAGCATTTTTATGCGTAGTAAAATTTTTAGCAATAAGCCAATGCTTCCATTATATTGAAGATGAATATTCTCTTACATCATATGCGTAACAAACATTTACTGGGCCTCTTTTTAACTGTCCTGGCTTTATCGGTCCTCACACACCAGGAGTGCGACCCTCTCTATCCACGACTTTTCTGGAACCCAAACTCAACGGAAATCGTTCCTCATAAGATTGACCACATTTTCATGTTCAATACGAATACATCATGCCCTTATAGTTTCGTCCATGTCTACCTACCTGAACAAAACTATTCGTTTAGGTGTACCTAAAAGCGTCTTTAAACTTTCAACGATGATTCCTCGCTTTAGTTTTTCACCTATGTCCAGACCTGTGCAGCTCTCATTGAAAAGCAAAAAGATATCAGGTAGTTCACTTATCAGATTTTTGGATCCAAATATATTGAATCGAGAAGCGCGGTTGGTTCAGATAAATTCTAGGTCGAAATGCCAACAGTAAGTGACTATATATTTAGAGTGACCTTCCTCTGAGACTTGCAGTCATCTCTGATTGGGGACCTATCATCGATCGTCCATACAAGCCTCTCAACGACACCCTCGACTACTTGCTCTCTAAGAGACAGGCAGAGAAAAAGAAAGGTTAGACCAACGAATGGCGCATCAGCGGAGTTCTTCTTAACGGAGACTACGCTTATGAACTGGAGACAACTCACTGTCAACGTTATGTGATGTTTTTAAACGAGATCAGCAGGATCACAAGATTCTGGCCTCTGATGGCAAACCTGGGTAATCACTAGAGTACATTACCCAAAAGTTTATATCTTTTTGATGAAAGTTTCATCATTGGAAATGTGTCAACAAAGGGGGGCAACTACCAACGCACTCAGACCTACCGTTTTGTCAACAAGACCACCTTCCTCATGTTCGATCCCTACCTCTAGATATACAAAATTGGAACGAGGTCTCAATATGCCACCATGAGGAACACTATTTTCGAAGCTGCCAGACGAACTCGATAAGAGTATCCTGAGTAGTTTTTCATCATGGCAAGTCACTATCCAGTTATGTGTTCGCAAGTGGACCCTCATTGCCGAGATTCCATAGCCACCATGCCAGATCTATACTCTTATCTATCGACTCAGATCAACGGAAAAGGCCTTGTGGACATGTACATCGGCTCCCATATGCATCAATATGAGCGCATCTGGCCTTTTGTGAATAACCAATTCGTCAACGAATCTTCTCCTTATTATCGAGGAAGGATGGTGAATTTTGTTGAGGCTGTGGCAGGAGTCAACTACTGGTAAGTAGAAGCCGAGTATGAGCAGGAATACTTCAGTGTTTTTGCAACTCATAATATTACCGGCATGGGAATCCTGACTATCTCAGGTAGCTCGCACTCTGAAGAGCAACCACTTTAAGCCGACTACAAACACATAACAACCCCTAAAACTTATGAAGTAGTCGATCAGTTCAAGTTGACCAACAAGTTCCCACCTTCGAAGGTCGCAACGCCCAAAATTCACCTAGCTGAAGAATGATAGATATCAACATTTAAATTTGATGTCATCAGCCTAACAGGTTGTCACATGGTTTCACTAGCAGATTGAGAATGTAATAGCCCTCATTCTGAGGATTTTTTGTTTATATTTTTTGGTAAGATAATTTTGCAACTGGATTTTGGGCGGAAGCTAACTATCCTAATAGCCCTACTTTCTAATAATGAGTTCAAAACAAGCAAAACATCCTGGACCCATCTAAGTATGAAGAGACCCTGATTTTCTGAGCAAAAGGGAATCCAAAACAGGTGATTTTTTAAGGAAACCAAAAGTTATTTTTGTTTTTAGGGCTATACTGATTAGGCTGCCACTTTAAAAACAAGAAATTAAAGATATTTTTTTGTAATTTTAGGGAAGCTGAGAGGCTATGGCAAAGAATGACTGTAGAAGAGGCCCAAATCAACAGCCGACACCTTTTTTTAGGTTGTGGAGGAAGCAGGTCTATATATTCTCAGCGGTAAAAGGCACATATATTAGATATGAATAAAATCAACTTACTTCTCTGTGTCTTCCTTGCAGTTACCATTGTTGCCGCTCAAGAAGCAACGACTCAAAACCCTCATCTCTACTCCCTTCCCGTGGCAGTAGCTGAAGGCAAAACTGAAGTGACCCTCTTCGAAGTATCTCCGAAGGTCGATGAACTTCTCAAGAGAGAGTACTGGTACTACTTGAGAAACGCCATCACTCTCTATGAGGCTAGCGTTGATTCGCCTGTCAGAATCCTTTTCTTCACCATTTACAGGAACATCGTTGGTACCTTCCTCGTCATCAGCACCTGGACAAAGGACAATCAGCAGCTCCAGATCAACACTTTTGTCAGACTCGGAAACGGTTTCGAATAAGGTAGTGGAGCCAACTATGACCCCGTTGATATCGATCCCTTCGTTGTTACTCTCGACCTAGGACCTGATGAATACATGGTGGTTGTCAACGAGGACGGGACAGTCACTGTCACCGGAAACACTGATCGTCTTGACCAGCAGAACGGAGCAAACCAAGGTGGAAACACCGACGGAGGATTCAATGTAGTGGATGACATGAAAGCCAAGTGTGCCATTGCCGATGCTCTCAACCGTGAAAAATACTGGTACTACCTCGACAAAGCACAGCTTGTCAACGAGAATCATATCCCCACCTCCCAGCAATATTACTGTGTCTTCGTCTATGTCAATGTTGTCGGAACCTTCCTCTCCATCAGTCATTGGAACCTCGAAACAGAAACCGCAGGAGTCAACACTCTCGTTAGACTCGGAAACGGTCAAGCTGAGGGAGCCAACTACGGTCCTGTTCAACTCACCCCCGCCATCCTACACCTCGACTCATTCAACTGATCTATTTATTAGGCCCCGTGGTCTATTTATACAAGTACTCTCTCACTATTCAATCATACTATCTCCTCATATACTTATATTTTTCTTTCTTTCATTACTAATCTAGCAAGAATCATAGCTTTGCCCAAATTATCAAGGGCTCTGATACCTGGATCATCGTCATTAAGAAGTAAATACTGAGTGCGTGTACTTGGAGAGAAAAATATATAAAACAAGAGGAGTACCTTGAACGAAAGTGATTTTATTGGAAGTTATATCATATTATATTAATTTACTCTATGAGTCAACTTCCCCAAAATTCAAACAGTGATGTTCTATAGGCCTTTAAGCGGACTTCCAAAGAAGGTTCAAGCCAGCCGCCGGTTCTATAAAAGCCTCCCATTAAAATAGTGAATCTAGGCCTTGATTAAATGAAATCTTTCTATCATTCGGGATATTTCAATAAGATGCAGCTTCGAAAGCTGCCGTCGCTTCTCCATCCATCTAACTCCTCTCAAAGCAAGACAACCCTCAATTGTCTACGAAATTGATTCTTTCAATTTGATATTTATTCCTTATCTAATATTTATCAGCTCACATTGCATAATAAATCATAGTTTATCAAATAGGATCATTTCGACTTGATAACTAGACCCTATCTGCTTTACGTTCCGATTTAGACTCATTTTCAATCCCTTTCTGCAAGTCACTCCATTAAACATAAACTTCTTGAAATATAATCATACTTCAACAAGAGTGTATGCCACCGAATCATTGAAAAAAGATAATACAATTATATACAGATCAGATAGCCCCTCCAAACCAGAAAAGATGGGCTAAAGGAATTATAGAAAATACTGCCTGGAAAAGAAGAAGCTTCAAGCATAAAATGCCTTAGTTGGTGGGGCCTAGCCACCTAAGCGATAGGTTCAACATATTCATGTTGGTTACCACCGGAAGCAATTTATCGTTTTTGGAATCGTAAAGGGCTAGTCTATGGCGAGGGCAAGCCACGTATCCTGTCAGCTGAGGCATGGAGTACAGAAAATTAATCAGCTGAGGAATGAAGAACCAATGGCTAACGACTGGAATTTATCCTGAATAAGTCGATGAATACCCTCGATGGCAGCGACTGCTAACACGATTCCTGCGAAATAGCAAAAGGTATCTCCCACAAAGACCTGCGAAGGATACTGATTTAATTTAAGCAGGGCTAAGGCAACTCCTAAGAGGCACAGTAACAGACACACGCTGTAGTTATACCGATCGGATGATCCATTAACCCATCCTTGCATCCCGAAGTACAACAGCATTCCACAAGCAGCCACAATACTCTGTCCAACTTCTAATCCGTTGATACCGGCGTATATGTTGATAGTGTTGGTTTTGTATATGCCCAGGCATGTTATGTATAATAGATAGAGAGGCCCCAACTCGAAGACACGTTCAAACACCAGAGAGAAAGGATAAATCACTTAAAAGTGCGTGATTCCATCATAGATAGATACTAAAGGAATTATTATGAAGAAGGGAAATAAAAGTTTGTATCTCCACTTCAGGTCAAGAATGTCGTCAGCAAAACCCAGAAGTATGGTGGCGAAAACTGTCACCAGCACTGCCATGTGCTTGTTTAGTTCCTCGGTTGTTCTAAATGACTTGATGACTGGAGTCATCATCAATCCGACCATACAGAAGGCGATAGCAGATGCGAATCCCAGACACTCGGGTATCTGTTTCTCTCCTGCCTCTGATCCTTTTTTATTGATGTCCAGTCCAAAGATACCCTTTTTGACCATAAGCTAACGAACTCTGGGAGTTAGCCATCGAGTGAAAAGCCAGCCAAGGATACCGACCACAATGCCAACTATTTTGCTGAAAGTATCGACTAGAGCAATTCCCACCAAAACAGCCAGTAACGTTCCTGCTACTGATATCTTGAACAGATTCATTGCCACGTTCACACTTGATTATAAATATTACGAAATAGAAGTTAATCATATCAGTATCATTGGTATAGTTCAGGAAAGATTGTCCGCAGCAATGAAAGTTGATTAAAATTTGGAGATGCGGTTGTTCAGATCACTGATCACATTCCATACTCCTTGAAGGTTTAGCTAAAGATCTGATTGAGTCTTTTCTGCTATTTTATTGATTTACTCAGACATAGCTGCCTGGTCCTTCATCAAACTGTCTACTTTTTTGAGTAGCTCTTTGCTGGTTGAACAGTTTTCCTTGTTTGAAAGGAGTTGATAGCTGTTTTCGAGCTCCCTGCTTCTGCTATCGTTGGTCAGCACCATTCTTTCCTAGAATTCAGATTCACTGTCACAGTCTTCATATTTTGATTTGCTAACCAGACATCCAGGCTCTATGGTGCTTTTAGCCTTGCTTTTTCCGAACATTGCGCTAGTCTCAAGGATACTTTTGGTGATAGTTCTTCTCTAGGTTTTTAATCTTTGAGACTAAGTCGGTCTAGCCTTTAATTATTTGGTAGTTCTTTTCAATTATTTTTTTATCTACTCAAGCTACTAACTAAGCTCTTTCATTTTGACCTGTATCTCTATTTGCATTCTCTTCTCCAGCTGCTCATACATTTCTTCATTTTTTTTTAGGAGTCCAAAGAAGCGATCGCTGTTTTCCTCTTCCAGTGCATACTCTGTGATCGATGCCATATAACTTCCAATCTCTTTAATCAAAGAATCAAGTTTTATGTCAGGCTCCGAGCTTTCCTATCGTTCCTGGAAACAGCACCTGACTTCTTTCTGAACAAGTTGCCTGAACTCTGGTGACGATGCTAGTTACTCTAGTATGTCTTCCATTTCTGCTATTCTAACTTATATAGCTAATAAGATGGGCAATTGCTGTAATGATACTTAGACAAATGACGATGCTTAATTATAGCAACATCATTTGAACTCCGACAATAAAGAAGCCCGTCGTCGGCCTGTTGATCGTGGCTCCAAAAATTACGCAAAATTTAGAGGCGACCTCGATAAAATGATCATCAAGAAGGAGTAGCAAATCCAGCAGAGATAGAGAGACATTGAGTTGCTTTAAGTCAAGCTGAGGTAGTTGTAAAATGGTTCAGCTGCCAATAAGGATATTGAGATCCAAAAGGTAAAGCGACAGATCCAAACGCATGAAAAAATCATTAGGCAAAGTAGAGAGTAAATCCAAAAAATATAAGACCGGGATTCATGATGACTGCCTTGAATTGAACTTCGGAACAAAAAAAGATATACTTGGCGCTTTTATATTATTTTAGCTTTAATGAATACAGATCCAAACTCAAGTCAACTCAGCCAGAATGAGGCTATCAAAGAGAAGGTGAAGGCAACTATTGATAAAATCAGAGAGGAGTACGAACAAAGAATCAACTATTTGGAGCAATGGATAAAGGAGAATAAGGCAACAGCTACATCTCTTACTCAATAGCTTGAAGCTAAAGAAAATCAACTCAATGGAGTGTTGAAGGAAAACGATGCCTTGAGGACTAGACTTACTAAAATATAAGGAGATCTCTAGACTATCCGCTCTGAAAATGAATCTCTAATCCATATTCAACAGGAAAGTTTGGAAAATCATTAATTAATTGTGCATTCTCTCAAGAAAGACCTTGAGGAAAAGGAAAAAGGGCTCAAAGAGTTTAAAAATATTGATATGATGAGCTTTGATCAGAGTAGTGTCAGTGTCAGAGACATGAATCAGCAATCATTTTCCCTCGAAATATCAGAAGTATTCAGAAATTCTCCTCAATAAATGCTGAAATTCTTAGAATCGATTGAGGGTGAAAAGCCTATTGACGAAAAAGAATATGGCAACATGATCTGCATGTTTGTCAGCAAGGACGGCTTGAGCTTGTAGAAACACGAAGGTGTAAACAGATCCTTCCTGAAGAGGGCCATCAAAGAGCATGAAAAGAGGTTTAGATTCGTGCTAATATATAAGCCTGATAAGATATATTGAGCCTTAATTATATGCATCTTCACTCAAAATTATTTTGTCATTCTTTATTGATTGGTAGGCATTTTGCCTCAGATATATAATTTAGTTAAATTGTTTTTGTCTCAACACCAAAATGAGCATCGAACTCACAAACCAGACCTCACTTGAAGAGCTCCTCATGACCCTTAAAACATACAAACGTCAAAACGATAAATTAACAGAATCTTTGCGTAGCGGACATCAAACATAAGCAAAAATACTGCTTTAGTAGTCTGAATCCCTCGCCAAAAAACTATAGCGAATGCTGCATAAATACGAAGAGTCCTACATTAATCCCGAAACTGCCAAAAAAGTGATGCTTATTAAGCGACAGTTCGCAACCTAGAGAACCAGAATCAAAGATTAGCATTTGAGAGCGCAAGAAGAGAAGAGTTAGCCAATTCACAACGAGCAACGACAGATTCAAGAAGAAGATGATGGTTTTGACTACTAGGTGGAACATAGACTGGCCAGAGAAAAAGGAGAATCTTTAAACAAAGTCACCAGTAATATTCACAAAATTCATGAAGTCATGAACTCGACTCGAGAGATAACCTTCAAGCAAGGAGAAGATCTGGATCTGATAGGGGATGATCTATAGAGAACAAAGGATAACCTTTCTTCAGCTAACTAGTAACTATAGGAGGCCAATAAATACTCGAAGGAGCACAGCAGAAGCTGTCTATGGATGGTCCTGCTAGGAATTGTAGCAGCTTGTTTGATCTTAATATTGGTTCTGCTTGTTTGCTCCCGCCTATCAGATCACAAATACTCCATTGTTATTATTAAGCAGGGAGCGAAATCTGAGAAAAGATTAAAAAACGCTGAATAAGTTTGACCAGAATTTGACTTAAGTAAAGAGGATGTATAATTTTAAGAATGTTTCAGTATATCCTATTACTGACTTTCACGGTGACCATTTTTGCTCAAAATGATCAAGAACAGCAGTATTTTCTCAGCCCACCTCTGCCACCGACGGCTTTCCTCGGACAATTCTATACTGCACAGTTCCGAGTAGTGGGATTAGACAATCCTAAATTTTCTTTCCCAAACTTACCCTCTTTCCTAGCCCCACAACCTGATGGCACTGTATCAGGAACGCCTACTTAACTAGGTTCATACCCTCTCAGCATCACATTTTCAACTCCCTAGGTAACATAGTCGAAAGATGTCGTATTTCGTGTTGTTTAACCTTCGCCTTCTACCGAATACTTCCAAGCAAAACAAAACACAACATTCATGATTCTGTATCCCAACATCAGCCTCACCTACCATACTGGAGATCGAATCCTCCTTCAGTTTGAAGCCGTTAATGGCAAACGACCATATCTATGGACCTTCACCAACCTTCCAGCAGGTCTATTGGCTAGCATTCAAGGCTCAGTTAATGGAACCTTCATTCATGAAGGGTATTATACGTTTGCAGTGTCCGCTTCTGACAACAGTGGCAACACTGTGGATAGTTATGTTACTATCAACGTTCAGCCTATGTCCTCAACAAACAGTATTATATTTTCTATTCAGACTCGTTGGTGGAAGTTCCATATCAAAGCAGAGCATTTCAGTATGATTTGGAGCAACTAGAATCCCAGCAAATCGAAGCTACAAAGAAGGTTTACCAGGCTATTAATAAAGTATATTAGTTTCAAAATCGAACTGATTTGCTTCGATAGCAGGCTGCTAAAACGGCCCAGTACGTCTCCATGGCATCCCAACAATACTAAACATCTCAGAGGCAAATGAATTAGTCAGTTCTACGAAAATAGAGTGCGAGCAATAATTATGTGAAGAGGTAGATAGATCAGAAAAATGCTAACAATAAATTGATGTTGGCAGAAACCCAAGTTAACAATAGTCAAAGGGCTGCAGAATAATATATTCTATTTGCTCGACAGGCACAGAATAAGTTTCAATATACATAAAGTAATCTGATAAAAGCGAGTCAAAAGTTCACCCAAGCATAGAATGAATCGATTGAAGCTATTTATATAGTGAGGCGAGTTATTGCTCAAAGCCAATAGGCATACGACACATATAATCATACATTCATATCTCTTTCTCTTGCCAAAACCATCGCTTAAGAACAGGTGAATAAGCTCACCAAAGCAGGATTTGTCGCCAACTTGGCAAAAGACTAAGTCAATATAGCAGAAAGTTAGAACGACAATGCTCAAAGCAATCTCATCAAAATGCAAGACGCCTACGATAAGAGCATCAGTGCATTTAACAGTAGCCTACAGCTTGCTAGAAATTTGACATATCAACTTCAAGAGGCATAAAAGGCTTTGGGAGCTGCCAAATTCGTTGAAGTACAGGCTAAAAATGAGCTTTTTGTTGCCCAGGCTTCCAAAGAGCAGGCTGATAAGGCAACAGCCATAGCCTCTATGCAATTAGCTACTTTACCGAAGAATGAAAGCTTAGCTTCTCGCTTTGGAGGATGCGATTTGTTGTCCTACCCAACGATGATAGGCTCTGAGCTGATACAGGAAGTTAGTCAATTCGGAATGATCCTTGCTTCAGGACATGTAGTTTTATTTGGAAGCTGTACAATCACCTCAGGTATATTTTCAGCTGGCGATTTAGTATCCTATACCGGCTATCTCAAAAATGGATAAATTCACGCTCTTAGTTTAGGAAAAATAGTTTTCTGAGCCATAGAATATATCATTGATAGATATGTTTTTTCCCATATCGCCTATGCAGATCACTATTCATAAATTTTTATGCCTTGTTTTTTTAGAGCGCGGATAATCGATCTTTAATATTAGTCAATGGTAACATGCCCATCACCATCTCCGTCTGCTAATTTCATCTACGATCATATAAAAAATACCCATGATTTGATATCTTCTTCAGTTGCGTTAAAGGTCCTGCCCAAAGTACGGTAAGTCTAGTTGAGCAAATTTGGCACTTGCTTCTCAGTCAAGTACCCCTTCTTCTCTACATCAAACTGTTGGAAAAGCCTTCTAGCGACTGCCAACCTTTCGAGCACAACGGGAGTGTAGGTAATAGGCCTTTTGTCGCAGTTCAGGTATCTCCTGCAAAGAGAAACAACATCATCTTCGGTCACTCTGCTGTCCATGTTTTGATCCATCACTTTTTGCAGCTGTTTTACTGACTCTTAGTTGAATTCAGGCTTTTGAGAGCATTTCTAGTATGCCTATTTTTGAATTCTGAAAAGACCGTTGCTTGCTATCTCTCCATTCAAACCATACAGCTGTACAAAGTCTTTTGCTATTTTGCGTATACGGTCATCAGGAAGGTTGCCTATCCCTCGACTTATTCCAGTCTTCACTGTGCTCTCCTGAAGAGTGGAGGAGTTGTAAAATCCACTCTTTGCCAGCGCCAAATCCTGGAATGCACTTGACCTTCTTTCTGCTCTGACTCCAGACTCGTAAAAGTAACGGGTTGATTCTTTCTTGGCGTATGCACTGGAGCCGTTGGGATCGAATGCTTGGGAGGATGAGGGACTTGCTACCATTTTCACATTTTGAAATCTATCCATTGGTTACTATTATATAAATTTCAAAGCGAGCAAACTATCACACGATTATCTTGTTCCTGACTCTATCAGTGACGAACAGGATCAACACTTCCTTGGAATTCATTCTCAGCTGTTCTTGTTTGAGTTTCTTTATATTTTTTTTTATTTTGCTGGATAAGGCTGTTTTGCTTCTCTTCGTCTTTTTCCTTTGCCGTCCTTTCAATTTTTTGGTCTTCTTCTTGATCAGCCTCCTTTTTCTTTTGATCTTACTGTCCAGATACTCAGAGATGGAATCGCTATCTCTGGAGTCGATATCCGAGTGGATGGTCATTAAGTTAATAGGAAAAGCCCGGTTTAGGAGATAAAGCCCAATTTTATTCTTATATATAGAAATGGAGAAGCATTTGAGTAAAGTACAATCAGTTTGCCAGACTGTCTCTGAAATGAGGGTTTCCCTTGAGTAAGAAGTCCACATCAGTCAAAAAGAATTA
>Ga0100379_10005246_pt1 | contig 11210 bp, 15 predicted proteins | sample CryGeymeta201503_FD_80418 | JGI IMG/M metagenome (GOLD analysis project Ga0100379, IMG submission 80418) | Groundwater microbial communities from Crystal Geyser aquifers in Utah, USA - Crystal Geyser metaG 2015-03 | ecosystem: Environmental > Aquatic > Deep subsurface > Groundwater | place...
TCATTTACTGCCTGTCTTCGCACTTTTGGAATCCAAGGATTTGATACATATGCCATAGGTGATGTAAGAATAAATAAATCACCTATCTTACACCCATTGTTGCCAAGCTATTGAAGTATTACGGTAATAGCCTATAATATTGACTCTCTTCAAGTGCCAGTGCCTGTCTTACTTATGACAGGTATCTAAAAAGAAAGGAGGAGCAAAAATGGAAGAATTCTATGCCATTTTAGCACAACTTGCTGTTTCAGCAAGAAATGTGCTATCCTGGTGCAGAACGTGCGGGAGAGAGACCGCACATCACAATGGAGTCTGCACTGAGCATTAGTCTTTGACAGACTCCTCCATCTGGGCCATTCAGTCTACTGGCAAGACTGGGTGGCCACCATCCTAAACATCATTGTTTTATCTTCATGATATATAATACTTATTGTTCTTATTGAAGATGTATTAAAATAATACTAGACCCTGTAGCTCAATTGGATAGAGCAACTCCCTTCTAAGGAGTAGGTTGCGTGTTCAAGTCACGCCAGGGTCGCAGAATTTTTATACAGTTTATGTATACTCACCATTGAGCATACATAAACATAAAGTTCGGGTGCAAATATTCAGGACTTATTGATTGGTGTAGTAAATCTTGAGCTTTTTGTTCATTCTGCAACTGTTCATTTAAGATTATTCGCTCAAAGAGTAATTCCCCATTTTCTAAAGACGGCATATCAAACCAAATTTGTCCATATGTATAATTCATACGTTTATTTAAGTCTCGTTCGATAGCTTCTCGCATTTCTTGATGACGTCTTGCATTTGAAAAAAACCATTGATTATAATCACCATGATTTGTGAAATATCCGGCAAAAAGATACGGGAGAAATCCCCCAATGGCTGAACTATGAGCAAGTTCGAAAGGTTTAGTTGTTACAAATTCATCAGTATAGAAAACAGGGACGTGTCAAATGATCTGCCAATTTCAAAATTGTGTAGTGAGCCATTTACAGAAGATTTTACTATTGGCATTTCTAGATATTGAAATATTTAAACATTTAGATGAGGTTTATATATGTAAATTATGGTGCCCGGGAGACTACTCTCGTTGAACTAATTTTAGCACACTTTCACGACCTCATGCAATTTTACCTTGCTGATAACGGTAAACTGACGATCCGAAGAAAGGAGGACACAGAATGATCCCTTTCATCTTCCGGAACAGGAATGACTCATTTAAAAGCAAACTGTTTGACGAAACCGGATTTTACAACGCATTCATGGCCGACCTGAAAAGATGCAGGAAGGAAGTCATTATCGAAAGCCCGTATATCACTGCTTTCCGCATGGAACTGCTCTACCCTACTGTCAAAGACCTGCAGAACCGTGATGTGAAAATTCACATCATTACGAGAGATCCGGTCGAACATGAAGAGTTCTACCGTCATCAGGCAACAAACGAGATACTGACTTGTTATGAGATGGGGATCAATATCGTCATGCTCCGAGGTTATCATCACCGAAAGCTTGCTATTCTCGACCGTAAGACACTTTACGAGGGCAGCCTGAATATCCTTTCACATAATCGGAGTATGGAGATTATGAGGAGAATTGAAGGGAAGGAATGGGCTGAAGAGATGTTTCGTTTTGCGGGATTAAACAGTCTTATTTGATCTGTTTTGTTTGCATCTTGAACATTCACACATTTCATAAATCCTTTTTGCTTTCGGGTCTTTCTTTTGTCTCTCGTTAAACTTCTTTTCTTCTTCAATCGTCCTGTCTATAATGGCATTGGCCAATATATTGATTCGCTCTTCTGTAGAGATATTGAAGGGATATCCTCGTCTTGGATCTTGTTTTTGTTTATGGGAAGCCATAACAAAAGGCTCTCAAAATGGCAATATTTTTGAAGACTTCACACCTAAGACTTTTACAATACTCTCAAGTTTTTCCATAGAAGGATTGACCTCCCCCCGCTCAATGCAGGCATAATAATTGGTATTCAGATCGGCTTTTTTTGCTACTTCTGCCTGTGTCATTTTCTTATTCGTGCGAGCTTCTTTGAGTTTTCTTCCGACTTCCTGTCTGGTCTGTGGATTATCCATATATCTATAGTATAGCACCGGTTTTTCTACTGGCAAATATTTTTTTATCAATTTATGAGGTTTTTGATTTATAATACTTTTATGTCAATGACAAAACCACTCGCATGGGCTCAGATAGAACCGCTTATCAGTGAAGAGAAATATAAGAATTTCCTCAAAGGAATTGACCCTGCCGTTTTTAAGTTGGTACTTGATGAAAATAAAAGACCACAGGTAACCGAATCCATATTAACAATGCTGCAAAATAGTGAACCAGAACATGCCACTCAAGAATATGCGAAGGAGATCGTGGAGATGATGGTAAAAGTCGCTGAGAAGTTTGAAAAGAAAAGAGGTGATCGTTTATGAAGAAATCAATAAAAACAAATTCTAAAAACTCATCTAGTTTTGACAAATATCTTGATAAAAAGTTTATGTCTAAACCGGGACTATCCATGAGAGAAATGATGAAAGATGATGGGATGCGGGACATAATGATGAGGATGATTAAAGCAGGGATTGATTCAGTCAAGAAATAAAGATATATCAATAACTGGATTTATAAGCCATAAAATTCTTTATTCATATAATATAACTTTGCCCTCACTTATTTTTAGAACATTGTCTAAATTCACTTGATAATAAGCTTCACTTTTTTCATTCAACGCACTCTGAAATGAAGCAAAATGAGGGACGCCTGAGAGGGGGTAGATCATACTGACAACATTTTCGACGGGGATTGATTTATCATTTGTTGTAAGGTAATTTTGCTTTGTTTCTGGATCAATCTCCCCTATGTAAAGGTTATCGTTGATGATGGCGACAGTTGTGAGAATACGATCCGACTCGTAAACCTGCACCCATTCATTCGGCCTGTCAGGACGAATTTTTATAAGCATATTATTGTATGAATCCCGTGATTTATTGGTAATACAATAAATTTCCTCAGTGTCCTTAATGAAGGCACTGTCACAGTATTCTCCGAGACTTACATTATTAAAATAGCTGGCCTCTTTGTTCCAAATACTACTTCCATCATAGTAGTCGATCAAAATTTCATTAATTTCCTTTTCTTTCTTTTTTGTTTCGAGATGGTAGACAGTGCTTAAAGATTTGTCTGCCTGAACAATAATCAAAAACGGATAATGAACAAATACTCTGTCGGGATATGTACCAATAGAATAGATATCACCAAAGACATTGAGTTTAGTCCCTTCAAGAACCACTGTATCGTTTCCCGTCACAACGAGTTTGCTGTCTTTCCTTATAAAGAAGAAGTAATATCCAGCAAGAAAAACCAAAAGCATTAAAACTACTCCGTACCGAAGTAGTTTTCGCTGATTTTTATCAAGATTATTTTTCATAGATTCATTTTATATACGTCAATGGATTCACCGCAACCCAATTATTACCGGACTTGAGCCGTATTTCATAATGCACATGCTCCGCTGTTGCAAAGCCGGTCATACCCATCTCTCCAACGGCAGAACCCGCCTGAACATCTGCTCCACTTGAAACAAAAACATGCTTCATGTGTTTGTATACGGTTTTTAGTTTGCCGTCACCGGCCAGTACTTCCACCGTTTCCCCTCCATATCCATCAATATATGCTATCACTTTCCCGGAATGTGTCGTATATACAATTACTCTGTGATGCTCTTTGAACGACGGACTGTTTGCATAATAACGAGCATTCGGTACCAGATCAATACCGGTATGATTCATGCCAAACGAAAGAAAATATACCGGGTCCATAAATCCAGCAGTGATTGAGGAAAACTCCAGTCCACTACCCCCAAGCGGTATCTGACCGGGTACGGTTGTGGGTAAAAAACTTCCATCAGCCGGTACCAAACCTCCGGCACCACCAAGAAAGGTCGTTATCTTTTGAACCAGACTACTACTGACGAGCACCGGTGACATGATGACCATGCCAACAATTGATATCATTACAACGCCAAGAACTATTAAACTCATCAAACACCCCAACACTGGTCCCCGAAACTCACGCATCAGTGTGCCGGCAAAAGGAATGGGAATAAGGAAACTGACGATTACCGAGACAAGTGAGTCAATAATAAACCCGAACGGGTCCTTCCTTAAGTGATTCATTCCTCCGGCAATTTTAAATAGTTTCCGGTACATTCTGCGATCCGTTAAATACTAACGGTTTTTCAAAGGGAAGAACAATTATATTGAGCCGAACATGTTCGCCTTCGCGAAATAATACCACTTCTCCAATATCCAGATGCCCCAGCTGTTGCTTTTCCTCATCGGTCATAGGGTAGATAGATCCGATATCCGACAGTGATGCGTATGATTGTTTGAGCAAGATCTTTGTTTCGGAATTGGTGATAATTGCTTTTCCGTATTCGTTTCTAAGGAAATCTTCGACATCCTGTGTGACCGAAATGACTCCAACATTTCTTTTTCGTGCTTGTTTTACAAGTTCACGATAAAAGATCGCAACATCGGGATCAACCAAGAGCTTATGCGCTTCGTCGATAAGTAGTACTCTCTTTCTGATATTTTTCCGATTTATCAGATTCCAAATAAGTGAAGTTAGAAGATACATGGCCGGATCACGCTTTTCGTCTTTTTTAAGATCATGTAAGTCAAGAACAATGACATCATTATCCAGTTCAAGATTGCGATCAGAGTTGAAAATACCTCTCAAACTTCCTGTTGAAAGCACACTTAAATCCCGTTTCATTGCATGACTATCGAGCAATTCAAGTAGATTTTCAAATCTTGGTGTTCCGCTATCATACAGCTTGATAAGAGCTTCATCAAGAACGGCGCCGTCATAGTGCTGAGAAGGAATAAAGAACTTGAAAAAGGTTTTGAGAGTCGATATATGGTCAAGAATATCCCCTTCACTCGAACTTTGGATATAAAATGGGTTGATACCATTTTCACGAGAGAAACTAATTACTTCTCCACCGAGTGAACGTGCCAGATCAACGTATTCACCCTCTGGATCGATTACGAGGACCTGAACCCCTCTCATGTACAGTCTGTTTAGTAAAATCTTTGAGGTGACGCTTTTCCCTGAGCCTGACACACCAAAAATATTGACATTGTTGTTTCTCGACGTGAACGGATCGATAAATACTAGTGAGTTATTATAAGCATTCACTCCCATAAAAATACCATTAGGATCATCGAGCTGTTTTGAGACAAACGGGAGCAAATACGATACGGCTGTAGACTGTAGGATACGATTCTCTTTCAGATGATCAATGGTAAAAGGAAGGAAATTCTGAAATGCTTTTTTCTGACCAAATGTATATCGGTTAAAAGTCATATCCATACCTCCGGTGATATTCTGAAGTTCTTTATGAAGGTCGTTCAACTTCTCTTCCGTATCTGCTTCAAGCTGAAGATACAAAGAGTAAACGACACCTTTCTCCGCTTCATGCACCAACTCGTCAACAAAGCTCATAACCTCTTCGATATTCTTATCTATTTGCTGGTCACGAACTTTGCCATTTTTTTGACGTTCATTTTGTTGCATTTCCAAAACCGATAATCTTTGTCGTGCTTTCTTCAGCAATTCACTGCTTGCCGCAGGTTCCACAAAAATACTCATGGTAAAAGGTAAAGATGATGTGAGGAGTCTAAAAAACACATCGGGCTTAAATACGCGGGTATATCGGCAAGATAATACATTCGTTTCAACTTTTCACCAACCTGCAACCATGTACTGTGCTCTTTAAAGTACTCACTTTTGTATGAGTGTTCGGAATTCTTATCAACATGGACTCCACTTTGATCCTTTTTGACGGTAATATTTACATCGGCTTTTCTGTTTTTCATGACAAATTTCTTATACTTTTTTAGTTCTTTTCTATAAATAAACCAGTTTTTTACAAAAATCACCGGATTCCCGCTTTTGATCAACTCCGGTTTTCTGACCGTATATTCATCCATTCGGGTAAAGGCTGTTTTCTTGATAATTTCCTCCTGTGCCGTGATCATATCCATAAGGCGTCGTATCTCTATTTTGAGGGCTTTTGTCGCAGCGGTTTTGGGAATTTTCGATTCGCCGTTAAAAAAATGTTTTTCAATCTTTTTAAGACCTTCGTTTCGCTTTTTTATGAGATTATATTCTTGCCTAAGCTGTAAAATCTCGTGAGTATGAGTATCCCGTTCATACAATAATGCGCCTACCTGATCCTTTAGGGTGCCGGTTAGTTTGAAATTATCTATGTTGACGACTACTTCATGTATTATTGATTTTTTTTGATTTTGCATAATTATCGTAATGTATCTTTTACAAAACGTTCCAGCTCATAACCGTACATAGCTCGAATATCGATATTGCACATGGCAACAGACGCTGCAAAACGCATTCCCATGTCATTGAGTTTGCGTAATCCGCTCAAAAGACCCTGAGGCTTTTCTGTGGCACACTGTACCGAGAATGCGACGTAGTGACGGGTTGTTGTGAAGGGGTTTGAATGTATGAGCGATGTTAATTCTTCTATATACTTGTGAATAAGCTTTTCACGAGATCGTGACGAACTATCGTAAAGTGAGAAAAAGTGGGAAGAATAATCGCTCTCTTGTGCCTGCTCCTTTCGCACGATAAATTGAGCTTCCGCCGGAAGAAGGTGTACAACTTGTTTGAGCTTGACAAAGAAATGTTCCCTGTCTTGCTCGTTGAGTAGTGCCACATCATATGGCTCGATTCTGTACATAGTGACGACGTTATTGTCACGGATAATATAGTTGTCCTTTATTGAAAAATCGGTAAAATAGGGCTCAAGCTGCGAATACCGATGTTCCTTTGCATCGGTTTTAAACTTAAGAGCACGCGGAAGAATTTTATAAAAAGGCTGATTGTCTACGCGTTGAGTGATAAAGGTTATAAAGAAAATAACCGACACGATAAGAGCGGAGATAAAGTAACCCCAACTGAAAAAGTGCAATATGTAGTGGAAAAATAAATAGAGCAGTGCAGCGATGATGCCGGTTCCGGTAAAAACAAGTACAGAGTCTGTAAAAAACAGACTTCTAAGCATGTGTATCCGTATATCGTCTTTATATATTCTTACGTTTTTCATAGGTTTTATCGGAGTACATCCGTATTACGGGTTCGGTTCCCTGTCGTGCCTGGCGCTGTACGATAACACCTTCTATCCCGTATGCCTTGTTTCGTTCTTTTGATAACTCGAGAAAATGTTTAATCTTCCGTGGCGGGCTTGACTGTTTAACAAAGGCATAATCGATATCTTTACCCTGTTTTTTTGACTCTTCCATCGCGTTGAAGTTGTGGGGATTCGGGTGAGCTCTGTCAAAATTTGAGAGATCTATAAATTGCTTATTGTCCATCTCAACGTGTTCCAGTTTTCCTTCCGATATTCCGTCTTGTATGGCATCGATACGGGTAGGATAATACGACGTAAGTCCTGCCTTTTTGTCTTCATACCGATAAGCTTCTCCGGAGACGGCGACTACGCCCTGTTTAAGATTCCTCGTTTCCACAGATAAGCCTTTCTGTTCCAAACTTCGAGAAAATGGAGGGATATATGAGCGACCGTCTTCATAACTAGTCGTATTGGGTTCCGATGAAGATATTGTTTTTTGTTCTTTTTTCTTATTGGAGTGAGTATTATTTACATTGTCGGAATCACCAGAAGAATTTCCTTTTGGAAAAACTCCCTCTCTTAATAATCTTCCTGTTACCATTGCCAAGCTTCCGCCAAACAAACCCTTTTTAAAATCATTGAAAGAAGATTGTACCGGTTGTCCCGTTGACCGTGAGGCTAATGTCGCAAGCATTGTCCCGGACATAACAGTCCAAGTATCGCCAAATATTCGGGCGACAAGTACATTGACTCCCCCGAGAAAAAAGAGAAATCCCGTGTAAAAAAAGAGCAATCCGATACTCGGACCAGAAGAATCGAGCATACTGGTAAAAATACTGCTTGCAATTGAAAATCCAAGGACAAATGCCGGCTGTTGAATCAGGAGAGTAAACCATATTTTAAAGAAAGTAAAGACCATACCCTGAGTTCTTTCGGTAAGAGCAAATGGCAAGACAATCGGATATAAAACACCCAGGAAAAGAAGTGTGGCAAAACGGATTACAAACTGAAAGCCTATATAGAGAAACCCTGCCAAAAGGAATAAAAAAGTGAGACAGAACAGGAATATCTGAACGATAAATTTACCCACCGAGCGGAAAACACCATTTACCAATGAAAAATCCAAATTAAAAATTCCGTACTGCTCCGGATCTTCGTTGTTGTCAATTTGCTCCTGCGCTTTATCAAAATAGGCGCTCAGGGGTTGTGTGAATTGCGCCGTTGTCGAGATCTTTGATACCAAGAGATTATTGAATTGTACGCTATAGGAAAGGATAGACGGAACGACAAGAAAAAGAGCTATGACAATCACGAATCGTACGGCAAACGATTTCAATTCATGTGTATTGTCAGTACCAAGCTTACTTATGGCAAGCCCGGCTATAACAATTGCAAGTACGGGTATGGCTATTTGATAGAACATATTCCTGTAGTGGGTCATCCCAGGGATCTCGGAGTTGTCTTTGAGTTTAATGGTATCTGCAAGTGGATCGGGCGTGTAAAAGACAAATCCTCCTATTATGGAGTCAAAACCGGAGATAAAGTGCTGGAGGATGACAATAATAGTATTCGGTTCGTTTTCTACGGTGAATTCATTCATCCACTGAATTTGTGGCTGCGGTGTAGGCGTTGGAGTTTCGATCTGAGCATATACCGTTTGTGTGATAAAAGTAATCAGAAATAAAAGGCATAGCGAGGTGCATACTGCTTTCATAAAAACTTTGAACAGAAGGTTTTTTTTAGCTTGTACCGCCGACAAAGGTTTTAAGAATACTGGCAATACTGGCAGCTCCAAAAACTAAAAGTCCTCCGATTAATATGTTAAAAATCCATCCTTTAAGTCGTGATTTCCTATCCGTATCATCTCCGCTCATAACAAGAAAAATTCCAAGCATAGCTATGGAGAGAGCCATAACAGGTAAGGAATAATATTGGAGCGTTTTTACAATTCCCCAAAGAAGCTGGTCAAGATTTTCAAACTGAATCGGTTGCGCACTATTATATCCAGGAGTATCATTACCCATATTATGTTTTAAATTTCTAATTATATTATTGTGAAAGGAAGGAACGAGGGCATTATATTAGGAAGAGGTGTAGAATACAATACTATAGGGGGCTTAAAACTATTTCTTTACATATCAAATATATATAGTTGTATAGTAACAACATCCAAAACGTTCTTATAACGTTAAAACCCAACTTCAGCTAGGGGATTGGACGACAACAGAACTTTTTTGGTGGAAAATGAAGAGCATTCATAAATAAATCTTTTATTCTCCATTGACAATCCACGAGATCGGTAATGTCTTAGAATATTCATCTCCCCATTCTATTGGTATTACCGGAATATGAGAACCATAGTCCATTACTGCATTCTGAACTTCATCGACATAATCGAAAGGAACCTCAACATGAGTAAGCAAATCAAGGGGAATGGGTATCTTTGATCGAGATTCATGTTTTCTTAAAACTCCCGCAATATCCGCTTCTGGAAATGCGTTTTCTCTTATACCGATGATCAGCGGATAGTTCCCTTGTATATCAGAAAGCCCTCCGAGAAACATTTCTCGATCTCGTACAGTATCTTTCGTATATTTTTTATGGAAATAAGCTGTTGGTTCACCAGCTAATCCATTTCTTATCCGAAAATTCCTACCTAACAATCGCTTATCTTTTTGAATTATTTCTTTCAAAAATAATATCCACCCTGCCGTTGTTGCAATGGGATGCCGAATTCTTTCACCTCTCTTAGTGTGGTTGTGCATACAAGGAAGAATATAGTCGTGACGGTGATGTCGATATGTATACTTGTCCCCATATTTCAGACCACACCCTAAGGTAATATTTGGATATGGGAAATATACGCAGAACGCATACATCAGCGTTCAAAAAACAAGTAGTGTTGGAGCTGTTAAAGGAAGAAAAGACTCGTGGGGAGATTGCCTCCCAGTTTGGTATTCATCCGGCTCTTGCGGATAAGTGGAGGATGATAGCCATGAGTGGACTGGAAAAAGTATTCACGGAGAAGTATGACCAAGATCGTATACGGGACAAAACACTCATTGACGAATTATATCGTCAACTCGGACAACTCAAGTATGAACTCGGGTGGTTAAAAAAAAAGATGGGTATTACCGAGTGAGGAAAAGATAAAGCTCATTGACAATTCGGAAGACAAGATATCCCTCAGGCGCCAGTGTAATCTGTTGGATCTAAACCGAAGTAATTTGTATTACTCATCGAAACCAGAAGTATCAGAGGAGGACAAGACCATTATGCGAATAATTGATGAGGTATATACGAAGAGACCGTACTTTGGCAGACCTCGAATTACGAATGCACTGAGGCAAGATTATGGATATCTGATTAATCATAAACATGTGTACCACCTTATGAAGATTATGGGGATTGAGGCTGTATGGCCCAAACCAAATCTGAGCAAACCAAATATGGCTCATTTCATATATCCTTATTTACTCAAGGACGTTTCCATTATTCGGCCTAATCACGTATGGGGAGTGGATATCACGTATATCAGATTGAAACATGATTGGATCTATCTGGTTGCCATTATGGACTGGTATTCCCGTTACGTCCTGTCCTGGGAACTGTCTGATTCCTTACATGTTTGGTTCTGTTGTGAAGCATTGCAGAAAGCCTTGAGAATTGCACGCCCTGACATTCACAATTCAGACCAAGGATCTCATTTCACAAGCACAGAATACACCAGTCTTTTGAAACAATATCCAACTATTCAAATCAGTATGGATCATAAGGGCAGATGTTTTGACAATATATTTGTGGAACGATTATGGAGAACAATCAAATATGAGGAGGTGTACTTAAACGAGTATGACTCCATAAAAGATGCTCGACAATCACTCTCCGAATATATTGAGTTTTACAATACAAAGAGGTATCATCAAGCACTGGGATACAAGACACCGAAAGATATATTTTTCAAGAAATCGGCCGTTTATATTAGTTGAACAACGTAACCTTAAAATCGTTATCAATTGGTCTTGACAATGAGGGCAGGTTTAATGGA
>Ga0100379_10005274_pt1 | contig 11168 bp, 14 predicted proteins | sample CryGeymeta201503_FD_80418 | JGI IMG/M metagenome (GOLD analysis project Ga0100379, IMG submission 80418) | Groundwater microbial communities from Crystal Geyser aquifers in Utah, USA - Crystal Geyser metaG 2015-03 | ecosystem: Environmental > Aquatic > Deep subsurface > Groundwater | place...
ATAACTATAATTTAATAGGGAGAATACAATATGAAAGCAATGCTACCTAAAAATAATATAGATAAATGTGATAAATGCAATTTAAAATTAAAAAAAAGAGATGATGATAATGAAGACACTATACTAGAAAGACTAGTGATTTATAAAAAAACTTCTGAGCCTCTGTTTGAATTTTATAAAAATCGAAATGTATTAGAATCAATAGAACCTAAAAAAGGTGTTGACGATTATTATAAAATTAAAAATTTGGTTTTTAGTAAACTTAATTTAATAAATGATAAACATAAAGAATATATTGGGTAATCAGTGTAAAAGATATGATATGTATTAATTATTTATAAATATTTCTAATTACAATACATTTATATAAAAAAATATGAATATAAAGTAAATTGTAATATAAGTTTATAATATTATATTATAACTCCAAAATTAAAAATAGTATTTTATTATTCAAATGTCATTTTAAACTACAAAATTATATTAATAATCAGATTTAATGAATTATTAATTAATTATAATAATTTATAGAAATGTCTGGCTTGGATGAAAACAAAGCATCCATGAAGTTTAGAAAAATCCCTTCAGGAAATATATTAAGTAAAAATATACTGGAAACAGCTATGATTCATTCTAAATTCCAAAAAAGTAGTTCAGACATAGAAAATTCACCCAAAATAACACCAAAAATACCTAAAGAAGCTAATATGACGAACGTACTTAAAAAGAAAATAAGTAACAAGATATCAACAACAGCTTCTTTGTCACATCAATATTTATCATCAAATAAAACTGTACATAGTGTAAGTGAAGCTGATAAAAAGGTATAGTATTGTGTCTTGATATAATAATATATAAATATTTAAAAATATTAATTTATTTACTCTAAGGAATTTCAACGAAACCTTAAGCATAGAAGTTCAGGTGAAAATGGCAACTCCTTTATAGAAGCAACAAAAAAAGATTTTAAACTAAAAAGAGGGTCAGGTCATATCGAAAATGGATCTTCTATATTAGATTTATCAAAAAAAGAATCAAACAATAGTCTAAAAGATAAAAATATAGCTAATGTTCAACATCACCATAGAAATTCAGAGACTTTAGTATTAAAAGAAAATGATGGATCGAGAAGTCCATATCCAAGTAACAAAAAACGGTCATCTATGATATATAATAAGAGACGCACTTATGATTTAAGAAGCCCAATTAAAATGCGAAGAGACGAAACTTTTGATCCTGAAAGAAAGGAATCAAGTGGGAACATAGCTGATTTAATCAAGGAAAGTGAAGAAAATTTAAAAACAGAAGACACAAAACGTGAAATAAAAAAACGTAGCCCGAAACGAGATAGCATAAAGAAGAAAAAGACAATAAAAGACGACGATGAAGATGATTCAGATGAAGAATATGATATATTAGAAGATTTAAGTATTTATAAATATTAAATATTTAGATACTGCTGACCAAAAAAGTCCTGGGATTATTCATCCTGATAATATTGCAAAAGCAGTTTGGGATTTTACTGGCTTAATTTTTATTTTATACCAGGGAGTCTTTTCACCTTATAGAATATGTTTCAACGACATGGCAACAGGTGGAGTAGCTTATTTTGAAATTGTTCAAGATTTTTTCTTTATTTTAGACGTTTTTCTATCTTTTAATACTGGTATCTTTGAAAATGGCACTTTAATAATGCTTAGAGCACCTATTACAATATCGTATATTAAGCTTTGGTTTTGGATAGATTTAATAGCATCTTTTCCTTATTCGTTGGTTCTTTCTCCTGAAGATTATTTTAATGTGAGTCCAAATAAGATTGATGATTCTAATACAGGAGTAATTAAAATAGATTATAAAAATATATTATAATTATATATCAATGACAATAATATTAATATTAATAATATAGATACTAGGAAATGCTCCACAATTATTAAGAATACTAAAATTCGCTAGAATTATGAGAATACTAAGAGTACTCCGAGTTGTAAAACTTAGTAAATTCGTACAAAAGGTAATTAAATTTATAATAAAGTTCGAAGAAACAATTAATTCAGATTTTTTCCAAATAAGTGGATCAGTTATTAAATTACTGTTTGCAATGCTACTATTTGCTCATTGGGGTGCTTGCTTTTTATTTTATATAGGAGTCAATGAATGTATTCAAAATGGAGTTTGTTGGCTATTAAAAGACTTTCTTATTGACGCTCCAAAATATGATCAATATATAGCTTCTTTTTATTTTTTTATAACAACAATGACTACATTAGGATTTGGGGATTTTCGGCCCGTTAGTTTAAATGAAAGACTCTATCAAGTATTTTGTATGTTACTCTCGTGTGCTATGTTTGCCTATATTATCGGTTCGATGGGAAAGATTTTATCAGTTAATTATGATACTGAGGCTTTATTTAAAGAAAAAATAATGACGATTAATAAACATTTAGTAGATAAAGAAGTTGACGAACCACTACGGGTTAAAATTAAAACATTCTTAGAACATAAACTAGAAACAAAAATGGAAGAAAAACTAGATGCAAGCGAAGTATTAGATTTAATCAACAAAAACTTAAAAGAGGAAATAATATATGAAATAAATAAAAAACTTCTTAATAATTTCAAATATTTTAACGACTTTGAAAGAATATGTATTAAAATAACAAAAATAATAAAGGATGAAACTATGAGTAAAAACGAATTAATATTTGAGGTAAATAATATAAAATTATCTCATACTTACTTACTCATTAATTACTTATTAATTATTATTTAATCATTATAGAAAGGAGATAAAAGCGACAAAATATTTTTTATAATAAAAGGTTTAGTCATTCTTACACATACTGAGACTGGTATAGTCTACAAAGAATTAGTCGATGATAATTTCTTCGGGGAAATTGGGTTCTTTTCCCAGAATAAACGTTCGGCAGCCGCTGAAAGTGTTACTTTTTCAAATATATCATATCTTAACTATGATCAATTTTACAAACTAGGTATTGAGGAAGAAAATTACGAATTTGAAGTAATAATCAGTTAATAAACAATATCTTATTAATCTTATTAATATTTTATTAATCTTATTATTCAGGACTATATTAATCTACTATTTGAAAAACTACGGCAAGAAAAGTACGGAGAATTAGATATAGAATGTTACTTATGTGGTGGATATCTAAACCACATCGCACCTGATTGTCATTATCTTCAAAATAAAGAAGAGTTGTTTAAAATTAAATACAAAAGTACTATATCTAAATAACAATATAGACAAAAAATACAAAACTGATAAAGATATCGATGGCATCTATGAATCATTACAGAAAAAGCAACTTACACATAGGGATCAACGAACCAAGTTTTTCGAAATTGAAGATGCTAATGTTTCTATACGATTTAATAGTCCTAGAAAAAGAACAGTAAAATCAAACTCTCTTCCAGCAAACTATAAATTAGAAAAGAAAATGTCTAAAGAGAATAATTATGTTCCTAAAAAGATAGATTCTAATTCAGACATTATGGAAAATAATGATTTTGTAAGTGAGGAAGAGTCTATCGAGAATATAAGACACAAAGCTCAAATTGATTATGTAGAAAAATACTCCCAAATAGATGAAGTTGATGAATCAGTTTTAGAAGACGAATACGAAATAGAAGGTGAGAATAATACTATAACTAAAACACCTGATAAGAATAATGTTTTTAATATTGCACATGAACTCAAACTAATCACGGGTGAAAAGAAGAAAGCTCCAATAAGATCAATGAGATCATTAGACATAAATATGATAGGGTCTTTTAGAACAAATGAAGTAAAGAACTTTGAAAAAAATAAAATTCTTGTATTAAGTGAAAAGAAGAGTAATAAGACTCCAATAAAATCAATGAAATCATTAGATGTTAATAATATTGGAAAACTTAATGAGAGAACAAATAAATTATCATACACAGGATCATCTCAAAATAATGGAAACGGACAAATTAACATAAGTAATAATAATGAAAAATCCTATGATAAGACATTTAACAAGCAAAAATCAGTTCTTAGTGGGAAACAAGTCTCTGCAAGAAGCTCAAATAAAATGATTATAAGATTAAATTCAATTGTTAGCAAGATATACAAAGAGGACTCTTCATTAACTTTAAGTGAATCAGTTGATGAAAGTAGAAAAGGTGGTCCGAAGGCTTTCTTTACAAATGCGAACTTTCTCCATCAAGATTCTAGTGAGAATATAGCTAAAACGACTCCCCATAAAAATTTAGGATTAAGAAGAACAAAAACTGTAATATCAACTGGTAAGAAAAGAAAAAGTAATGATAATAACAGTAATTTTGGAACTCCTCCTTTAACACCGTTATTTTCTTTAAAACACAAAAATGGGAAATTAAGCTATAAAGAAAAAGATGAAAAGTGTGAAAAAGAAGAAGACAAAGATGACAAAGAAGACAAATATGAAAAAGATGGTAACTTGGAAGGTAAAGAAAAAGAAGATAAAGATTTTAAAACGGAAATAGCTAAGAATTTAGATAAAAATAATTATATTAGTAATGCTTTAGACATAAAACCCATCAGGAACTCTGTTAGAAGATTATCAAAAAGCAATAATAATGTTGTTAGAATAAGCAGAAATATTTAAAAGTATGGTATGATGTTAGCATTGACTATAAATTGCCCAATATATGAATATTAAATTATTACTCAAATTAACAAGAAAATTATAATAGAGTTAAGTAACAATAAGGTATGGTTGTAATAATCATTATATTTATAAAGTTTTAGTTGATTCATTTTCATTATAACATATATTAATTATATTTATATGCATTATAATAATTTTTATTTATAATTATATTTTATTTAATTTATAACTTAATATATTATTATATTATAATTTAAATTTATAATAATGAATAAAGACATTTCAAATGATTTTATAACTGAAATAATAAATAATCACATAAACACAACCCAATTCCAAAATAATTTTAATAACATCATAACAACAACATTGATTAATAAAAAGAATACTAATTTATCAAGAGATAAAATTGCTGAAAAAATATCAAATTCCGATTTTATCAAGGACACTGAGAATGATTTAATGACTAAAATATTGAAGAATTATGAAATAGAAGAATATCATGATTTCAATGCTATAAAGATTAAAGACAAAAATCTTAAAAATAAGAATTCGAAACAGAATCATAATTTTGATATTGAATCAAATAAATTGCTTAATTTCTTGATTGATGAAATATTAACAAGTAATGATTTATCAAAGATTGAAAACTTCTTAGGTGACTTAGTTAAATTCGACCCTGAATTACTTTGCAAAAACGAAAAAATGGGAGATCTACTTAAGAAAACTCAAGTCCTTCTAAGCAACATCAGTAACGAAATAGTTAATATTCCTAATCTACTAGCTTTATTTATCAAAATATCAAAAGGCAACAACATAAAAGTTCTCATAGAAGCAATATTAGTCTTTGTTGAATATAATCTAAAAATAGTAGAAAAGTTTTACAAGAACACTTTCGACATAACAAACTTTTATAATATTTACTTTAACATAGAATGCTTAAATAATATGCTCATGAAAGTTTACGGCGAAGGAATCATAATAAAACGCTTAGATGAAAATAAAATAAAACTCCTTGTAGGGAAGTTCTTCGACCTTATTGTTTTTAACTATGAACAGAACAATCTTGTTTATTTAGAGTATACTGATAAGGACTTTGGCATATCTACTAATTATATACTAACTTTATTCTTTCTTATTGATCCTGATTTAAGTATCTTAAAGATAATATTTAGAAATCCTATGATGAGAAAACAAATAAAAAGTAACTATTTTAAGTTTGATAGCCTTATTTTTATTGATTATAATTCATGTTATGCGTCTATCAAAGAAAAGTATTCATTCTTATGGAAACATCCAGGAATATTAGAGCAGATTAACCCAGATAATAAATTTACTAAGAAAACTCTGCTTTACATATGGTTTTCTATAAAAATTAACTTTTTAGGACTAATGCTAAGATATAAACTGTTTAGAGACCAATTCTATATGATTAAGAATGTAAATACGTGTTTTGAGCACTTTAATAATTTAATTAGTTTTTTAAATATGTTGTTTGAAGAGGATACTAAGAATATGGTTGTTGATTTTGAAGAGAGTAGTAAGGAAAACATGTATTTCTTAATAAAGGAAGTTGCTTGCGACTTTGTATTATATTGCACTGATGATAGTTGTTTACGGAATAAGTTTACTATTTTAAATAATTACTATAATAATAAAAAAGTAAAGAAAGAAAAGATATTTAAAGCGCTAATTGAAGATGTATTTATGGCATTTGATGAAAATATGTTTTTTAGTAAATAAATTCATAATTAATTACTGAAAATGTAAGAATGAATTATTAAGTAAATATTAAAAGTTGTTAAATTAATATATTTAATATGTAAACAAATATCTATAATATTGCTTAAAAATTAGATAAATATAAGTAAATAAATTAAATAAAAAGTAAATTAAACTTTAATACTTTAATACATTTTTAATATTCATAATAAAATTTAAGCATATAATAATCCAATTATAAACACTAAAAAATACAAATTTATTATTAAATTCCATGAGCTATTAAGAAGTACTTGATCAGCATAATATTGAAAATACACTTTTCTTGATCCAATATCTTTAACAGCTCTATTATTATATTTTTTAGCTAAAAATGTTTCAGCAATCCAACCATTAAAGAAATTTTCTTGATCTTTAGAGATAAAATTTATCTCTTGCATTACAATCCAATTAACAGTTTCTTCACACTCTGGAGTAGTAAAACTTCCTTCATAAAAGAAGAATGGTTTTCCAACTGGGACAAATGGATTTAAATTTAAATCAATACTTTCACTACCTAAAACAAGTGTATTTAAATTGGTATTAATATAGGTGGCTGTTTTAAATATTGTAGAAATTATAAGATAGTTATTCTGACTGTCAGGATCTACAGTAATACCACTTGCAAAAAGTTTTTCTTTATTCTTTTTATGTACTAGTTGTATTTCTAGATCACCAATAATATTGTTTATTTTATGTTCTGACTTAACATGAAAATTAAGTTCTACTAGATCATATTGATAGTCTATATTATCTTTTCTTACGTTAATATAACCCATATTATTGCTGAATTTACCCAAAAATTTGTACATATTAAATATCTTCAATGTAAGATTTACCAAACCTGAATTCCCATAAGTTGCATTTGTAATCTTTATTTTTTCATTTGAATCATATAAAGAAAAATTATTAACAAAGTTTAAAGGAGATTGTCTTGTTCCAGTTGTACATATTTTGGGCCAATAAGCTTGAGTTTCGTCGTCATAAGAAAGTTGTGAATATGTTTTCTTAATAATATTTATTAAGAAAATGAAAAAAGTAAATATATTGAGATTTGTTACTAGTTTCATTAAAGTTATATTAATTAAAATTTAAAGTAAAACTATTTATAAATTAAAAAATAATTAAAATAATCATTGAACTTTAAATTGAATATAATATAGAACATATATTTGAACATATAATTGAATATATATTTGTAATTTATTATATTCATTGAAATTAATTAAATCTAAATAAGCAAATTAAAACTCATCTAAAAATGATTCAAGTCCTTTAGTTAATTCCCAAATACTAACACCAGCTAGACCTGTCTTAATAGCATAATTTATTCTTTCTCTCAGAAACTAATATCAATGATATAAATTAATTAGTGAATAAGATAGTAAGCATTATAAGATAATAGGTCTTACTTTTTTTGTTGGATATAAAGCTATCATAGTCTTGCCTTGATTAGAAAATTCTATAGTATGTTCTTTAGTTTCTTTATCCCATTGAAGATCACTATTGTCTTTTAATGCTGTTACAATACTTTGATATAATTCTGTTGTTAACTCTTGTCCTTTTGGGTCTGATGGTCCTGATTGTTCTAGTAATAGACCATGAAAAGGTAAACCCTTAAATATAATAAATAAGATAAGTAATATATAATACAAGTATAATTTTTGATAGTAATTTATCTGATTCTGGTTTATTAGGCTCAACATAATAATTTATTGTTTTTTCTATCCAAGGAAGAGGAGAAATGTTATACTTGTCAACTTTAATTCTATAAATATATTTAATAAATGTTTATAACAATGAATTACTCTTTTGTATTGGCGTATTGTAAATAATCGTAAGTCATAATATTAAAATAATCAGTATATTTAGCAATATACTTAAATCTATCTCTTGAAATTATATTTTGAAACGAGTCTGCATAAGGAAACATAACTGTGACTAATAACATATTTTCCTTTTTCAATGCTTCATACAATTCTCTAAAGAAGTCAGCAGTCTTAGTATATAACGAATCAATCATCCATAATGTAGTGCAGTCTAATACCATACCATGATATTTATTATACCTAAAGAGATAAGAATTTGTATAAAGAATACATATAATATGATTATAATAATGTTATGTTATTTAGTTAATTAATATTTAATACTTTAATCTTCTTATTAATACTTTAAAAAAATGACCTCTGTTTTCTGGAGCTAAAAACAAGCCTATCGAATCTAAATTAAAGTTTTGACAGTGAAACCTTGGTAAGATTTTTGCATTTGGGTTTTTGGCTTTAACATCTTTAAGAAATTGAGTATTAACATAATTTGATCCGTCTATCATGGAGTTGAATTTGCCATGTAATATTTCAGGTTTTATTTCAAACCAACATGGAGTTATTATATCAAGCTTATTAATGAATTTTAATGTCAAGTCTTGTCCTCCTTGTCCCCTATGAATAATAATTATTTCTCACTGTTTATTTTACCATGGAGTAAAATAGCTCATTGTTAGTTTTGTATTAACTTTTATTTCTTTATTTTGACATGTGTTTGCTAAGTCTTCTCTTAATTCTTGGATATTTTCTTGTGTATTAATTGTAATAAATAGTAAGAATAATAAGTAAAAATAGCAAATTTTTACCATTAATAAATTAATATACATTAATAAATTAAATAATATTTTCTTATCCTTCAATAAATAAATCTACACATAATACATTATTATTTATTTTAAGAATTATAAAATAATAAATGAATATTACATGTTATAATTGCGGAGGTGAAAATCACATTGCTAAAAATTGCACTTTACAAAGAAGAAACGAATCTAATAAGCCATCCGGGAAATGCTATAACTGTGGACAATTCGGACATATATCTTATGATTGTAGAAATCAAAGTTCAAACAATAACTGTTATGAATGCGGTCAACCAGGTCATATAGCAAAAGAATGTCAAAACGTAAATGAAAATAACAAAAAATGCTACAATTGCGGGCAATTCGGTCATATATCTAATAATTGTAATTTTGGCAATAACAGAGATAATGATGAAGATGATGATGACGATGAATGTTTTAAATGCGGTGAACTAGGGCACTGGGCAAAAGAATGTCCTAATTCTGGAAATGGTTATAAACAAGGAAGCAATAATAGGGTAAGTCGAGGCGGTTTCACATCAGGAGGCTCTGGTCGTGGGGGCGGAAAATGTTTTAATTGTGGAAAAGAAGGACATTTTTCTAGAGAATGTCCTAGAAGATAATTAATATTAGTAATAGTAGTCTTATGTTATGAATAATTTTACATCAATTTGTTTGTTTTTGTTTGTTTTGGTTTACTATGTTTATTTTCTTTAATTTCTTTATTATGATTAATTGTATAAATTACTTAATTCATTAATTTACTAAAATAATTATAAATCAAATATAAATTATTACTAGAATAATTTAATACTTAAATGGCTAGCTTAGAACCACATCAAAACCTAAATGTTAAATCTGAACATAAATGTATAACAAAGTAATAACATTATAGTACACTCATTCCTTCTTAATCAAGTCAATAATAAAGAATTTTCTAATGAAATAAAAGGGAAGTTAGATAAGCTAAATGAAACAACAAAGAAAAATAGTGACGCAAATATGATATTTAAATTTAAACTTGAGAGTATGTTTGTTTATTAATAATTTACTTATTAAACATTACTTTTAGAAACTCAGGGTGATTCTTTATTTTCGACATTGAATGAGCTTCCTAAATCAAAAGTTGGAGCTGGAGAATTAAGCATATATGCTCGAATGGATAAAATTAACAGATACAACCTCTCTAAAACACTTATTTCTGAAGCTGAAGTACTTGAAAGAACTTGGATTGTTAATGTAACTGATAGACTTTTACGAAAACTAAATCGTTATAAGTATAACTACTTATTTAAGGGAATTCTCTTTACTGGATTTTTACATTATGCTATTAAAGGTATTGTATTTATCTAACAATTAAGGAAGAGCATTTTTCCATGAAACTGGAATAAAAAAAGATTCAACCAAAACATTACAATATTCTATTGAAAATTTCCAGAAATCCATTGTTTACTTTTTTATGTTTGGATTATCCAGCGTATTTCTTTGAATAAGATAAAAATAATCTTAATAGCTTATATAATCTTTAATACATATTTAATAAATTAATTAAACTTTATACTTGATCTAAACCATAATAATTTTATTAAATTTAATTAAACAAGAATAAAGTTTAACATAAGTAATATTTATATGATGATAATTTTTGCCGACTACATAATTTAGTTGATGATTCAAAATTCTGATTCAAAGCATTAACGTTTACACATAAATCTTATAGTTATATATCATTAAAAAATTGTTTACAATAATTTCATTTTATTATAATATTAAGTAAATTAAGTAGCAAATTAAGTAGCAAATTAAGTAAATTTATATATATTAGTTTAGCTCAATTTAATGTTATTTTATTTTAATTAATTACTCAATTTTTTGTTTGTTTTACATAGTTTATTCAAGATAATATTATTATTTTATTATATGTTTACACATAATAAAAGCGATGATAATATAATTATTTTAATTCTTACTAATACCTTCAGCAGTTATGTTTTAATTTGTTTAAAAGTCCACTATTCGACTATGATATAATATAATATTTATTACTGATAAGTTATCTGCTATAAAGGAGCATTTAAGACTAAATAACTGATATAATTTAAAGAAGACTATTATTTGTTACTATTTAATAATTTTTATAC
>Ga0100379_10005279_pt1 | contig 11157 bp, 20 predicted proteins | sample CryGeymeta201503_FD_80418 | JGI IMG/M metagenome (GOLD analysis project Ga0100379, IMG submission 80418) | Groundwater microbial communities from Crystal Geyser aquifers in Utah, USA - Crystal Geyser metaG 2015-03 | ecosystem: Environmental > Aquatic > Deep subsurface > Groundwater | place...
AAATGGTTGTTTTTTCTAATTCTGTTAGCAATAAGTTCTACTTCTTCATATCCATTAGAGTTTGGTGTAATGTGTAATATTTTCATGGGTTGATTAGTTTTTCTATTTTTTCAAGGTTTTGTTTGGTTAGTTTTAAAAAATCTGCCTCAGTATTTTCTTTTCTTTTAGAAAAATTTTTTCCTTGTGTGTAATAAGAGAAGGTTTCTCTCCCTACCTCGATAGCAATAAAATTATCTGGAAGATTAAATTCTAAGGATAATGTTCCGTGTGGATTAGGAAAATAATCTGAAGGAATTGTTTTTATTTTTGATAATAGTTTTCGAGCGTTTTTATAGACATCTTCCAACATAGGAACTCCTCCATATCCGTCCCAATTTTCTTCTATTTTAGTAAATTCCAATATGTTTACCAAAACATCTAATGGAGTTTCTGGTTGATTCATTTCTTCTACGTTTGTAAATAGTGGAATTACTCGAAATGAATCACCTTCATAAACCGATGCTATTTTAGTCATTTGCACTATTGCTTCTTTAGCTGTTTGTTCACTATCGTAAATCTTTTTATTCCAATGCAATTTCCATACATCTATTGGGTGAGTGCTTTTCATTTCTATTGCGTAACCGTATGTTTTCATTGTTTATGTGTTAAATGTATTAATTTAGCAAATAAATCATTGTATTTCATTCTTAACTCCTTTAGTTCTTTTCTTATTTTTTTGTTTTCTGCTACCTGAAGTTTGTACAATTCTTCTTTTCTGGCTTCTATTTTGGCATATTCTCTTATTCCCTCATGAATTTTTAGCTTGTTTTTAAGCGTTGTTATTTCTTTCTGGAGTATTTCCTCGTTATTTTCTAAATGGTCTATCTCTGCGTTTAATTTACCTATCTCCGCATCTTTTTGGCTCAGTTGTTTGTTTAGTGCAGCTACTAATTCATCTTTGCTGTACTTTCTGCTGAGCTTTATTATGGTTCTGTCTATGTAATCTTTTTTTTGCATTGTGTTTTTTTGGTTCTCGTAAATCACCCTCCTTACTCCTCCCTTGAGGGAGGAAATCAGCCCACATATCCCACTTCGGGCTTCCAACTTCTGGCTTCTAGTTTCATGTTAGCAACTCCTGGTGTATTTGGTTCTTTTTAGATGCTATTACTGTTTTTTCATATACTCCCAAGTTATCAATATCTAAACTAGAGAGGTGTAAATATAGGCAAATGGCATATTCTGTTTCTAGTTTTATGCTGTATTTTGGTTGTAAGGGTATTAATTTTTTCTCAAATTTATACAAAATTTTTACAAACATAGTGTTGAGCATGATGTTAATGCTTTTTGATTGATACAACTGCTCGTAATCATCATTAATAACTCGCATTAGGTTTACTAATGTTAAAAATTCATCTTTACTAAATTTTAGTTTTATGGTTGAGTTCATTGGTTTTTTAGTTTTTTGGTTCTTACAACCCCGATAGTTCCGATATTTATCAGAATCGGGACACTAAAACGCTAATATTTAAAATTATTTTAATTTTTCTGGTAAAACAAAGTGGAGACTCCACGTTTTACAAACAAGAACAAATCCTTCAAATGTTTTTTCTGCTCCAAACCCTCTTCCACGAGTTCCGATATAGTAATCATTTTGTTCTGTAGTGTATCTTGCCCTTGGTTTTCCTACCTCTACTATGTCCCATATTATGTCATCATACATCTCATTATAAACCAACCAAGCTGGTATTTTGTTGCCTTTTTGAATTAATTCCCACAACAATTTATAATCGGTAGATAAATTGAATAACGAATGCGTGAATTTGTGTTTTGGTTTTTCCATTTTTTTTATTTTATTTTACTTATAAACGTAAGTTGTTACTGTAGATGTTCCTATTGGTTCTGATGAGCCGGAAGCATTGTACATGTTGTAGGTTTCTACCTCTATTATTACTTTTTTTGTTGTTGACATAGTTTTTTAATTTCGTTTCTCAATTTTAATTCTTTTGTTGGTTGGAAACCAGAGTTTAGGTTCGGCTTTTCTAATCAATTCGTTTAACTCCTCTACTTTTGCTGCAATTTCTGGGTGGTAATGGCTTACACCATTTCCTTCTTGATCCATGTATTCTTCATTCAGTTCATCTATATCAAACTCTGAAATTCCTCCTTGTTTCTCACATGCCATCAGCTCTAAATCCTCTATATTAATATCATCAGATTCACAATAATCATATACTTCATCCATGTCCGAAAAGAATTTATCATCATGTCTAATGCACATCATTTGTTCTCCATCCCATTCTACTTCTTCTAACTTCAGGAAGGCTTCTCTTGATTTTTTTTCATTACAAGAATCACATATTGCATAGCCTTTTTTCATTATATTGCCACAACTACATTTTTTGTGAGTGCTATTAGCGTATCTGGCTCTTTGTTCACCTTCTTCTCCTCTTCCATAATATAATTTATCAGGGCCAGTCCAACCTTCTATGTCTTTGCGGTATTCTACTAAATTTTGGTCGTCAAATAGTCTTATTTCTTCTGTTTTGTTTTGTGGTTTCATGGTTTATGATTTAGTTTTAAATATTATTTTATTTCTCAATTTTAATGGAGTTAGTACAATCTAACATTACAAATGCTTTAAAATCTATTCCTTGGCATGTGGCTGGTGTTTTTTGGTGTTTATTTTCTATTTGGGCCATTTGTAAGGCTTTTATTAAAGAACTGTTAGCAATTCCTATAGGAACACAATTTTCTCCATTATAAACAGCATTTAAGTTATCTGTATAAATACCTGAAGAACTTCCGCATTGGCAACTCCTTTTTTTGTTAGGAATTATCCTAACTATATCGGTACATTTTTTACATAAAAATAGCTTCATAGTATCTGCTGGTATTATTTGTTTTATACATCTTTCTTCTAATTCTTTTTTTTTGCTCGTAAACAAGCAATATTTCAAATAGATTTTCACTCATTATTATGGTTGTTCTATATAAGTTATTACATATTTTATATAACTTTTAAGCATTATTTTTATGTAATACTTGCCGTTTTCTTGTCGGTGAGCAACTACACCTCCAAATCTTGCCATTATGGCTTGTTGAGATTTTTGAGTTACTTCTATTTCTTGGTTATGTTTTATTTCCATAGTTTTTTATAAATTTATTAATCAAAATGACAACTACATTCATTACATCTGTGGCTAGTTGAGTAATCTGAACTTTCGCACCTTGGGCAATGTTTAGTATTATTTTCCACAGCACACTCGCCTATTACCATATTATCACTCCTTTTACTTAAAAAACGTGAATTCAATTTAGTTAATATATGTGCATTGCTCATGAGCGTTGCTGCTGCACTTGCTGAATATTCTTCTGTTAGTGTTTTCCAACTACCATCTACGAACAATTGTACTATGTAGTTTGCCTCTTCGTTTACAGTCATTAATTCCATATCATTTAAGTTTTGTATTTATGTTTATCACTCCACCACTCCGTTTTCACCCACCTTACTTTGTCCGAATATATTCGGAATCTCAAGGGAGGAAATCCTATCACAAGGCCCACTTCGTGCTTCTGACTTCTAACTTTTTTATTTTTTCATTATTCTTTTAAGTTTTACTATGTAATTAGGATCTGCTGCATAGCATTCGTTAAGGAGTTTTAAATACTCTTCTTCGGTTAAATTCCTAGCGAATGTGGTCTGCCAAAAGGCATAGTCTATTACGCTTTCCGCCCAATTATTGTAATAAGCATGATTTAATTCTTGTTTTATAGCAGTTGTTGGTCTTGTTTTAGCCATTTTCATTCCAAACAAATTGGAGTTTTTATTAAACAAAGTAGATGTAAAATTTCCTGTTTCTAATACAGCTTGTGCATATACAATTTCTATGTGTTTTATGTTTAGTTTTTGGAGTTCTTCTTTTAATTTTTTTGGAGAAAAACTACTGTTTTTTAAATTAGCGTTGGCTTGTGTAATTATAGTGTTTTCGTATATAATTTCATTACTATTATTTATTGCTTTTTTATAGGTAAAAAAAGAAGTGATTAATAGAAACAAAAATACTATTGCTATTGTAATAAAAACTTTTGCTTTTATTGGTTCAAAAGCTATGTTGTTTGGGTTGTATTTATATAGTTTTATCATGTGGTAAAAAAGTTAATTGTTATTGTTTAATAGTTATTAGTTTCTCGCAAAGACGTTAGGATTTATTCTTTAGGATTCGGACTTTTTTATAATAATAAATTCCTAATCCTCCTAGTGCCAACCACTCTATTCCTCCATTAATTGGCACTCCTGTTTGGGTGCATCTTGGGTGTGTGGGGTTTTGCATACACCAACATGGTGAAAATGGAGGGCATGTTGGCCCTGCTGAATAAACTCTTAATGAGAAAATGATTAATAGTGATATAAATAGTTGTTTTTTCATAGTTTTTGTTTTTCACACAATAACAACCTGTCTATTCCAATAGCAAAGCCAATACCTCCATCATAACTCCCTCCGCCACAAACTTGCTTAGAACTTCCTAAAGAATCTATGGTTATTTCAAAGCCTTTTTTATCAGTATAATAATCTAACCCACGGGTTACGTTATTTTTGAGTGCAGTTTCTTCCCAAAAACCACGCAACAAAACATCTTTGGCTAAACACATTAAATAGCCATCATAACTCTTGCTTGGGTTTAGTATTTCTACACCCAATTGAGTAAACTGTCTGTACCTGCCTGCTTGTGGTTTTTCGCCCCTAAAACACTCTAATACATAAAATAACTTCACATCTTTTTCATATTTATAGGTTGTTTTGGCTAGTTTTTGTATCACGGCAGTATATTCAGGTGATAAACAAATACTTCTATTGCCTCTATCTAAAAAATTGAACATCAAATTGTTGTTTTCTGTTCCAACTTTATTTATAAACATCTCCTGGTATTGCAAATTAGGTATTTGTATCTCTACAAACCCCTCTTTTTTTAGGGAATCTATCATTCCGTTAATTAAATCCCTTTTTTCGTTTCCAACTAGTATTCTGGTGCCTTTGTAGCAGCCTTCTTTTATTTCTTTCATGGTTATTATTTTTTAATATCAAAATGATTTAAAACTGCTTCTAATTTTTTGCTAAATGCTGAGTTTTTATGATGACTTAAATCTGAATGTTTATTTTTAATAAGTTCAATAAAATTAGTCGTTCTAAATCCGTTTTTATATTTTAGTGTTGGTTGTAATTTTTGTATTAGTTCTACACAATACAAATGCGATTTAAAAGAATAAAAGTCATCTGTTTTGTGGGTTGATCTTAAATAAATCGCTCCCACATCTATTTTTAGCCCACACAAATCGCATTTATGCTCTTTTCTGGCTTTTGTTTTTTTTGGTGGGTGTAGTTGTTGCATTTTTTTAATTGTTTAGTGGTATGGTAAAAGCAACGAGTTCATCATCATCATCGCCTATAACTATATCAGGCATCATTACTAATTCCACATCTTTAATTAAAAACAAACTACTTCCGTTTTCGTGGTTTTGAAACACTAAATTGAAACTTTTTTCATTTAATAATTCTGCTACTTCAACAATCGTTTGCAACTTAGTTGCCTTAAATTTACTTTCTCCAATTATACCAAAATAATTATAATCTAACCTCTTTTTTCCTGTTGGGTTTGAAATATTTTCAACTTCATCACCAGATCCGTCACATATAGGACAATCTCCTTTCAGCTCATGTTCTTGATGTTTGCTATCAGCATAATAAGTGAATATAACTTCTCCAGAACCATTACATTCTACACATTTTGTGGCTTTTTTTGTGGTTTCAAACACATCTACTAATGGAACTTTTTTTAAACAAGCCTTTAATAAATCTACAGAAATGGTTTGTTTCATAGTGTGTTTTAATGGATAAACACCATTTAATTTTTCTTCTGGATAAAGATATATCCCCTCTTTTTTTGTGATATTTTTTTCATCAAAAGAACACAGAATAAATCCATCTGAAGCAATTATTTTATCACTAATTATAAATGGTTTTTGTAGCCATTCTCTAATTTCAGATGGGTTAATAAATAATTTTAATATTTCTTCGTATGGTTTCATTTTTTTCTGCTAAATTAATAATTTATTTTATATTTTTTGAAATATGTTTTGAAAAAATATCATTTTCTTAATGAAAAATTTCTTTTTCTGTTTTTGATCTCTTTTATAAATCATTTGTACCACAAAAACCATTACATTCAAACAATGGTTCTACTTTGCATTTTGGCATATCAGATAAGCATTTATTATCAGGGTATTTTGGGTGTTTTTTCAAAAACACTAAATTACCTTTCCCATTTTTTTTGGATTTTCCTACATTACTTTGGTCTTTAAGCATGGTAACTGGTTCGCCTTTTAAATCCGTTAAATAATGTTCTAAATCTGCCATATCATTAAATTTTAATGGCTCATCAATTTCAATTTTTTGCCAATAACCAACCCCACCCTGAACGCAACCAGTTAACCAACAATTATTATTTTTATAGCCTAAAAAATAAGGTAACGGAACGTCAATTCCTGCAAATTGAATTATTTCAACACACTTTTTTTTATCATATCCAAACATCATTAAGGGAAAAATAGAACATGCTGAAGGATGATTTAGCTTCATTGATTTTGAACGCTTAAATTCATTTGTTTCAAATTCATATCCAAAAACCTGATATTTATAACTAACTCTTTTTTGAAAATCCTCTCTTACTAATCGCTTCAATTCGGTTGAACATATTGCTCCTGTAGCTGTATTCAAGGATAAGTATTTTATCCATACATCTTTTATAGTTTTAAACTCTTTACCTAATGCAGTAATCGTTTCTATTTCTAGTCCATACCATTTTTCACAATCTGCCTTAAATCTATAAGTGTCCGGGTGTTCATTTTTAGTGTCCTGCATTACAACTCTACAGTTTTCTTTACCAAATAATTCAATAGCCAATTTACAAGCTACAGCACTTGTAACTCCCCCACTCCACCAACATATAATTGTTTTTTTCATAATTTATAATTTTTTAAACTCATTTTAAGCCGTTCTAACGAATTATCTCTGTTTTTAACAGACAACTATCTCAAAATTCTATTAAACGATTAAATTTTAAACCTCAATAGGCAAAATTTTCATTTTAAGGCATTTTTTTAAGACAGCACATCTCGTTTTCGTTTAAAATATTCGTTTTTGATTACATTTTTGTTTTTTATCAGAATGATTATCCTTTTTTCCAACACATTTTTGGTGGTGGAGGCATAATCTTTTTGAACTTCAGCCAACAAATGTTGTGTGTCATCGTGTTTTAAAACGGTTTCTTTCATAAGTTAGGTTATAAGTTTATAGTTTATCAAGTTTAATCTTTCTTAATACTCTCTAATTCTATTTCCACAGAAAAAATAGATTTTGGTAGTCCATTATAAGCCTCTTCCATTTCTATAATTGCATCTATAATTAGATTACAAGAATTTATTTTTTTAATTAATAACTTTTCTATGTCAATTTAGTTTTAATTTCTAATTTTGTTTTCGATGGAGCAAAGTAAGGAAATTACTTTCAAATAAAAAAACATTTCTTAAAATAAATTTCACTAAAAACAACTAACTAACTGATTATAAGTTGATTATTTTTTTTGTTAATAAACAAAAATCTCCCAAAACATTATTTCACAAGGTTTGATTTTGATTTTTTTTTCTGATTTTCAGGCACTTGTAATAACTTGTTAATATCATTTTTTTGATTTTCAAAGAGTTAAAACAGTTATTAACAAAAAAAGCATTTATTAACAGCTTAATAATCAATATATATTACTATATATTTGCCTACTTACTCTGTTTTTATAAATTACGCTGTAAGCATTGTAAATACTATACGTTTGGATGATTTTATATTGTTCTAAAAGCAACTTCTGTTATCATTTTTAGGGTAAATATTATCATTTTTAGTACAAATATTATCATTTGTACTACTTCTGTTACGAGTTCGACAACTCCAAAAAAAAAAAGTTGCTTTAAAATTTGCTTTTACAATTTTATATACTATTTTTGCCCCTCTCATAAAAACCAAATGGATGATTTATATGGATGTAATAGCACCTAACAAGTTGCTGTATAGGGATTTCAACTCCCATCTCTACGGCACAGAAATAATGCAGTACTTACTCATTAATAATTGGGAAATAGATATGAAAACCCATCTTTTTACCTTCTCTATTAATGAAATGCAGCAAAAACTACGTAAAAACATTAACTATAGCCTCTTCTATGAAACCGTGTTGGCCCTCAAAAACGAAGATGTGAAGATAGACGATAGTACTTTCTCCATATTCTCCAAAGTGAAGGATCCTTATAATGGCGAAATAGAAGTGGAAATACACCCCACAGTAATCAACTATTTTCAATCGCTCAGAGAAAAACCAGCTAATTTTACCAAATACCACCTCTATTCGCTTGTTTGCTTATCCTCTCCCACCTCTAAAAAATTATACCTTATATTCAATCATTTTATACGCACCGGAAGAGTAGTCAATAACCAGGAAGGATATTTTAGAATTAGGATAGACCAACTCCGAGAATATTTATCCGTGAAAGACTTATATAGAGGCTTTAATAACTTCCATAAGTTCTTCAGTAAACATGTGCAGGAAATCAATAAAGTTACTGATTTTTTTGTTACCATTACCCCCGAAAAAAAAGGAAAAAAGTACAATAGTTATAATTTATATTTACAGCAAAACCCCATTGTGAAAGAAAAAATAAACGATTGTTTTAGAGAAGCTAAATCCATTGACACCACCATAGCAGAAATAAGCGAATTAAAAACCGCACTAAAACAAACTGCTCCAGATAGAATTGCAGTAACCTATTGGTTATCTACTGTTGATATAGATTCTTTTAGAAGAAAATTAATTAGAGTACCACAAATAAGCATGGCAAAAATTGACGATATAATAACCAAAATAAAAGCAAATGGATTCACTAGTATGAAAAATTATGAACGATGGTTAATTATATTGGATGAAATGGCAGCTAAAAGCAAAAAATATCCGAACCCAGCAGGATATGTGGTACAAAGTTTATTAAAAAATAATGGTTAAAAATTTGTATAAGCGAAATATGTTTTATAATTTAGCCGTTACCGAAAAGTTGATTTAAAAACGAAAACTTAATAATTAAAATAAAATTTAGTATGGGAAACCAAGAGCAAAAAAGCAATATTGACCAACGCCCGGTATAAAAACCGTTTTTTCTATGGTTTTTATACGATATTATCAAATCGGTTGACTTATTAAACTAAAATTATGATATTATGAATACCTATATGACTATTTTTTATTTCAATTTTGGAGTAAGCAACAGGATAAATGCAGGGCTTATATTTTTTGATGATGAAAATTGCATTGTTAAAATTAATAACGACAGGTTGAAATTTATTAAAACCATTAAACCTGAAAGCTACGAACTTTTTGAAATGGCAGTTACAGGATTTGAATCTTATTATAATAAAAACATACCTACTCAAAAAGAAATAAAAAGAATGTCAGCTTACCAAAACGGGGTTTTCAAAATTGACGAACCCAAAAAAATTGAACTGGAACTAACTACATACAATTTTATGAGATACTTTAAATTGATATAACAACTGTTTGATAACGTGTTGAAGCTATGCGCTGAATGGGGATTGTACCCACAAAATTAACAACGAAAAACAAAAACTTATGAATACAGAAAATTTATCCAAAGAGAACGAAAACCCCATTTTGCGTATAGGTGCGGTTATGGGCAGTGCTTTGTTTAATTCAATCGGAGAATGGTCAAAAAATGCCTTTCCTGATGCAGGTTCAATTGAACATATAATTAAACTTAAACACGAAGCACAGGAAGTAATTGAAGCACCTTACGACATAAAAGAATATGCAGATTGTGCAATTGCTCTTTTCGCAGCAGCTTACAAGGCTGATATAGCATTTTTTGAATTAATTAACGCTATCGAAAGCAAATTAGAAATAAATAAAAATCGTAAATGGACAAAGTTGTCAGATGGCACTTATCAGCATTGCCCATAACGCTCAGGATTTTTAAACTTAAATAAACAATTAAATAAATAATATGAGCATTTATAGAAGTTATCTAACGATGGTGGTATGGTTAGTTGTGGATTAGAAACCACGAACATATCCACCGAGTAGAAACTTAATAAATAGTAGAAATGATGAATAACGAACAAAACCCCCAATTAACTATACCACGTGTTACCAGCAGTGTTTTTTGTTCCGATAATTTGGAACTGATGGAAACAATCGAAAGTAATACAATAGATTTAATTTACTGTGATATACTTTATGGAACTGGCAGAAAGTTTGCGGACTATCAAGATTTGAAACCGATACGAAGTGAAATTGAAAGCCACTACATACCAAGATTAAAAGAAATGCACCGAATATTGAAACCAATTGGAAGTATTTATTTGCAAATGGACACAAAAATAAACCATTGGATTAGGTGTATTTTAGATGATGTATTTGGATATGATAATTTTAGAAATGAAATTATATGGCACTACCAAGCAGGAACTAAGCCTAAAAACAATATTGGTAAAAAACACGACATAATTATTAACTATTCTAAAACAGATATTTATTGTTTTAATGACTTTAGACTTAAAAGCACTAATGAAAAAAACTACAATAAAACAGATGAAAAGGGGGAAAAGTATTTGATTAATGGACAGGGTAAAATATATTACCTAAAAAATGGGAGGGCAAGTGATGATGTTTGGAGTTGCTATTTAGAAACAGAATTACAACTAACATCAACAAATAAAGAAAACTTAGGATATGCAACCCAAAAACCAAAAGCCTTAATTGAACGAATTATAAAAGCAAGTTCAAATGAAGGTGATTTAGTTGCTGATTTTTATATGGGAAGTGGAACAACTGCCGAAGTGTGCAAAGACTTAAACCGCAATTTTATCGGCTGTGATATTAATCCGAGAGCGGTTGAAATTACGCTCCAAAGGTTGTACAATGCACGGTCTTAACGTTGCTGGTAACGCTCAGGATTTTTTCCGTTTCAATGGATAAAATCCATTGTTATGCGGAGTCCCGAAGGGCTACGCAGACGGAAAAAATCCTGAGCGTTATGACGTAAGCCCAAAGGGATTACGTCATAAC
>Ga0100379_10005285_pt1 | contig 11149 bp, 4 predicted proteins | sample CryGeymeta201503_FD_80418 | JGI IMG/M metagenome (GOLD analysis project Ga0100379, IMG submission 80418) | Groundwater microbial communities from Crystal Geyser aquifers in Utah, USA - Crystal Geyser metaG 2015-03 | ecosystem: Environmental > Aquatic > Deep subsurface > Groundwater | place: USA...
AAAAAATATAAACAATGTTAATTAATGTATTTTTTGAAATAACCTGATATTAACTACCATATTTTGTTCTTAACTTTTAATCTTTTTTTAAGTCTTAATATATTTTAAATCTTTTCAAGCATTTTTTCATATATTCTTTCATCTGAACTACTAAAAACTCCAATCATACAAGACTTATCACATCGTATTCGTTCGTTATCTCTATAAACAAATAGCTAAATTTCACAAACAATTGGTATCAGTAGTATATTTTTTTTAATGCAAGCAAATTCCTGACTAAGAACATTATGTTTTTTAGGTACTCAATCATCATAATATTTAATTTTTAAGTAGCAAGATGATAAATTTGTGTTTCTTTCTGCTTTTGGTAAAATTTATTAAATGATTAAAAACTGAATGCTAAGATGCTAAGAGAAAAACATAAATCTTCATTTTTTATATAAAATTATTAAAAATATTTATGAATGTTCAAATAAAATAATATCATCTCAAAGAATAAGGCCCACCTATGCCAAAAATTATTTTCATTTGTCTTAATTTTTATTTTATTTTAAAAAAATAATAATTGGAAATTATATTATATTTAATAAATTTAAATACTAAGTTGCCTAAAAAATGTCTATCGCTGAATGTTGCAGTATTTGCCAGTTTTCATACACTTTCAACCATAAATATTTCAAGAATGGAGAAATTACATGTACAAAATGTAGAGCGACTTGTGAATATTACTTTTTAGCCGATAATAATGATAGTCAAAGAATAGATCCTCCTGACATTAGTTCAGAAGAAAATTTAATGCCTCCACAAATCCTTAATACTACCGATAAAACTGATAATACTGACTTAAATTATAATGAGAATAACAAGAATAACAAATTTGTTGAAGAAATGAATAACATCAAAAATGATAAAGAATGCCAAACTAAACAAATAGACGAAAAAGAAAAAGAAGAAAAAGAAGAAAAATTAAACGTTTATAACTCACAAAATTTACAATACAAAGAAGTAAAAGAATGCAAAGATGATGAAGATAAAGAAATCATAGAAGAACTAAGTTCCCGTACAAGTTCTTTTAGTAATTTTGAAGAACAAGTAAAATGTAATATTGTTAAAGATAACATTGAACTATTTTACAAAAATCATCCAATTTTTCTTAAGGGTATTAACAAAATTGATGATTTATCCAAAATTTTAGACCTTGAAATCCCAGTTATTGAAAAATCAAAAGAATATTTAAAAACTGTATATGATATGAAAAAGTTTCAAGGAAGATCAATAATTGCTTTGGTTGTTTCGATTATTTTTATGACAAGCAGACAATGTAATTATCCAAGAAATTTTAAAGAGATAATAAAGAAACTAAAATTAGCCCGAGAAGAAAAAAATGAATCAATGAGATGTATTACCTCATTAAAAGATGTTATTACCAACTCATCAGAGAATAGCGTATCATCAAATATTCTTGGGTTAGTTAGACAGTATTGTGATAATTTAAAACTAAAAGAAGAAGTAATAAAAGTTACTTTAGAAATTGCTGAAAAAATATGCGAAAAAGGTTTAATTGAAGGAAGACTGCCAAATACTGTTGCAGCTGCGAGTGTATTCTATGCGAATAGTCAACTAAACCATAGAGTGGACCTCGACTTTTTGGAATGCTTATCAAATGTTTCTAATACATATAAAAATACAATAAGCACAGCATATTCAAACCTAATTAAAAATTGCGGTTTGAAATTACAAACACCTTCAACTCTCAAGGTGTCTCTTAGATAAATTTAATAAACTTAGAAAACTTAGATAAATAAAATTATTTGTTGTAAATAAACATTATGTAAATATTAATTTATTGTTTATTTTAGAAATATTAAATTAAAAATATTATATTTTATAATGCTTTTGTATTTATAATAACTATATAAATGTTATTAATTTTAATTATGTTATTAGTTATATTTATTATATTTTAATAAGCAATATTTAAGCAATATTATTTAATTTAATTCAACTTGATATCCATTTTGAGTTATAAAACAATCATTACCAGAATCTTTTTTTACTCTGATATATCCATTTTCTCCCCATTTATTTCCTCGACTCAATCTAATAATCCAATATGATTCACCATTTTCTTCTCCATAACCAACTAATAAAGCACCCATATTATATCTTGTACTTTCACAATCTTTACCATCAAATATTCCTCCAGTATAACTTAAAAACTTAGAATTTTGTCCAACGGCAGTTAAAACAGGACCTTTTTTTAATAGTTCGTAAATTTGAGTACTATTAGTTGCTTTCTTCACATTAGAAATTCCTAAGTGTTTAATTTTACTTTCATCGTAATAACACATATAACCTGTTTTCTGAGTAAAATTATAATCATTATCTCTCATAGCATTTCTTACTTTATAATAATTTAATATTAGGTCAATATCTCCAGGGAAATAACCTCCGTCACATCCACTCATCTTTGTTTGACAATCAATTGCTTGCTGAGGTGAAAGCCATTCATTTTTAACATTTTTAATATTTTTATTATTTTTATTTTTAATCCAGTATAATGCTTCTAGCATACCTGTCACTGAGAAGGCCCACCAACTATTACAATTTCCTTGATCTCTCACTGGTGTCATGATCGGTCTCCAGTCTATTGGTTCCCAGTTTAATTCTTCTTCATCAATAAAATCTTTTAGTTCTGGAATTTCTATTTGTAGTCTGCCTTTGTGATACATTTTAACTTCTTCATGAGTTAAGTCAGCAAACTGATTAAGTTCTAGTTTGTATGTATTAGTATTATCTAAATTATGTTCTTTAATCTTCATTAAATTGTTTGAGAAAGTAGAAAACTTCTTTAGACCTTCGTTAGAATGTAAACTGTATGGTCTTTTGTATATTTGCTTCCATATTTTGAAAACTTCATGATGAGGCTTATGTAAATGTTTTTCAATAATTTTTGATACTTCATTTTTAGCATATCTTAGAGAAATATAAAATTCAATTAGAAAAATGAGAATGAAAAACTTAATCATTTTTCAATTTATTTATTAAATTTTTACTTTAACTAATTTATATATAAATATAATATCATAAACTACATAATAATTTAAAAATCATATTAAAATATAAATTTATTAGTATAAATAATAATCAATATAATAATAGCTATATACTATTAGTATAGTTTTGTTTTAATATAATTTTATATTGTTTTATAACCATAATTAAATTTATAAAACTCGTATAAATATAAAAACAATCAATTAAATAAACCGAAATCTTTTTAATTCAAGATTTAAACAAGTATAACTTGTTGTGGGTGACTAACCTATTCCGGATTGGAAGCCCATTTATTAATAATATAAAGAAAAATTAATTATAAATTGAATACTCTAATGACTAATATAATAACCAACCATATAATAGAACTATATTAATTTCTTTAAATTTAAGCGTTATTGTGTTTTAAAATGAAAACGTAATGGGAATAACAAGATAATATAACGATAGCAATTTCTATTCGTTAAATAACTAGCTATATAATGTTTATTAAGATAATTTTCTTCCATTGATTTACTAAAAATAATAATATAATTTTTATAATTAATAAATTCTGATAAAATATACTAATAATACATCGTTAAAAATTATAATTTAATAATATAACCATATTTTATAACCATAATTAAATTAATGAAACTCGGCTAAATATAAAAATAATCAATTAAATAAACCAACAATCTTTAATTCAAGATTTAAACAAGTATAACTTGTTGTGGGTGACTAACCTATTCCGGATTGGAAGCCCATTTATTAATAATATAAAGAAAAATTAATTATATAATAAATAATATAATATTATATAGTAATAATATTATTATCATTAATATGAATATTCCTAATAAATAATTTTAATATTCTTATTAAATTATTAAAAATATTACATTACAGTCTATTAACTTTTTTAGCATTTGATTCGTTAGACTCATTTATACTTTTAACTGCAAACTCTGCAGCTTGATCTAAATCTACAGCTGTTATAAAACTGAATTTGCCTTTTTGTTCATTGGAAAAATCATTTAACATTTTTAAACCTTGTTCAGCATTAGTTCCAGTTAGTCTTACAACAACAGGCATTGTAACTCCGATTTTGGTCACAGCTTGTATTATTCCTTGGGCTACAATATCACATCTCATTATTCCTCCGAAGATATTAACTAATATTGCTTTTACTTTTGGATGACTGTTTAATATTCTAAATGCAGTTGTAACTTGATCAGCATTGGCTCCACCGCCGATATCTAAGAAGTTAGCAGGGTCACCTCCTTTTAACTTAATTATATCCATTGTTGACATAGCTAATCCTGCTCCATTAACAAGACAACCAATATTACCGTCTAGACCTATGTAGTTCAGACCAATATTTCTTGCTTCTTCTTCGTTTTTATCAAGGTCTTCGCTTGACATAGGGTTTTCTCTGAAGTCATTTATTTCATTTTGACGAAATAAGGCACTATCATCAACATTAACTTTAGCATCGACTAAGTATATATCGCCTTTTGTATCAAGAGCCCATGGGTTTATTTCAATCTGAGTAGCATCAATTTTCATAAATAGATTATATAATTTTTGTAGTTGTTCCATTGCTTTTGTTCGTTGTGTTTCGTTTTCGAAATCTAAAAATGTACATACTTGTTTAGCTAAGTTATTGTCTAGACCTGTTTTGAGATTTATTGGGAAGACTTTAATGGCATCAGGATTTTTGCTAGAGACTTCCTCGATATCCATTCCACCTTCATTGCTAACTACAACTACCGGGCTTTGGTTTTTCCTATCAAGTAAAAATGCTAAATATATTTGTTTTTTAATATCAACTGATTCTAATACTAATACACTTTTTACTAGTAAACCCTCTTTAGGAGTTTGATGTGTGATTAAGTTATAATTTATCATTTGTTGAGCATAATTTTTAACTTCCTCTGGGGTTGTACAGAATTTAACTCCTCCTTGTAAACCAGAAGTTAATTTTCCTTTTCCTCTTCCTCCTGCGTGAACTTGAGCTTTTATAATTAAGTCTCCTTTTAATCGTTTGGCGATATTATATGCTTCTTCTGTTGAAGTTGCAAGATCTCCTCCTTGTACATTGAGCCCATATTTTCTAAATATCATTTTTGATTGATATTCATGTAAGTCAAAGAATTTCATAGTTGATTTTTTCAAATAAAAATTACCTCGACAATGTAAGTACTTTTTACAACTTAACATTTAAGAATAAATTAATAAATGAAAAATAATAATAAAGAGTAAAGTTAAATACTTAATTATATTATACATTTATAAATCATTAATAATATGATAATTATTTATTTATTAGTTAATATAATCAAATAAAGTACTTAAAATATGAACGTTAAACTTGGATTAAAACCATTAGTTATGCAAAATCTATAAAAAATGTCTAACAATGCAATGCAAAGATTATCAGTACCAAAAATGTCATCAGTATGTTCTAGGGGATGCTTACATAGAATGGATCATCGTCTAGAAACTCAAAAAAGCTGCACTAATATTCACAAAAAAATTTCAGAAAATAAAGAATATAAAGATAACAAAGAAAATAAAGAAAACATATATAAAAGTATCAATCGAAATAACTACCAAAACATTCAAAACAGTAATCACAAAAGTCAAAATAGCAATCAAAACAGTCCTAAGAATTATATAAGAACTAATAATATTTTACTAAAAACAATACAAGAAAGTAAGGACTCAGAAAAGGTTATTAAGGATAAACCACAGAATTTTAGCAGGTTTTCAAACTACAATCCAAAAATGTTTGACCAAATACAAAATACAAGATATAACAATGATAGATATAATCTCAAGAATAGCTATGGTTATGCTCCAAAGAGCGAAAATTTACTTACTCAAAGTTGTAATTTAGATGCTTTAAGAAATTTAAATGCTCAGAAGCTCGGAGGGTTAAATCAAACTATAACCCAGCACAATAATCAAACTTTTTTGAAGAAAAAGCTGATGCCTAATACATTTCAAGACCCTAAATCAACTTTAAATAATTCAATTACAAGTAATAATAGAATTTTCAAGCCTCCTCTAAATCCTAATAGAAAATCAGTAAGTACTGGAAATACAAATAATATGCTATTTAAAAAAGAACTTTTAAAGAATAATAAATACAACGCACACAATATTTCAGCGTCATCAAACTTTTCTAATAGTCCTTTGATTACAAAAGTTAGTGATTCTTCACTAAGTTTTAGTAGTAAGAATAGTAAAAGTAGTGATAAATTAACATGTAAAAATAAGCCATCTCAAGATAAAGAATCAACTCATTTTCTAAATAAAAAGCAAAAAGTAGAAATTAATAATCATGATAAAGATGTTAGTATGACAAATATTATAAATGTTCAAATTGGTCAAGTTGGTCAAGTAAATCAGACTAGTCAGATGAGTGACAAAACTCAAAAAACTTTAGAAGGAATTAAATCAAGAAATATATTAGTAACAAACCAATTTTCGCTATCATACGACAGTAATCCAAAATATGATTTTGATCACTTTCAATCTAACATAAAGCAAATCGACATCGAAAAATACACATCTATCTTTGAACAAAATAAAAAGATTAACGAGGAGAACTCATCTTCTTTTACAAATACAGAATATCGATGTTACCAAGACTTCTTAATCAAGAAAACCCTCCTTCCTAACATAGTCGATCATCTCTTCACTGAAGAAAAAAGTACTTTTAACTGTTTAAGCAGACATAAAATAACAGAAAGAATGCGAACGAGAATGGTAGACTGGATGATAGAAGTGTTAAGCAACTATAAATGTGAAGAATTTACTTTTTTCCTAGCTGTAAATATTATGGATAGATACTTATTAAATAGCTTAAATTGTTTACAGCCACAGGACCTTCATCTTATTGGAGTTACTTCTATGTTTATCGCAAGTAAATACCAGGACTTAATCCCACTTCGATTGAATATTGTTCAGGAAAAGATCTCTCATGGAAACTTAACAAAATCAGAAATTTTATTGAAAGAAGAGGATATATTAAGAAAACTTGATTATATTGTTACTACTCCTTCAATTTGGGACTTTATAACGATTTATTATGAGATAATATTTTTAAATAGAAAGAATTATTATACAATCAAGGATTCAAGACTAAAGACGTTATTAGATGAAGAAGAGATCTTTGGAGAATCTCAAATAAATTATAATTGTGATAATGTTAGTAATGATACATACGAATATTATAATCCTAGTAATTACTACTCTGATATTTTCCTAAATCTAGTCAAACACGTTTTGGTTTATTTAGGAAAAATGAATTGCCACGACTTCAAACTTATCGAAGTTAAACCTTCACTTATAGCTGCAGGAACAATATATGTTGCTATGAAAATTTGTGAACATATCAATAGTGAAGAATATTTAAACGCCCATTTCAAAAAGATGCTTGCTGAAATCTCTAGAACATCTGAAAATGAAATTAAAAGATGTGCTCAAATTATATTGGCTAATGCTCAAAACTTTGATACAAACTTCCCTGACTTAGAAAATCTTAAGAAAATACATTTTTCTACTATATTAAAGCTAAAAACAACAAAGTAGAAGGTAAAAAGAATAGTAATGTATTTAATTTACAGGAAGAGTAAGTATCATGTATATAAATATTTAATAATAATTTATTAGTCAATATATAAATTTTAATAATAATTATATTTTATATACTAATTTGTTTGTCATATTTTAATTAGTTTAACTTTATTTAATAGTTATTAAAATAATTTAATTAAATTTTCACACTTAATTAAAGAAATGAGTTCAAATTCAAGTACCAGTAATTATGGTATAAGTAATATTAGTGATAATAAAAACAATACATCCAGAGTAAATATAAAGGAAAGACATTCATTAAAAAGGTAAAATTATTCTAATTGTAATTTAATTATGATATTTAATGTATGAATTGTTTAATAAAATTAGAGAGATTTCTCCATCTCCTAAAATAGTTTCAAAACATTCTTTATTTCGAAACCTTGACTCAGCTCAAATTGAGGGGGATTATCCTGATGTTTTAAAAATATACGAAGATCAAGATTCAAAAGATAAAAAGTCACATACCCCTATTATATCTTCTAAATCAAATAAGTACGAAATTATACAAGCTAATGATATTCTAACTGAAAATAATAAATCAAATGATAACAAAAATTCTAATGAAAAGCCAATTGAAAAACGAGAAAGCGAGCCAAACTTTAATTTTTTAAAGAGTATAACACAAGCATATGAGCAAAATAAACATGATAGTGATAATAGTAGTAAACAGTTTGATAAAAATAAGAATATAAATAACGTTAATTATCTTAACAATTTAAATAACACTATCAATACTAATCAAATTTTAAATCTAAGCCCAAAACCAAGGCAGAGCCTAAACCCAAGTCTAAATCAAAGTCCAACTAAGGTGGTTAAAAATAACAACCCAACCATAAACTCAATTAAAAGTAATAATATATTTTCAAGTCCAATGCAAAGGCCGAGTCTTTACCAAAGTCAGTATCAAAGTCCTCATAAACTAATTAATAATAATGAATCATATACTAATAATAAAAATAGTTCTATTAAAAACATAACTCAGTTATATGAGAATAATAAAAAACCAGAAAATAAAAATAATAGTTTTAGTGATTCAAATGATGGAATTGATGAATTAAATTACAATGATATAGTCAAAAAACAAAGCATACTTCTTACTAATACTCAAAATTCATTTATGATCAATACTAAAGATGATAAACAAAATATGACTTTTCACAATACTCTTAATACTCATGAAGGGTTAAATTTAAAAACTGAGGAAAAAAATAAGCATAATATAACTGTAATAAAGGAAAGAAAAAGTAAAATTATCGATGAACAAAAATTATATGAGAAAGACAAAGAAAACAAAGAAAATAAATATATTAAAACAACACAAGATCAACAAGAACCTTTAGATACTAATAATTTTTCTCAGAAAGACATAAAGAAAATAGAAAACTTTATTAATAATGGCTTCCAAAAAACTAATAAAGATTCAATAAAAGAAATGACAAAAATAAAATCAGACAATGTAAGCAAACAAAATAGTACTGGACAATTAATAGAACCACTCGTAGAACAAGTAATTAACCGTAGTCCAATTAGATCTCCATTGAAAAGAGCTACATTATCTAATACTCTTAATCAAACTATGGAACAAAAGAAAATTACTGATGAAGACGTTGAACCTGATAACAATGTGAATAACCATACAAAAAATAATACGAGTATTCATGTTAATATTCATACGAATAATCGTCTAGAAAGCAATAAAAATGATGAAAATGAACATAATTATTGGAAGGGCTATACAACTATTCAAGACAAAGACGATATTAAATTAAGACAACTTATTAAAGAGGCGGAAGCTGATAATTTATATCTTAATCAAACCTTAGATTTAAAAGAAGGAATTGAAGGTCATGATGATTTAGTAAAAAGGAAGTCAGGAGACAATAATATAAACTCACTAATACAAGGATATAAAAATTTAAGAAATGACGAAAAGAAAAATAGTCATAAGAGCAATAACGGAACAAATATTTATATCAATACTAATAACCCTAATAACACTTTAGATAATATTTTTAAGACTAGAATAAACGATGACAAAAATATAATGTCTCCAATTAAAAGAATACATAATGAAAGCAATACAAATATAATAAACTTAAATGATAATGATAATATCTTAGCTGGAATGAGAGAAAATTCCTTCCATAATAAGGATAACAATGATAATAAATATAATACTGATAATAATACTAATCATCATACTGATCGTGATCCAATTTCTGAAAAATATAAGGAAAAGAATGAGGAGATATTCAACAATATTACAAACTCTTACAAAAATTTAGTGAAAATAGAAAGAGATAGAACAAATGATAATTTTAATGATATAAATATAAATATTATCCTTAGAAACTCAAGTAAAAATTTAGAAAATGTTAAAGAAAATGAAATGAAATTAGAAAAATTAAGTATAATTAATTCTGAAGTTAGTGATTCTTCAAAAAATATAATATTGATAAATAATATAAATGATGAAGATGGAATTGTAAATAGTAATAATGTAAATAAGGTAAAGAATGAACATAATGAAAATGATGATAAAAAAAAAAGTAACAAAGAAAGTATTAAAGAAAATATGAAAGAAAGTATTAAGGATTACGATAAAATTAAGAAAGAAGTGTCAATAACTAGTAATGAAGATCAAAATAATAAATCTAAAGATAAAAAATTGGAAAAAAGAAGCGAAAAAGTTAATGAAAAATTTAACAGTGAAGAAGTAGAAAAAGACTTGGTCTTACAAAAAGAAGCTAAGGAAAAAGAAATAATTAAAGATAAAGTTGAGGATAAAGATAATAAGAATATAATGTTAAAGGCTAAAATTAAAATAAACAATAATTATCGAGAAAATAGATCATCAAAAGGTTTAACTGGCATTATTAACAGTGACCAAACTGAAGAATTAGAAAAAATATTGGATGGAAATGATAGTATTATAATAGATGCAAAGATTGTAACAAATATTAGTCAAAAAATAAATGAAAAAGAAAGAGAACTACAACCTAATACTAAAATAGAGCACGATGAAAAAGTACCTGATATATCTCCTGCAGTAAATATTCCCTATCGTAAGAAAAATATATCATTAGACAAAGATCATTTTAAAAATAATAACTATAATAATATACTAAATAAGTACAAAAGTAAAGATTTCAACCATTCAAGATTAAAACAATATTCATATGCTAATGATCAAATCTTTAATAATGTTATAGAAAGTAATAGAATTATTCAAATTCATAAATGTCTTATAACAAAATTCTATATGATATATAAAGATAAAACTATTAGCAAACCATATAAGCATAATAATTTACTAATAATAGATTATAATGATAGTAATATTAATATTATTGACGGATATCAATTTAAAAAAGGAAATATTAATAATTATGTTGTTAACAATCAAAACAATCAAAAACCAAAAACCAAAAATAGTCGTTATAATAAATTTATTAATGAG
>Ga0100379_10005295_pt1 | contig 11137 bp, 8 predicted proteins | sample CryGeymeta201503_FD_80418 | JGI IMG/M metagenome (GOLD analysis project Ga0100379, IMG submission 80418) | Groundwater microbial communities from Crystal Geyser aquifers in Utah, USA - Crystal Geyser metaG 2015-03 | ecosystem: Environmental > Aquatic > Deep subsurface > Groundwater | place: USA...
AGAGGATGTTTGTTTTTCTCTGGGGGGACTGAAGAACATGTTCAACCCTCTGCTTGACAGTCCGATGCTCAGCCATCCACTAATATAAAAAATATATCCAGGTGACCACCAGAGACCCACAAATTTGATAGAAAAGAACCGACTTTACAACAATGGGCACTGGAAAAACTGCATAATTTGGTTAAGCTGTAAATTGCTGCGAGCCTGGTATGTGGTTGGCTGCAGGAAGAATTATAGTTTTAAGTTAATAGAAATAGGAGATTCTATGACGAATACAGCTCTTCACGTCGTAGAGGTGGAGTATTGCCGGTCCTGCTAGACCCACAGCTGGTGCACTCACCATGACGAAGCCAAGTACCACGATACCTTCCTCAAACGTACAACTACCACCACTCAGTCTCCGAACTCATCGCTTAGCGACACCCCTAGATCGAGGTCATCGGAAATATGGTCCCATCCCACCTCATTCCATTCAAAATAGCATAAAATAAGTACATCGACTCGCAGACCAACAAGTATGTGCTCTACCCCCAGATCGGCTCTTTCTAAGTCACCCTAGATGGTTCCCTGATCTTCTCTAAAAAAGAGCAAAACGGCTGGCCTCACCTCTCCTCCATTCTCAACAAAATCAGCCTCACTCTCAATCCCGACTTCGTCTGCCCTCCCAGTGATTCACCAGCATGCTCTCCCTTGAAAAGATAGTCCAACTCTCCTCGAAAGCATCAACAAGCTGTCACTCCATCCAAAGGGAAGCTCAGTGAAATGTATCAACACAACGGCTAGAAAAAAACGGGCCTGAAGGATTCCGCCAAAGGATTTACCCTCACCGACCATTTCAAGCTATACAGACCGAAGAACAAGAAAGAGGAAAAAGACTGGCAGACAGAAAAGCAGGAATCATAGACCTCCTCTAAGCGGCTATCAGAGTTTGGAAGGACAGAAAGTCGCTAGAAGAGCTAGGTTGGATAGTCGGCTCACCAGATTGTTCTGCGAGATCTATCAGGGGAGACCAAACTGCGGTAGATGCTTCGGAGTAGAGGAGTGCTGGTGAAGGACCAAGGGCGAAGGTAGATGATTATTAAGCTGGACAGCATTGAGGAGGAAAATGCATACGATGACAACGGAGCCACACAACGGACAGCAGATAAACATAAAAAGACATCCAAAATTCAAGAGCTCGAAGATGCATTCAGCTCCCTTGAGGACAAGTTCATCAACTTCCAGACAAAAGTTAAAGACATCCACACTCGGAAACAATAGTTCGAACTAAAGGGGAGTCCAGATGAGTCAGGCAAGAGAAAGGGAGAGCTGAGAAGAGAGGAATATATCAAGCAGGAGAAGGGTCTTCCTGCTTTTGAAAGGCCCTATATTGACAAACCCAGCAAGCTCGAACAGTACCTGTGTGCTTCCGAACAAGAGAAGAATGAAAAGCTTCACAGGATATATGGCGAGTGGAAGCTGCTGAAGCAAACTGCCAAGAAGAACAAAAGGATGCTAAAGCAGAAAAAGCCCCAGCTTCGACAGGATGATGATTCTGAGGAGGAAACCAGCCTCAGCAACTCCCAATCATCGGCAAACATCTTAGCATTCAAGCCGAAAAAGGGAAGCAACCCGATGCAGCAGCATATCAAGTCTGTTCTCCAAAAAGGTCATAAAATGTCAGCAATGGAGCACTATCAGTCGGCAGGTACTTCTTCACAGGAGCAGCAAAGGTTCAGGACCCAGGATCATTTTTACCAGGGTCATTCGAGGAAGCAGGTTGTGGGCAGAGGAGATATTCAGGAGGAGAGCTTACCTGTGGCCCGCCTGTTCAAGAATACTTCAAACACTATGAGCTTGTAGAACATGAGGACAGCTCTGAGAGAAGGCAACCCTAAGATATTCAAGCAGCAGGGATAAGTGAGCAAATTTAGTCATAATGCCCGTTAAAGCATCGGTAAGATCCAGGCCAGAATGAACAAACTCCAACAACAGCTTCACCAGCACAAATAAAATCAAGGACCTTCATAGGAGACCTACCCTCAACTTCAGGAATTTGCTAAGCTTCAAGCCCAACACAACCAAGGCAGAAGCATCAGTAAGTCCAGTGGTTCATCTTCATCCAGTTACCAGCACTTCCTCCAATAGAAACAGAGAGTCAGTAAGGTGAGCAACCCACAACAAAAAACTCGCAAAGGCAGTCAGGGAGGAAGGGTAAGGGGAACGGGTCAAGAGGGGGAGAGGAGCAGTTACAACACCCGAGTCTCTGATGCCCAGAAGGGCACATCTAAGAAGATCAACCACTCAAGGTTCACCAATAACTCGCAGACAACCCACAAGCATCAAGCTAGCTATATCGGAAGGCCTTAGTCCTTTGCCATTGAGGAATAGAGCGAGCAGAAGGACAGCAACATCAATACAAAAAGGTCCCAAAAATTCAAGGAACAAAATCCCTCCCACATTTCCAGCAGAACCACCCAAAACTACAACAAAAAAACACACCTACCTCACAAAAATAAGGGAGAGCATATTCGGCCATAAAAAAGCCGAGAAGAGGAACAACAAGACCATCCCGAGTTCCACCAGGAAGAGAGATAGCCACTTCACCATAGATCTAGTAGATTACAGAAGCATGAACTTCATGATCCTATGACATTTCTCAGAAAACAAAAAGATTGGAAGGAATCTGAGCTCAGAGAAGGTAACAAAAGTCAGAGGCACTCAAAAGTTATAGAGGAAGAAAAGGTAGTCAATTAATCTCGATATAACAAGAGCCAGTCTTCCTACAGCAACAACAAAACCCACGTCTCAAAATTTTCATCTAGGACCAAACAAGTTTCCAAATCTAATTCAAGGGTTTCTAAAAGGTAGGAAGTTGTCAGGAAAGTCTCAACGGTAGGGGTCCAGAACGAGAAGAGGGCCTATGGTCGAATAAAGAAAAATAAGAAAAAAGGGTCATAGCACAGCAGCTTTATGTAGGTAGGTGCCCATATAATTAAGACTGAGCACTTTAATTCTGAAGGGTCTGCTGATGATGACTCTAGGGTTCATACTAGAAGTAAGGCCAGTCATCAAAAAGGCAACAAGAAGATTCTCAAATACTACAGATCATAGGACTGCTGCTTTGATGGCCAATCTTCCAAACTAATTCAGAGAGAAGAGGATGGCTGTGAAGAGGATGATCCATCTGAAGGTCATAGAGTGGAGGGATGGGCTATGCAGTCGTAGGAGGAGGAAAGTTAATGTCAGTTTGAATCTGATAAAGCATAAGGAAGCAATTAAAATAAGGTAGGAGAAGGCAGTGAATCAGTCAGCAGGAGGAACTCACTTGAGAAGGAACTCGATCACATCACAAGGTAAGATGGAGTGTAAGCAACAAAGGGTGAGGTATTGCAATCAGTACCTCAGGAGCATCAGGGCAAGGTAGCATCACCTCTTTAGAAATCTACAGTAGGAGGCAAGACAGATGCTCTCGAGTAATAAAAAGTAAGAGGAGAAAGGAAGAACTCACAAAGTCGTAAGGGGCAGCAGATGAGCAAGAAGGAGTAAACTGGGAAGAAGAGAAAAAATGGGAAAAAGGACAAACAAAAGCAAAATATCTAGCAGGTCAACCAGGCTGAAATGGAGAAGACTGAAGATGGTGAGTAGATGGATTTGCAAGGACTTATATGCAAACACTATTCATAGTTTCTTCTTGTTAAGGTGGCTTACGAGCTGGCGAAGGGGACTGAACAGATTCGGAAGGAAGACCCTCCAGCTTAGGCTAACTCCTATGAGAATGAGTAAATAACTGTTCAGGTCAACTACTGCCAGAGCATTGACTCGATCGAAGTTTAACAAGAGCCTCCCACTACCTTCATAAATTTCCAACCATCCATCCCTCACAAAAAATATCACGAGGCAGCCAATAATGAACCAGCAGAGTAGGGCTCCTAAAATTCAGAGGAAGATGAATAGAGTGGCTCATAGCATGAATAAGAGCAAGAGCCAAGTTAGTAGAACGAAAATCATGAAAAAGGATAATGTGGCTCCTTGATTGCAGGAGGAGCAGTTATTGTTGAGGCCAACCAACAAGGAACACCAGCTACTTTCAAAAAAGTAGAATCATCGGAAGCCAGAGAGAAGTCTGAGGAGTTGGCTCATGAGCAATGCGACAATGTCTACAGCCAAGCCCAACCTTCCCATATGTTCAAGGAGGTGGGCATTCAAAAGGAGCTTACTCTGGAAGTGTCTGTTCAGACAGAAGCAGCTCCCGAAGGAAGGTTCATGGCCTCCAGAAGCAGCTCTCTCCACAGCAGATCCAACAGCCAGCATCAGTAGACCTTCAAAATGAACGAGACAAACAGAAGTCAATCAAACTTTTACAAGAAAAATGTAAACCAGCAGATCGAGAGAGCCAGCATCATCCCTAGGATATACAGTCAGGATATCCATGAATAGATCTAGAAGTTCACATCTGCCTCCTTGGGCGACCACTAAGCTGTTTATTCTGAGGAAGGAAGGGCCGTTCGAGCTTGTGAGGCCTATCCAGAGGGCCTTCTGATGAAAGACAGAACACTATAGCTGTAAATGGTTGCCACAAAGCATACCAACCTCCTCAAGACAGTTGAGATCCTCTGCGAAAAAAGTTAGTGGTTGATTTCCCGACTCTTTGAGGACAGAAACGGCGTTCTCAGGGAAAGGTTGTTCGGTGTGTGGCTATGCAAGGACCACAGATGGGAATGTGTTACTGTGGACGACAAACTGAAAACAGACTAACAGGACCAATTACTTTACTCCAGACACTAAGGTATTTATTTATTGACTCAGGAAACCAAATGTGGTTCAACGTTTTAGAGAAATCACTTGCCGTGGCCTTAGGTGGCTTCGAGAATCTCGAGAAAGCAGACTCTTCTTTGCTGTTTGCCATGCTGACTGGCTGCAACTTTATCAGTTCGAGGATCAAAGAAGACCCCAGCAAATGTGGCAAGCTCTTGCACCTTCTGACCGACTGTCTGAGGAAAAATTACATAATTCACTCAACAAAAAATTGCGACAAGGGGAGGTTAGGAGGTCGAGAGAGTGTATACTACATAAAATCAATAAGAAAATCTGGAGAGTAAACGCTAATCGAGATGAGCCAGGATGGGTGTGAGAGTTTCTGGGTAAAGCTCACCAAGTTTGTCCAGGAATTCAGCAAAGTCGACATCCTCCAGCTGAGAGTCAATCACAACTTCACCCATCTTGATCTCGGAGTGCCCCACCCTGGACAAATGACTGTCGTGCAACTCGACTTCCAGTAAGAAGGGCAGGGATGCGTGACTCTTGGCTACCCCGGAGACTGCGGGGCTCTCAGAGTGTTCCTTTACCGCCAGGAAAAGAGCAAAGTCCTGAAGCTGGTTGGCCAGGCCAAGGAAAAAAATAAAAATAGCCTATTTTTCGAATGTAATTTCACTGAGGGAAAGTACTACGTCTTTGCTCAAGGGGACTAAAAACCTTTGCGTTTGGCTTTCATTGGCGAGGCTCAACCTACCATCACCATCACTGAGGAGATCCATTCTGAAGGCCTGAAGAATGAAATGGCAGAATATTTGCCTGTTGAGGATCGAGAAGAGGGGAGGCTCAGGAGGACTGAACAGGAGTGGGGGATCCGTTCGAGCAAGGCCCGTTTGAGGGACAACTTTTTCGAGTCGAGACTGCGAGACAACTTTGTGGAGTACGTGATAGGGCGCAACAAGAAGTGAAGCAGTCAATGATATGTCTTGGTTTTTTCTAGGATTAATTTAGACTATGATTTCGTGAGTAAAATCCTGTTGGCATCCCTTCTTAGGGCGTACTCACCTACTCCTCAAGCAGCATGATTGAACTACATATACAGTATTTTTGTACTCATCAACAGCTCCTGCTGCTTACCAGATACATAATCATATTTCCTGCTCGCTGATCATGTTGGCCTCAATCTCGGCAGAAGGGTGCTCCACCATCAGATGCCTCAACTTCTCCTTTATCTCCTGTGCCTGCTTCTTGTTGCCCGCCCCTTGGAAAATGCCCATCGCCCTCCTCAGATAGACTTTGCTGTCCCCGATCCCCAAACTGCTGTATACCGTTCCCAACAACTTCAAAGTCCTTGCCAGCTGCACTGTTTCTCCAAACACTTTTTCCTATAATTTTGCAATTTCAAGCAGTTCAGTGACCGCCTCCTTGTACCTTTCGCTTTTGAGCAAAGCAGTTGCTATCTTTCTCCTGGCCTTGATGACCTTTTTGTCCTCGGGAGTGTAAAGCTACTCGTATAGGGTCTTCACTTTCTGGATGCAGGTGAGGGCAGACTCTGGATTCCCCAGTCTTTCGTAGAAGGAGGAAAGAGAGGCATAGAGCTCTGCCACCTACTCAGGCTTCGGGTAGTTCTAATTTACTAGCAAGTCTATTTAGGCCATGCGTACTTATGCCCTCCTCTTGGTATTCGATCGCCTTCTGGAGCTTGTCCTTGGAGTCTATCTCTGCCAGAATGTTCGCTTTGTCGATGAGGGCAAAAGCGTGCTCAACCTTCGCCATGGGAGGAGATTGGGTGTGGTTGATGACCTCATCGATTGCTTCTAAAGCTGCACCAAAGTTCTTCTGTTTGCATAAGCACTGTGCCTTCAGCACCTGAGTCTTCAGATTTTTGACGGGGTGAGACCCTTGCCTTTCGAGAGTAAGATTGTATTAGCTTTCTATCTGCTGTGCCTTAGCGAGAGAGTCAAGGGCATCGTCGTGGTTGAGCTGGCGGATGAAGGCCTAGGCAAGAGTGATATGCATGTTGATCTGGAGCAGATCGGTTTAGGGAAGCTCTTATGCTAGTTTCTAGTTTTTGTGAAGGGCCAGGGTGATGTGCTCAATGGCCTGCTCTAAGCAGTCGTAGGCGAGGTAGGCCTCTCCCAGGTGATAGTGAGCAACTACCAGTCGGAAGTCTGACTTGCCGTAATTGAGGACCAGTAATTTGTTGAGGGCCAGTTCCTGGATCTTGATGTTGACCAGGTCCTACCCCTGTTTATCTGCTGCTGCTCTGCTGAGGCTGTTGAGTTTGTCGATGATATCCTTTGTGATGAGGTCTGCATGATAGGTTGGGTACCCTGGTATGAGGTAGATTTTTCAGAGTTGATGGCTGTTTGCAGGATATCGTACTATAGTTGTTGCCGGTCTGTGAGCTCTCGGTTGAGGGCAGACTCCTAGCTGGCTGCATATCGTGATAGGAACATGAGTGGGAAGAGGAGGACTTGCTGTGGTCTTGCTCTTAGTCTTCCTATTAGTCTTCGCTGTCTCTGCGGTGAGGGTTGACCTGGAAGCGTTCATCTTCATCGGAGTCCATTTTCGTTTGAATATTGTTATTATTATGCCATAGAATCTATCCGTTATCCTGAGGCTGTGCAACCAGTTCAGGAAAAATTCAATAACAGGGATAACATTCATAAAAATTGTCCCAAGGACATACTCCTTTTGATCAGTAGTTATTATTGATGCCAAATAAAACTGATAAAACACCCCTTCCCCTGCCCACCCAAGGACAGCCCAGCACACAAGTGCATCTCGAAAACCCATAGCTGCATGTTGATGAAAATGTAGAGCAGAAGGCCCTCAAAAGGCTCCTATAGTCCAATCAAAAGTATCTCAATGAAAAAGGTATCATCACACTAACATAGTCAAAGTGTCAGACGTCCCCAGGCCCCCCAAGTATAGCCATAAACTGCCCTCGAGAACAGGACAAAGTTAGTACTTCAGGAAGTACGGGCAAAGAGAAAAAAGCTTGAGTGTGCCAGATAAAAAGGGATCGACTGAACAGCTCTCCAGCATAGTAGTAGCATTCAGCAATATTGTCCTCCCCACAGCCACCATCACTCCCTACCAGTCAACATACCACGTAACTCCCTCCTTATCCAGATGGACTTTCCCAAAAAGAAGGCAGAGTCTGTCCCGAGGAGCCCTCTCAGCAACATCAAGTACAGCAGACAGGAAGGACCTACTTTCAACGAAACTAGCTATAAGAGGGACTTCGGAGCGATCAGACCTTCTCCGACAGGGTCTGCCAAAAGGGGAGAAGTTAGACTGATGGGAGGAGGCAAGCTGACAGCAGACACCACCTATCACTACAATTACCGTCTCAAGACAGAAGGTTACAGACCCCAACAGCCGATAATTCAGAAGAACAACAATATATTCATGAGTCTCTGCACTCCTCCTCAGAAGAGCAGCTACCGAGAGACATTTAGGTAGGGGAAGAAGAGGGCGAAAGCGGTGGAGAGCTGCAAACCTGAGCAGAAGTACATTCCTTCTAAGAGCGGATTGAAGTACAGGACTGAGTATGCTGGCTAGTTTGTTTAGCAGCCCATCAAGAGCAAAAAGGAAGTTGAGTGTCTCTCTCCCGAGGAATTGAAGTCTTATGTGCTGGGCATTCTTCAATGATTGACTTCTTCAACTCCATCAATATTAGTTCATTCACATAGACTTACGACAGTATACCTAATTATACTTTGCACAATTTGAATAAGCTTGATAGATCGACTCAGTTATGGATCATGCAAGTTCTGTATTGCTGTCTCTTCCTCCTGATTCCCTCAAGCCATTCTTCCTCCACTCGACAGGGCCCTCTTTCCTACCCAACCACCAAAGACTCCAGCCTTCTACAGAGAGTCTCCTCAGTAGTCACAAGATCTCCCTCCTTAACCTTCTTTTTCCTCTTTTTCCTCTCCAAACTGTCATCTTCTTCAGAGATGGCGGTGGAGAGGTGGTCGTCGCTGTGGTCAAGACATATATATTCGGAGTCTTCGTCGTAGTGCTCGGGAGGGTAGTTATCGAGGATGGAGATGAGTTATGCGAGTTTTTAGTGGTGAGCCGGTCGTGTGGGCGGTACTTTTTGTTGACATATTCTGATGAGGTTCTTGCTGAGGACAATAATACTTTGAGGGTGTGGTCGGTGTCCACAAGGTAGTTGAAGGTGTTTCCTGCCAGGTTGCTGTATACGATTTCCTCTTGCTGCTGGTCCTGGTAGGTGAACTTTAGGTACAGGTTTATTATCTTTTCGACCTAAAAACTGCTTTGCTCGAGCTGTAGGTAGCAGCGGTGTAGGTGTTCGACTATGAGGATGTAAAAAGCGTGGTCTGAGTTGTTTTCAAAAGGATTGTCGTCGAGGATCGACTGTGTGTACTCCCAAATGCTTTTCTGCAGACACTACCTCTCAGGATAACTACTGTCACTCGCATGCGGATAAGCTGGTCCATGAAGTCCCTAAAGTCGTGTTTGTACACCACCTCCACCAGTTCCTCAATCTGTCCTGCGTAATCTTCGAAGCAGGATTTTCCCTCGTATATCTATTGGACGATGTTTCCGATCTGCCTCCTGGCTTCCCCTACTTCACATATTTAGTACGCTGCAGTTACTGCTCCTTCTCTCGCTTCCGTTTTTTGGCCTGCTTCTTCAGCTGCTTCCTTCTCTCTGACGCCTCCTGCTTGTTCTAGTGATGGGGAACCAGTGATTATGGATTTGCGAGGTCGACCTGGATGCCGCTGAGTGAATGGAAGGGGTACAAGTCGGTGGTTGATGAGGGCTGGCGTTCAAAGCTGGTGGTCTTTGGGCTCAAGGGCTCTTAGACAGACTACTACGTCAACATTGCCAGAATGCAAATTATATAATGCCTGCCTCTTCAAACTCCCTCACTTCAAGTAGGAAAGAATAGAGATAGAGTTAGTCTGAGGACGATTGTGGTATATCGCCTCTCATATTACCATTATTAGACAGCAATGGAGAATGAGCACCAGCAAAGAGAGAACCAACAGTTGTGGGGCAAGGGATCTGGAAGTACAGCTTGCCTCAGCAGCACCCTCCAAGACAACCCTCACTTCCAAATACTCCCTCTCCCCTTCTCAACTAACGCCCTTGCCCTCTCAGCTACCTTTGCAGTGGCCACAGATCAAGAAGGCAATGCCTACTTATGGGGAACAATAGGTTCATTCAATCCATCGATAGTCGGCCCTGAAAAGGCCATAAAAATAAAGGAGAAGGTGCTGAGATTGAGCTGTGGATGGTAGCAAGTTCATGAGGTAGGAATCACGCTTTGTTGGAGTGCCAAGATGGCTTGTGGGGAATAGGTTCTAACAACTACAGCTAGCTAGGTATCGACTCAGAGGACAAATTCATGAGGCAGCCAGTAAAAATCAGGGAAGAGCCAGTGGAGTACTTCATTTGTGGCTTCAGACAGAGTTACGTGATAGTCAATGGCACTCTTTTGGGATGCGGGTAGTCAAAAAAGTACGAGTTAGGACTATCATAAAAGAAGCAGCTGTTTAAGTGGACGGTAATAGAGACAGACCTGAGGGAAAGGTTAGAGTCTTCAGTGGTTGAGCTAGCTGTTGGCAAACGATATCTTTTGATGCTGACTGTAAAAGGTGATGTGTGGGCAGTCGGCAGCAACGAGCACAGTGCTCTCTGCTCGAAATAAAATACTCCCTTCTTTGCTAGACCTACCCTGATACATCAAGGCATTTCATCGATGGCTTCAGGATGGTCACATCTCGTGCTTCTCAACTCGAAATATAGAGTATTGACCTACGGAAGGAACAACCTCAAACAATTAGGAAGGAGCTAGGAGGAAAAGGAGGTCCATGTGCCTCTTTAGGAGAAGGAGAAAATTTTGAAGGTAGTCAGTGGGTCATAGTACAGCTTTGTCCTGACAGACAGAGGTAGGCTATTTGGCTGGGGATGGAACGAACACCTCAACATCCTGCCTTCAGAGGATAACACTATCGACCATCCAACTTTGCTGCCAGTGCCGGGCAAATGTCTTGAAGTGTGGACATATCCTGCTCTGGCAATTGTCCGCTGCGAGTGATCTCAAATGCCAGCATTCAAATGTAAATATTTTCTAACCAATTTACCTACAAGTCTGGAATGTATGAGGAGAGTAGTCATAAACTATCAGGGAAGTTCACTTTTCGATGATGAATTCAGAGGCAAGTTGCTCGACTCCTGTGATGGTAGTCCCGAGGTCCTTCAGAAGACCATCTCCTAAGTTATAAACCAGTCCGTGGATCCTCAGCTCCTCTCTTTTTTTCCACTCCAGCTGAATGAAGGGAACCCTGGCGATGTTGAAGACCTGTTCTTTTACGTTCAGTTCACAGAGGAGGTTCTAATTTTCCTCCTGGGTCTCCAA
>Ga0100379_10005304_pt1 | contig 11122 bp, 14 predicted proteins | sample CryGeymeta201503_FD_80418 | JGI IMG/M metagenome (GOLD analysis project Ga0100379, IMG submission 80418) | Groundwater microbial communities from Crystal Geyser aquifers in Utah, USA - Crystal Geyser metaG 2015-03 | ecosystem: Environmental > Aquatic > Deep subsurface > Groundwater | place...
AATAAACCTATACATAAATATACAGCAAACCCATTACCATTATTAAATTAATCATCTTCACGATATAGCGATTGTAACATTACCGTAACTGATATTTGACTATTTATTTGATTATTAATTTCATCGGTTAATATTACTTTCATATCAATATCACTAACTGAATAAGTCTCTTTATATTTACTACTTGGTAGGCACGATAAATATGTAATATCATTTGATTTTAAGCAAAATGAAAAAGAGTCTTGAATATCAAATTTTGTAAATGTAATTTTATCTGTAGTAAATAAACAATCTATTTCTATTTTGTTTTTAACTAATTCTTTTAGAGAGATCTAGATAAAGTAAAAAGTAAGTAAATTTAAATAATATATGATTACTTCTAAGCTTTTGGGGTTAGATTTGAATGTAAACTTTGGTTTAGACTCTTTTGTACAAAATTTAAGAAAATATTTAAAATTATCTTCATTCGTATTAATGAATGAAAAAATAACTTTTGGACTACTATTATATAAGTTGTCGTAATTTACATCATTTGGAATTTTGAGATTAATACACAAATTTGAAGTACTTGTTTGTTCAAATAAGTGAAATTTGACTTGTAATTCTTCTGAGTTGTTTCCGATGAAGTTAATTATATAGATGTTATTTTCAAGATTAATATCATCTTTTAGTAATATATAAAATTCATATAGTTTCAAAGTACATTGTAATTTTTCTTCTTTTGTTAGATTAAATTCCGTTCTTAAAAAACTAAAATTTTCCCTTTTATTATCGTATAATTTTAATGACGCTTTTGAATAATTATTACTATCTAAAGCCAGTTCCATTGTAATTGAATGATTATCATTTTCATAATCTGATTCAAAAATCATATGTAAAGTGCTATTAGAATCTTTTTTTGGTTTCTTTCCTACGAAATTATTTATAAATTCTTTTATTGTCTCAATAGCATGAGTGGAAAATTTAATTAGTTGCTGTTTAGCTTTGTTGCTCTTATCTATAAACTTACTCAAAAATAATTCATTTTTAGTATCGATTTGTAAATCTTGGTTCTGATAAGACATTTTTAAATTATTATTTAAATTTAATTTGGCTCTATATAATATTTAAATAAATTCAAAAAATAAATAATACATATTTATCATAAAAATCATTTTATTATATTAAAATATGTAGTGCAAACAATTTTTATCGTGTGTTATTTATAATGCTTAATGGTTTTAATAGAATTTTTATTAAAACATATAATAATTACCAATTAATAAATATAACAACATTTACTATTACTGCTTTTATGATTTTCATTATTATCATTATCCTCATCATTCATATTTTGTTTCTTTGCACTTAAATCTGTTATTTTCGATGATCTATTCTCTTCAAATTTTTTAATATTCTTTAAACGTTCTTGTTCTTCTTTCGAATTTAAAATCTCTTTAGCAATATACTCAAACGTCTCTTTTACATTTAAATTATTTTTGGCTGACGTTTCAAAAAATTGCATTTTGAACTCGTCAGCTAAACTTTGTCCTTGCTCTTTTGATATTCTTCTATTATAACTATCTGTTTTATTTCCGACTAATACTTTGCAAATATGACCACCAGCATTTTCATCAATTAGTTTAACCCATGTTCTTATATTTTCAAAAGAACTTTCGTTTGTTACATCATAAGTAAGAATAATTCCGTGAGCGCCTTTGTAATAATTATTAACTACAGTTCTAAACCTTTCTTGTCCGGCAGTATCCCATATTTGTAGTTTAATAAGTTTATCTTCTATGTATAATATTTTTACTTTAAAGTCTATTCCAATAGTAGTTAAGTGGTTAGAAGTAAAAGTGTCCTCAGTAAAGCGTAATAATAAACATGTTTTTCCTACCCCAGATTCCCCAACAATAATAAGTTTATATAAAATATCATACATATCATTGTTTTTCATTTATTATTTATAATCAAATAATTTATTATGTGACTAATCAAATTAATGAATAAATGATTAGTCATAATAATAAATGTCACATTAAGTTTAATAATATAAGTTATAATTCATTTTGCAATATATAATATTAAATTAAAAATTGAATACATAGATTTATAAGTACATATTATTATAACATTTAAAATCATATATTTATATAAGGAAATATTAAAGTAATATTAATATAAAGTAAGAAAGTTTAATAAACTATATTAGACTATATAAATTTTAAATAATAAAATAAAAATAAATGTAAAATAATAATGTGAATTTATATGAATAACATAATAGCTTCTTTTAATTCGTTCGTATGGACAGATTACTCGCTTCTCTTAAATTCAAACTTGAACATCTGAAAGCAGGAAAGATATTTGAACAATTTTTATTATATTCAAAGAACCCTTTACTTTTTAACTTTTCTTGGTAGTCATTTGAGGCTTGTTTGTCTTGTTTAAATAAAGCTAAGCTACTCCAGTTCTTGTTTATATTATTTAATGAGCTGAAATTTTTGTAAAATAAGTTTGTTTGACTGCTTTCTTTATTCCATTCGGGCTCGAGTATGTCTAAGTTAGATAAATAATAATTAATTACTTTGAGAAGTTTTGAGATAATCAATAATATTTCCACTTATCATATTCCTTTCTAAATTTAATAAAAATGCATGATCTTCAAAATTTTGATAAAAACTTTCTTTATTAGTATCATCCTTTGGAAAGCAAATTTGATCTATAATTAAGTAATTAAAAATACCTTGAAATGTTTCTGAAAAATCATCATTGTCATCTATGTTAAACTCATTAAAAGTTTCAACTTTTTTAATGCTATTAGTACTAACTTCCTTTTGAACATTAACATTAAAATTAGAATTTTGCAAAGAAGCATTTTGTAAGGAAGAGTAAAGTAAGGAAGACATTTTTAATGAGTTATTCTGTAATGAAGAATATTGCAAACTCGAAGTTTTTAAACTAGAATTATTTTGTAAGGAACTATTCTGTAAGGAAGAGTTCTGTAAGGTAGAGTTCTGTAAGATTGAGTTATGTAAGCCGGAATTTAAATCAGAAGGTGGTGAGATTACTTGACTATTATCTTCTAACTTCACAGTCTTTAAAGTTTTTTTGATTGTTGAATACCATCGGTTCTTAATTTCGACAGTTGTTCTTCCTGGCATTTGTTTGGCAATTAAAGAAAACTTTGTTCCAAATAATTGGTATAACTCGTTGATTTTTTTATCTTCTTCGGCAGAAAATTTCACCTTATTACTAATATAAAACAAATAATGATCACGGATTTGTTTTTCAGACCGAGTTTGAAAAAAGCTTGAGAGTTTACACCAATTTGTTCCATGTAACTTAACTAGCTCATTTAATCTTTCCGTCTCACTTTTTGACCATTGGCCCTTTTTATAAACTTTGCTGTTTTGTCGATAACGTAAATAGCATTGTCTCGAAGTTTTGTTAGTGAAGTAGTAGGCAATATCATTCCAATTAATTGGTTCATCTTTGTTTTCTTTTTTAATACTCTCTACTAAAGCTATCAGTTTTTTATCATCATTTGATGTCCATTTTCTATTTTTTAATTTTTTATCTAATTTTTCTATTAAAAACGGTTTGTTTTCTTCTATATTGTTGATTGAAACATTATTTGATTCTGTCGTATCGTCCATATTTTTTATATAAATGTCTTATTTATCAAATAAATAATTTTTAATTGGAGAAAATGACGTATTTGTATTTAATCTGAATACTTATTTATGCAGAAACTCTAAAATAATATGTTATATTTTGGCAAATAGTTACGGTTGATTATAATATTAATAAAAGTTATAAATAAAAATATATTTTATTTAAATATATTTTTAATATATTTTTCTAATATTGATAAGCATTTAATATGTAATCTTATTATGTTTTTATTATAATTAATTATAAGCTATTTATTTTCTATTAAATTTCATCCTTAATTGCTTTATCTTTATCATTCCTATCATTCATTGCTCTGCCATCAGCTTGATGCTCTACATAATCATTCTCACCATTAAAAGAGTCTTTAGTGCCTGTAGTGTCTCCATCTGTATTTATCAACCCTTCTGCTTCTTTTATAACCTCTTCAGCTCCTTCTAAAATATCTTTATCATCATCTTCTTCATGAAGAGGACCTTTTGTTGCGTTAATATTCTTATAAATTTCTAAATAATCTTGAGCTAATGGTTCTTTGAATTTGTTGTCTTTAATCACCTTATAATCTGATTGTGTTAACTCAATTTGAATTTTATTTGAATATATAATTGAATTAAGTGACATAAATTCAACTAAGTTTTTTACTGAGATATAGTCTTTAGACTTTTCGGAATAGCTTAGATAACTAATATTTTAAATTAATTAAAGTAAATTTTAGTTAAATGTATATAATTTGTATAAGTAAAGTTATTATTTAAATAAAATATAGATTACCCTTGATCTTTTGGTAGGAAGTAAAATCCAGTTTCTCTGAATAAATGATATGGATACTCATTTTTACTTATATCAAATGAAAAGAATTTCAATTCTTCGTATGTAGTAAGTTTTGTAATTAATGTTTTGAAAACTTCGTCGTACTAATAGTTAGTTATATTTTTTATTAATAACAATTTATATGTTTAAGCTTAAATTATATTTACTTTTGTACTCAGTTCATCATCTGAATTTTTAATAAATAACAATATTTCCTTATCAGGATTAGATTCGAGAACTTCAAAAAAGTTATTACTATTTAAACTATATTTCATCATTAAATCCTTTGCTTTATGTTTTTCAGTATTTTCTGCTATATAAAAAGGTTTTAATTCATCTTATTTGAGTTACTAAAATATATTACTTCTTTCTAACTTTTCTAAAAATGTTTGAATCTCAGAAGTACTTCCTTCGTCAATTGAGTCCTTATTTAAGTTACTAAGAGAACTTAATTTATACTTAACTGCTCTTTCCATATCATATTCATTTGTAAATTTAAAAGCCCCTATTAAAGGAATGTGATTTGATACAAACATATTATAAAAGTTTTTCCCAACTAATTCCAATATATTTCCTTGGAAGAAAGTAAAACTATCCTTTAGAATAATTGTTATTGATTTTATTTATACTTTAAACTGTTTAGCTAAATTGTAAAATTCTTTATATGGTGGTAAAACTCTATCGTCTTGTTTTTGTTTTGCAGTATAGAAAAATATAACACTAGGTTTTTTATTTGCAATACTTTCTACTATACTATCACTATCTAAATCATTTATTATAGTTGTTGTTTTGTTAATTATCCAATTATCAATTTTTTCTTGAGTAAATTCGTCTGAATACTCATATAAACCATTTTCATATTTATTTATAAATAATAATTTTGGATTAGTTGTATTTGTCGTAGGAGTATTTTTAATATTGGAATTTGTTGAATTTGTTTTAGTAATATTTCCATTATTTTCCTTATTTAGATTATCACCTTCATCTTCTCCATTTAGATTACATCCCATTTTATCTTGAACATTGGCCTTATTCGAATTCGCAAGTCTTAATCTACCATCCAATTTATAAGAAAACTTCGTCATTGATTTTAAAACACCACTCAAATCATCTGAAATATTCCCACAATAAAATAATATATATTCTTTCTCTTTCAATTTTTTAATTTCTCTAAAGTTTGTAATTTGCTTCCAGTCATGATCTAAATTACTAACAATTACACATATAAATACATAAAAAATAAATAAATTAAAATAAAAAACTTACGCATCAATAAACGACAATATTTTAGGTACAGTAGCTTCAATAGTCTCTAAAGGAAACGAATGTTGAGTATTATATTGATTATTAATTAATTGTAAAGCTGGGAATTTATAAATAGAAAATTTTTCTCTTAAATATTCGTCATTTTCTAAATTTACTTTAGCAATATAGATTGTCTTATTATAATCTATCATTATTTTCGTTGCTTGACTTTTTAAATCATATAATGTTCTTTCTAAATAAAGACAAACATTACAGGATGATGTTGTAAATTGTAATAAAACTAAATCATATTTCTCCATTTTTTTTGTAATATTCCATGATGTAAGAATTGGTATATCAAATGTAGATGTTTTAATAAGATTTAATGTAGCAAGAAAAAACGTAATGATTAATGTTGTAATTAAATTTGTTTTCCTGACTATTGACATTATTTATATAATTTTAATTTGGTTAATAATTAATTGTTAATGAACAAATGTTTAATTGTTTACTTGATTAATAATCTAAGAGTTATTTTATATATAATTTAATGATAATAAATTTTATTACTCATATTCTTATTCAAAGTAATATTAATAATAAAATTATTAATTATATTTATATTAGTTAATTAAAATGCCATTAATCATAATTGTCGGAGGTCCTTGTAGTGGAAAAACAACATTAGCAACTAAAATTAAAGAATTTATTGTTACTGAGAAGAAAAAAGAAGTTATTTTAATAAACGAGGAATACTTCTCACTTAATAAAGAAGAATTTTACAAAGAGTCAAGTACTGAAAAAATGTTAAGAGCAAAAATGAAATCAGAAGTAGAGAAAAATTTAGATGATAATACAGTTGTTATATTAGATAGTTTAAATTATATAAAGGGATATAGATACGAATTATTTTGTTTAGTCAGAAATTTTAAAACAAGACATTGCATCGTAAATACTAATAATATTAATACATAAATTTATATCAATTACAATCAAACGATTCATACTAATTACAATAATATCAACAATAACCTCAACAATTATATAATAATATAACAATAGGTATACCTAAAAACTGATGAAGATGTCTGTATTAAACTTAATTCAAACAATAAAACTCCAGAATATTCTGAATCATTGCTTAAAGATTTATATTCAAGAATGGAAATTCCTAACAATAATAGTAAGAATACTCTTAAATTACCTAATTAATTAATATAAATTAAAGATAGATGGGATAATCCAACATTCGAGATATACTTTGATGACAAATTACCTTTAGAAGAAATTTACGGAAGCCTTTTTGAAGGAAAAAGAGCAAGAGACCCTGTTGTATCAAAAATTGTAATTATATTAAATACTTACAAACTACTTAAATTACTTACATGATTACTTATATAATTTCGTTATTAAGGAAACTCCTTTTGATTCTAATTTTCTAAATGAATTAGACACAACATGTGGTGATATCATATCAGAAATTCTTAATAATCAAAAAGTAGATTCGGTTGGTGAAGCAATAAAGATTACAGAAAACAATTTTATATATTTAAAAAAAGTATTTTCAGCACTTGAGCTAAAGAAAACAAAACAAGAGTTTATAAAATTAGTTAAATTGCATCCTCCAAAAAATAAAACAGAAATGATTAAATGCTTTGTTGAATTTATAAATGGATGCCAAGATAGATATTAAAAACAAAAATAGAGATTGAGTGAAGGAATATGAATATGAATTATATAATATCAATTGTTAATCGAATAATTTATAATATCTCTTAATGATGATTATAAATTAAAATTGAAAATACAATTATTATAAATTATACATTTACATTATACATATTACTAATATATTAATTATTTGTTATTAATTCAATATCAAAAATAGTTAAATAAATAATTTTTAATAAACAAAGTCTATAGAGCCTATAACTATAAATTAAAACAATCCATCGAACACATATCTGAGAATTTATAAAGGTAATAAACTGTATCATCAGTAAACTTTTTAACATCATTCAATGTCACTTTCTTAATACATATATTCTTATATTCCTTAGAGAGATTTTCTAAATAAACATCCTTTGTATCGAAAATATGTCTATTTGTTGGTGAAAGTGGTTTATTAGGCAATAAAAAGTGATAAACTTTCACATTTTGAATATACTTCTTAGCCAAACAAAATTCAAATATTTTTTGATAATTTACAAGTTTTAAATTAGCTTTTTCAAGATTAATATTAGATTTTGACTCTCCAATAAATGGAATAGCCTCAAATGATATATCAATAATAAACTCAAAATCTAATTTTTTTGTAGATTTATCATTGAAAAAGTCTTCTTCTTTATATATCTCTACACATCTAATTAGATTTTGCTCTGAAACTAAGCTGGTTGCCTTTGTCTGAGTCTCACTTCCGTAGCTATTATAAAGACATATGATTTTATAACCTAATTTTATAAATGTATCAATGACTGTTGTTGAAATTGACTTTATGTCTCCGAATCCTATGATAAGTATGTGTTTTTCACTAGTAAGTTTCTTTGAAAATACATTAGAAGCTAGTTTTCTTAAATAAAATGGAGATCGGGTAAAAATTCTCCAAAAGAATTTTAATCCGCTAAAAAAACAAAATAAAGCAAAATATTTCATATAAGAATGATTTAGCATAACTTTTCGATTATTAGAAAAAGAAAACATAACATCAAATCTAGGTATTGTTACTAAATTATCTCCGAATATGGTATATGTACTCATTTTGATTTTATTAATATAAATAATTATAATTAATACAATAAAATATATTAAGTTTAATTATATTATAGAGATTGCAAAATTTTGTACGTAGAAATTAATATAATTTAATAAATATTAATATAAAAACTAGAAAATGCAAGCCAGCTTTATAAAATGTAAATGTGATGAAGTTTTCGAAGAGAAAGACTTCTTAGGTCACTTTCCTAGTTGTCCATCATTTAAGAGAGATTTTAAAAACTTCGACCAAAAATTTGGAGAGATATTGAGAGAGTACTCAGACCCAAAAGAAAATTTATTGATAGTCAAAGTTCTTCTGAATCAATATAAAAATATGATTGAAAATAAAATAAAACAACTTAATATTTTTGTTCCAAATCCAAATCAGAACCAAAGCAATAATATCAGACAGCCAGGTCAAATGAACGGATATAATGGTAATTTTCAGAATAATAATCAAATGAATAATAACCAGATGAATAATAATATAGGAAATAATAATTCAAATAATTCTAATAATTATAATAATAATATTAATCAGCCAAATCCTAATCTAAATCAACCAAATCCAAACCAACAAAATAACTTTGAACAGAATAAGCCAAAATATGATGATATAAATAATATTAACAAATTCGACAATATTAACATTAACTCTAATAAAAAGATGGATATCGATGACTTCCTCGGAGGTGGAAAAAGTAACAATATAATTTTAACATAATTTATTAATAATTTAAAGAACCCAGTGAAAATATGGACGTTGAATGTTGCCAAGTATGCCGAAATCCCAACTTTAACTACTTAGAATGTTTTCACCAAATATGTTTAGATTGTTTATTTAACCTTGCAAATAAAGATTTTTCATGTATGAAGTGCCCTTCTTGCCAACAAGAAGTAACTAATGATTACAAAATGCAATTATTAGGCAAATCAAAATACGAAGAGTATGAAAGAAAAGCTATGGCTAAACTTTATGACCCTGATAGTGTTAAAAACTGCGTTAATCCTAAGTGCCAAGAAAGTTTCTTATTCGAACCAGGAAATGTTGATCCTAATGCAAAAGATGAGAAAGGACAGAAGCTTTCTACTAGCAGCGCAGAACATTATGCAAAAAATAGATGTAAATGTCCTAAATGTAATACTGAATTTTGTATAAAGTGTTCTGGAGCACCATATCATTTAGGTAAGTATAATAGTTAAAATTTATAGGCAAAAGTTGTGAAGAGCAAGCAAAGTTTGTTGTAGCCAAAAAGTGTAGATATTGTACAAATGTAATAAAAGTTCAAGGACCAGCCGAAGATATTTGTAATCAAGCTGAATGTAAGCAACTTTATGAAAATTCATGTAAGAAGAAGTTGCCATGTGGACATCAATGTTATGGATCAAAGTATGAAAAGAAATGTTTAGGATGTTTGAATTCTTCTTGTAAGAGTTATGTTAATAATTTCGACTTGGATGAAGATTCTTATTGTGCAATTTGTTATACAGAATCTCTTTCAGCTGGACCTTTAGTTCAATTAGCATGCAAACATATTTTCCACTATAAATGTGTACAAACCAAATTAAAAAACAGATGGTTAAGCCCTAAAATCAACTTTAATCATGATAACTGTGAAAGTTGCAAACAATGGATGAGCGCCCCAAACAACCCTGATATCCAAGACATGCTAGACAGAGATAAAGAATTATATGATACTATTCAAAAGAAATGTATAGAAAGAATGAAATTCGAGGGAATTGATAAAGATCCTAGACTAACCACAAAAGGAGACCCATACTTTGGTAAACCATTAGAATACGGTCTACACAAAATTGCTTATTATATGTGCTATAAATGTAAAAAGCCTTACTTCGCTGGATTACGAGATTGCCGAGGAGGCCCAGCGGATAACGACCAAAATGAAAATAATGCAAATAAAGACTATGATCCTACACATTTAATTTGCGGAGGTTGCGTCGATCTTAGCGGAGTAGCCGGAGAGACAAATTGCAAAAAACATGGAAAGGTATTAATAATCAAAGCTTTTTAAAATATATTAACTTTCTTAGGAATTTATTGTATATAAATGTAAATTTTGCTGTAGCGTTTCAAGTTGGTTTTGTTGGGGTAATTACACTTTTATATTAACTTAAATTAACTTTTCAATAGGAACAACACACTTTTGCGAAGATTGTCACACAAGACAATGTAAACATGACTATGTCTCTAAATATCCTAAAGATAAACTTCCAAAATGCCCAGGCAAAAACTTATGTAAGTTAAAAATAGACCATGGAGGAAATGGAGAAGAATTTGCATTAGGTTGTACATTTTGTCAGAATATGAGAGAAAATCAAAAAGATTTCTAAGCATTATTTCAGTTATTTCAGTTATTTCTTATTATGAGTTAGATAGTTAACTATTATTATATTATTTATTAATAATATAATAATTTTATAAATAAAATAAAATAAAATATATAATTAAAATTTAAAATTTGCTTATTAAATTAAATTTAAATATTGATTTTAGTTATTTATAGTTATATTATTGAAATAAAATATCAATTAATTGGTTAGTTATACTTGTATTAATTATTTGGGGATTGGGGATTGGGGATTGGGGATTGGGGATTGGGCAATCCCCAATCCCCAATCCCCAATCCCCAATACA
>Ga0100379_10005309_pt1 | contig 11116 bp, 12 predicted proteins | sample CryGeymeta201503_FD_80418 | JGI IMG/M metagenome (GOLD analysis project Ga0100379, IMG submission 80418) | Groundwater microbial communities from Crystal Geyser aquifers in Utah, USA - Crystal Geyser metaG 2015-03 | ecosystem: Environmental > Aquatic > Deep subsurface > Groundwater | place...
CAATCCCAGCTTTTAATAAGGTAAAATAGTAGTCACATGGAATTATTTATAACTTCATTTTTGTACCCTTTGTACGCGACTCTGTTTGGAGTAATTATTGGTAGTTTTTTAAATGTATTCCTGTATCGTTTTCACACAGGCAAATCAATAAATGGTTCTTCACACTGTCTATCCTGCAATGTAACTTTAAAATGGTATGAGTTAGTTCCACTTGTATCTTACGTAGTGCTGCATGGAAGATGTCGCACCTGTCAGTCAAATATCCCTCCTCGTTACTTTATGGTCGAGCTTTTAACCGGAATCGTATTTTGGTTGGCGGCTACTTCAGCCGCACCATATCTGCTCCAGGGGCTCATGGCTTTGTTTTTAACGGTTCTCATTTTGGTGTTGGTTTACGACCTAGCTCATACCATTATCCCCGACGAGTTTGTGCTGGCTCTTATTGTTTTGGCTTGCGTACGATTGGTTTTTGAGGTTTATACCGGATCATCTTTAATGGTTTTTGGTTGGGGACTGTTGGCAGGTCTTTCAGCGGCCGGTCCGTTTGTGTTTTTGTGGGTCATTTCTCAGGGTCGTTGGATTGGTTTAGGGGACGCAAAACTAGCCTTTCCACTGGGCATTTGGATAGGGATACAAGGAGTAGTATCTTTAGTGATGCTGGCTTTTTGGATAGGAGCACTGCTTAGTTTGCTTATTATTGCTATTCAATCTCTTTTAAAAAGGGGACAATTTGACTTACGAATAATGGGTCGAGCCCTTACAATGAAAAGTGAAATACCATTTGCACCGTTTCTGATTATGGCTTTTCTGGCGGTGTATATATTTGGAATTGATGCGTTTACCCTCATTACCTATGTTATTTAAAAAAAATCATAATCGGGGTTTTTCTCTCATTGAACTTTTGGTAACCTTGGCTATATCAATCGTGATTGTGTCAGCTGTTTTGTTTCGTTTTGACTCGTTTGACAGTGTGGTGGTTTTAAAATCCATTGCCTACGAGGTGGCTCTCACTGTTCGGGAAGCGCAGATTTTTGCAGTCAGTGCCGCCGGAGACTCAGCTGGCACCTTCGATACACCTTATGGTGTCTATGTGAGCGACATAAATCAGCAAGATTATATCTTATTCGAAGATAGTAACGGCAATTTAGATTTTGATGGTTCTGATACAGTTGTTGAGACTTACACTATCAATTCAAAGTATACGTTTGTAGATCTGTGTGTTAACTCTTCCTGTGGTTTAAATCAGCTAAGTCTAGTGTTCCAACGTCCTGAGTTTGATCCTCAAATAAAAGCCGGTGGTGCTCCTGTGAGTCCCACCTCGGCCACCATTAGGGTCGGTATTAAAGATGACCCCAGCACCACTTTTAGTGTGGTGGTAGGTCTGACGGGTCAAGTAACGGTAACTACACCATGATGATGTATAAAAAAAACAAGAATCTAGGTTTTTCACTTATCGAAATGCTAGTTTCGATTGCTCTTTTTGCCATTGTGGTGACTACCAGTGTCGGAACCCTTTTGGTGTTGGTTGACGCCAACGCTAAGAGTCAATCAATTCAAATTGCTATTAATAATCTTTCTTTTGCGGTAGATGTTATGACTAGACAATTGCGAACCGGGACTGATTTTTATTGTGATGTTAATCAAACCTCTATTATCTCTGGTTCTTCACTTAAATCTGGAATCAATAACTGCTCAAACGGGGGAGAGGCCATAGCTTTCACTGATACCCGAACTGGTCAAAGAATTAGTTTTTCGCTAGCTCACCCCAATGGCACAACTATTCAAAGACGAATTGACGGCATGAGTAGCAATGCCTGGCTTGATATGACCGGCAGCAACATCACCATCACTAATCTAGATTTTGTTGTGACTGGCACAGACCCAAGTGATGATGTTCAGCCAACCGTCACTATCTTTATTGAAGCAACGGTAGGGGACTCTACTGGTCTTGGTTCACAGTTCGAGATTCAAACCTCAGTCACTCAACGTAAACTTGATATATAGCATGAAAAGTAAAAATCAAAACCAAAAAGGATTCTCGCTAGTTGAAACACTCGTTGCTTTAACCATACTTTTAGTGAGTTTAGTGGCACCGATGACTATTGCTTCTAAGTCACTGCAAAATATTTTTTATGCACGTGAGCAATACACCGCTATTATGTTGGCTCAAGAGGGTCTAGAAGCCACTGTATATCTTCAACGCTCAGCGATGGTTGATGCTCTTCATAATGGCGGTAACGCTTGGACGTGGTATACCTTACTACCAAGTAATTGCCGTGGTGCCAATGGTTGCGGTCTGGATTTTTCTGGTAATGCTACCAATCCAGTCTCAGTAGCAGTGAATAATTGTGGTTCTGGCGGAACAGCTTGCTTACTAAATCTAGATACTGGTAGTTCCCGGGCTCGTTACCATCATGGCGGTTCGGGGACGCCGTCACCGTACTCGAGAATTATTCGGGTGACTGATGCGGGCAGCGGCAATTTCTCACAAGTAGTAGTCGAGTCAGAGGTGACTTGGTCGTCGGTTGTTTTCCCCTCCAACACTAACGAATCGATTATTGTCAGAACCAATCTTTTTGATGTAGCTACTACCACCATATGATGAAATTCAATAAAAAGGGAAGAGAAAATAATAAAGGCTTCGCTCTGTTGTTGTCGGTTTTAGTTAGTGTGATCGTATTGACTATTGGTTTGACCATATTGAATTCTGCCCTAAAGCAAGTTTCTCTTTCTGAGATAGCCCTTGAATCCGAACGTTCATTTCACGCTGCCTATGCTGGCGTGGAGTGTGCTCAATTTTGGAATGTGGCTGACACATGGGACGTAGGTACGGCTACAAAGTCTATTAGGTGTATGGAACAAAATGTCACCACCAATAATTCTCTCCCACTAACTTACAATGCAGATGAAGTTTGGACTATTCAGTTTGATTGGACTAACTCTGCTAGTTACCCTGGGTCAGGTGCTCCAGACGCCTATACCTACGATATGTGCACCGATATGACCATCTATAAGTATTTTGATGCTTCTTCCCCAACTACTATGTCAGTATTGCCAGCTGGTTTTACCAATCGCGTCTGTGCTATTGGCGTGGAGTGCACGGTGGTAGAGTCTCGCGGGTATAACCGTCCTTGTGGTAGTCTAACTGATATTAGAACCGTCGAACGAGAAGTAACGGTCCGGTTCTAGGGTAATATGACCAAAACAAAGACAGAAAAACAAGCGCGAATCAAGCAGCTGAGGAAAATTATCACTTACCACCAAAAGCGTTACTATGAAGAAGATGCCCCAGAGATTTCTGATGCGGCTTATGATTCTTTGCTTTTAGAATTAAAAGAACTTGAGGGAGCTACTGATGAGACTAAAGATTCACTTTTAAATCCGGTCGGAGCCAAACCGAGTGAAGCTTTTTCTAAAGTTAAACACAAGGTACGACAGTGGTCATATGATAACGTTTTTACTGAAGCCGAGTTACGAGATTGGGAGAAAAAAGTAGAGCGGTACCTGCGTGGTAACGATGTAAATTTTGCTAGTCTTACTTATGTGGTGGAGCATAAGATTGATGGATTGAAGCTAGTTTTGGAATATACAGGAGGCATTTTGGTACGCGCCGCCACTCGCGGCGACGGCGCTGTGGGTGAAGATGTTACGCACACGGCCCAGGAGATTACTGATATTCCCAATCAATTAAAGCGACCGGTAGACGCTATCATAGTCGGTGAAGTATGGTTGTCTTTTAAGGAATTTGAAAGAATTAATAAAGTGCGAAGTAAGACTGGTGAACCACTCTATGCCAATCCTCGTAATACGGCAGCTGGATCACTCCGGCAATTAGACGCGCAAATAACGAAAAAACGTAAGCTATCTTTTTTTGCTTATGATTTGGATTATTTTGACGGGCGGCAAGCGGAGCTTGCCGCCCCCACCACCCAAGAAGAGGAGTTAAAACTCCTCAAGCAACTTGGTTGTAACGTCAATCCACATAATAAAAAGTGTAAAAATATTGAAGAAATTATCACCTATTACCAGCAGTGGGTTCCTAAGCGGGGCGCTCTGGATTATGGTGTTGATGGCGTGGTCGTAAAAGTTAATGATATTGAGTTACAAAAAGCGGCCGGGCACACTGCTAAGTCACCGCGATATGGGATTGCTTTTAAGTTTCCCTCTGAAGAGGCTACGACGGTGGTGGAAGACATCCAACTGCAAGTTGGTCGTACTGGGGTAATAACGCCCGTGGCTCATTTGCGCCCTGTTTTAATTGCTGGCTCCACCGTGGCGCGGGCTACTTTGCATAATGAAGACGAAATCACACGGCTGGATATTCGAATTGGGGACACGGTTATTCTTAAAAAAGCCGGCGATGTTATTCCTAAAGTTCTAGAAGTAGTTAAGGATTTAAGACCTAAAAATACTAAGCCCTACTTTTTTCCTAAAAAAGTAGCGGGCTGTGGTGGTGATGGTTCGATTGAGAGAGTACCGGGCGAGGCTGCCTATCGCTGTGTTGATCGTTCGGGTGATACATTGAATCGTCGAAGACTGTATTATTTTGTTTCCAAACAAGCCCTCAATATGGATGGCATTGGTCCGCGGGTGATTGATCAATTGTTAGATGTCGGGCTAGTGTCTGAACCAGCTGATTTATTCACTTTAGAGGTTGGTGATTTCCTTACTCTAGAAGGTTTTAAAGAAAAGTCAGCTAAGAATGCTATTGAAGCAATACATAATGCTCGCTCTATACCCCTTTATCGATTTTTAATTGGTCTTTCAATTGATGGGGTTGGTGAAGAAACAGCTCGGTTATTAGCTGAACAATTTGGTGCTTTGGAGAAATTACTTAAAGCTTCAAAATCTGAGCTAGCCGCTATTCATGGTATTGGTGAGGTGATTGCTGGTGATTTTTATGACTGGGTTCGAGAAAAGCAAAATAAAAACATTATCGAGGATTTATTAAAGCATATTACGATTACAGAAGTGAAAGCAGCCAAAAAGAGCGCGGCGTTCAATGGTAAAACTTTAGTCTTTACCGGTACTTTACCAACTTTGAGTCGGGATGAGGCGAAGGCGCGCGCCCGCGCAGCGGGCGCGCGCATCGCCTCCAGTGTCTCTAAAAACACCGATTACGTAGTACTGGGTGAAGAAGCGGGTAGTAAAGCTGAAAAAGCTGCCGAATTGGGGGTTAAAACTCTAAGCGAGGAAGAGTTTATTCAACTGCTAAATTAGTTCTAGATTCCCAATGTCTAAAATGCTAGTATAGCCTGCATGACAAAAGAAGAAATTCTGCACCTGGGCCTACTATCTCGAATCGAACTCACTGATACTGAGGCTGAAACATTAAAAGATGATATTACCAACATCCTTTCTTATGTGGGTAAGGTTCAAGAAATTGCCGATCAAATTCCGCCTAAGGAGGTAGGAGTGGTTCATAATGTGTTCCGCGAAGACATATCAACTGATAAACCAGGTCAGTACACAGAGGCTATTTTGGCTGCCGCTCCCCAGCGTCACCAGAATTATATCGCCGTCAAAAAGATTTTAAGCACAGATGAATAGTGCGTGCCCCGTTAGGAAGAATAAACAATATGGATAACAAATCAAACAGTAGCAAAAATCACCGTGGAGGACTTTCTAACGGGGTGACTATCTCAGAATTACGAAAAAAATTTGTGACTGGTGAGTATACGCCACTGCAAGCCGTGAATGATGCCCTGGCGCTCATTAAGGAAAAAGATGGTGAGATCAACGCCTTTTTGGATGTTTACGAAGACGCTCTGGAAGCGGCCAAAGAGGCTACCGAACGCTACAAAAAAGACGGTGATAAAGCTCCGGCTCTTCTGGGGGTACCGATTGCTATCAAAAACAATATCCTTATTAAAGGCCGGAAGGCTACCGGTGGTTCAAAGATTTTGGAGAATTATACCGCCGTTTATGACGCTACTATTATTGAAAAATTACGCGAAGCTGGAGCCATATTTATAGGTTCTACTAACATGGATGAATTTGCTATGGGCTCTTCCACTGAGAATTCCGCTTTTGGTCCGACTAAAAATCCTTACGATCCTGCCCGAGTGCCAGGGGGTTCTTCCGGTGGTTCAGCGGCGGCAGTAGCCATGGGAGCAGTGTCCGCGGCTATCGGTACTGACACAGGCGGTTCTATTCGCCAGTCAGCCAGCTTTTGTGGTTTGGTGGAGTTTAAGACAACTTACGGTGCGGTCTCTCGCTACGGACGGATGGCCATGGGTTCAAGTTTAGACCAAGCTGGACCGCTAACCAACTGCGTGGCCGATGCACAATTACTTCACGAAGTGATGGCCGGAAAAGATAAAATGGACATGACCACCATTTCTGACGACACATATCCTGAAGTACCAATCAAAGATAAATATACAATTGGTGTACCACGTGGTTTTCTAAAATCTGGGGTTGATAAAGATGTAATGGAAAAATTTGAAAGTACCATTAAAGTCTTGGTTGCTGCTGGGCATAGTGTGGTTGATGTGGAGTTACCTTTGTTCGAACAGGGCTTAGCTGCTTACTACATTTCCATGCCAGCTGAAGTGTCTTCAAACTTGGCTCGCTATGATGGTGTTCGCTACGGCTTACACGTGGAAGGAAAAGATTTACTCGAGGATTACATGAAGACCCGGGCCGCGGGCTTTGGAGCTGAAGTAAAGAGACGAATTTTGCTTGGTACCTATGTGCTTTCGGCTGGCTATTTTGATGCCTATTATGGAAAAGCTGAACAAGTGCGAAATATGATGCGAGCCGAATTGGCGGGAGTATTTAAGAAAGTAGATTTGGTAATGACCCCAACTACTCCGGCTCCTGCTTTCAAAATCGGTGAATTATCTGATCCTCTCTCTGTCTATGCCCAAGATATCTTCACTGTGCCGGTAAACTTAACTGGTATTCCGGCTATATCAATTCCTATGGGAACTGTTGAACGGGAAGGGAAATCACTCCCTATCGGTGTACAATATATGGGACCACACGGTGGTGACGCACGACTGTTTGCCTTAGGCAAATTGGTCTACGACACCTCTTTGTCCTAATTATGCCACCAACTTTTTCTAACGCCACATCAGCCCCACAAGTATTAGGGGGGGCTAACGATGTCTTCGCGCCGCTCAGAGTTTTTTTATTCGAAGCTCCTGACGGAATGGTGGTCGTTTCGTTTCTTAATTCCTTTTGGAATATTTTTTCGTTGATAGCTTTTGTTTTCGCGGGGTTTTTTATCTTCGGCACTATTTATGCTATGCAGAGAACGAGTCAATTAGAAGCTGAAGAAGAGGCTTCAATAAGGGACGCAGAAAGACTGTTTTCACAAATAAATGAGGGTGGAAGTAATAATTCTCGTTGGCAGGATGTTACCACTCACATTCAATCAGCCAATCCTAATGATTGGCGTTTGGCTATTATCGAGGCCGATATTCTTCTCGAAGAGGCCTTGAGTGAAATCGGATTGGCTGGAAATACCATTGGTGAAAAACTAAAAAGCGCTTCTTCGAACCAACTGCGAAGTCTGGATGATGCTTGGAGAGCGCATCGAGTACGTAATGAGATTGCGCATGCTGGCGCAGACTTTGTACTAACACAAAGGATAGCTCAAGAAACTATCAATCAATACCAGCGAGTATTTGTGGAGTTGGGGAAGGTGTAATCATTAAAAAGCCGCGCCCTTTTAGGGCGCGGCTTTTTAATGTTGTTCGATTATTTTACAAGAATTTACCCCGCATGCTTGTATCGGGATAGCTCATTTCACCACTAACTCAAACAAGTAATGCAACCCCTCTTATAGTACGGTTAACCGTACTATAAGAGGGTTAATGCAAACACTAAAATAGTCCGCACATTTACACTGTAAATGAATATTGTAAAAGCCCAACAAAAAGTTGGGCTTTTACAATATTAGTTGCGGAGTCCGGACTCGAACCGGAGTCTGGAGGTTATGAGCCTCCCGAGGTACCACTCCTCTACTCCGCGATATTTAGTTAAAACAACAAAAATTGTTGTGAGCAAGAGTGTATCATTTGTTCGGTGATAGGTCTAGTATAAATAAAATCTCGCTACATTTGTGGCGAGTTTTGTGTTATAAAAAACACTATGCAATGCGTAATTTTAGCAGCTGGAAAGGGAACGCGATTACTTCCTCTCACAGAAAACAAACCAAAACCTTTAGTTGAGGTCGCTGGTAAACCACTTCTAGACCATATTGTCGAAGCTTTCCCTAGTGCGATTAAAGAACTTATTATTGTAACCGGATATAAAGGAGAGATGCTAAGAGATTACTGTGGAAGCGAGTTTCATGGCAGACCAGTAAAGTATGTTGAACAAACAGAAATTAACGGCCCCGCCAAAGCATTGTGGTTGTGCAAAGATTTAATTAAGGGAAGGTTTTTGTTTATGTTTGCTGACGACATTCATGGCGCAAAAGATTTGGCCAGGGCCGTTTCTTTTAGTCGTTCCATTTTAGCCACGACTAGCGACAACCCTGAGAGATTTGGTGTGATAGTACGTAATCCTGATGGAACTATCAGTGACATTGAAGAGAAGCCAGCGGCTCCGTCGTCTAATCTTGTTACTACAGGACCAATGGTTCTTGATGAAAATATTTTTAACTTTAATCCCGAGACGCCAATTAATGGAGAATATTTTATGCCCGAGATTATTATGCGTTATAAGGTGAAGTATCCTATGGCTGTAGTGGAGGAGCAATTATGGATTCCGATTGGTTATCCTGAAGACGTTATTAGGGCAGAGAAATATCTGACTATACATACGAAAAAAGAGGTTGAAGTCTAATTTTGAACAACTGTCATATGTTATTATTAATATATGGCTAAAATCAAGGAAAAGAAACAAGCTCTTAAACTTAGAAACAAGGAAATAGTATAAAAGAGATAGCTTTAAAGCTTGGGATTTCCAAAGGCTCTGCTAGTGTCTGGTGTAGAGAGATTAGTCTTTCGAGAGTACAAAAAGAAAAACTAAAAACAAAACAAATAAAAGCAGGTCATATTGGTAGATTACGAGGAGCAGAAGTTAACAGACAAAAAAAGCTTACATCAATTAAAAATTATAATAAAATTGGAAAAGACCAAATTGGTAATTTGAGTCAAAGAGATTTGTTTCTACTAGGACTTGGTCTATACTGGGGTGAAGGGGTTAAATCTAATACTGGTATTGCTACGTTAGTAAATTCTGATCCGGGTATAGTAGCAATGGGTAAAGAATGGTTTATGAGTTGTTTAGGTGTCAGTTTACAGGATTTTAGACCCTATATTTATGTTTCTATACAATACAAAAACAGTAGTGGCAAAATTACCAGTTTTTGGTCAAAAATTTTAAACATTCCCAAAGACCAATTTAAAGTAATTATAATTAAAAATACTTCCAAAAAAATTTATCATAACCATAAAGAATATTTTGGTGTCTTGCAACTTCGTGTTAGGAAAGGAACTGATTTAAAATATCGTATTTTAGGTTTGATAGAAGGTTGCAAGACGGGTAGAAAAAAATAAATTAATTTGTTATGCTTCTCCCACTTACATATTATGTATGCCGATGTAGCTCAGTTGGTTAGAGCGTTTCACTCATAAAGAAGAGGTCGCAGGTTCAATTCCTGCCATCGGCACAAAGAAACCCGCCCGGAGGCGGTTTTTGACTGTCGATAGAGAAGCAACGGGATTGCTTGCGAGAGGGAGAACCTGTGACTTAAAGTCTATATATTGTGTTTTATAAAGCAATGATAGAAAAAAATTCACTACGTTTATTTTGGCTTTTCATGCTTGTTTGTGCATTCTCAGCCGTGGTTATGATTTGGATGGGCAAAGAACCGGAAACCACCAGGTTTTTTCTGATAGTGCCAACCACCTTTATTCTAGGACTAGCTAGTGCTCTGGTGTGGTTGCCGCATGTCATATATCGATACATCGATGCGGTTGGGAAAAGATAAAAACAATTTTTTATACTTTATATCTAATTGAATTGTTACTGGCCAATTTCAATCCTTTTCACATCAACCCCTGCTTCAGTCATATTGCCTTGCACAAAAACTTTCTGGGTTTCGGAAAACATATTATCCCGGCAAGTCTCTTCGTCGCCGTCACTTAGTTTACAAACACTAGTTTCACTTAAGAAGAGAGGAGCCGTATATCCAAAAGTTCCGTCCTGCTCAAATACTAGATGCCAGTATTGATTATCTAGCGGTGGTTTTAGACTAGCTTTTAAAAGTTGACCCTCTTTGTTAAAACTAAACTCACCTTGATCCGGGGCTTCCTCACCGTTACTGCAGGTTATGTCGATTATTTCCCAAAGCCCATCGTGTCCAGTTAGTGTTACTACTGGAATAATAGTGGTTTGATTGTCTTTAGGTAAAATCATTATTTGCGCTTTATCAATAGTTTCAAACACTGATTTAGAGCGCAATTTTCCAGGAATGGTTGATTGGCATAAGACTGGGTCATTACCGTTTTCTCTAAAATCCGCTTCGGCGGCACTGAGTTTTTTAACCATCTCGATGCTTAGTATCATTGAATTAGCTAGATTTTCGGTATAAGGATCGGTGGTTGATGATTTTCTCGCTTCCAGCCAATCACCTAAAAAGTCCATAGTAACGTCGGTCGGGTCACCAGCAACACCCCGCACTTCTTCAGGGGTCGAGCTATCTTTTTTATTATTAAATAGTACAAGTCCAATTATTAATATCAGTAGAGCTACCGTAATAAGTATCACTAAAGGTTTTTTCAAGTTTGGGTTCAATTTAAGCATATGCTTCTATATTAACATTGTACGGTGGAATATAGTATGAAGACGGATGAGAGTGGTGAGTCTTTCCAAACTTAAATAAACTAGGAAATATGATGCTTTAACAATCTATAAAATCATGTATAATAGCCGTCACAAACTTTTCTTAGACCGTAAAAAGCGTGTATTTGAAAGGTTTATGAAAGAAAATAACTGCGGTGGTAGCTCAACTGGTTAGAGCACCCGCCTGTCACGCGGGAGGTTGCGGGTTCGAGTCCCGTCCGCCGCGCAGTTAACAAAACCGCGTCTCGCAAGAGCGCGGTTTTGTGTTACGAGCGGCGGAAAATTACGAAGTAATTTTAGGGACTCGAAAAGG
>Ga0100379_10005313_pt1 | contig 11111 bp, 14 predicted proteins | sample CryGeymeta201503_FD_80418 | JGI IMG/M metagenome (GOLD analysis project Ga0100379, IMG submission 80418) | Groundwater microbial communities from Crystal Geyser aquifers in Utah, USA - Crystal Geyser metaG 2015-03 | ecosystem: Environmental > Aquatic > Deep subsurface > Groundwater | place...
AAGGTGCGTAATTGTTATTCAAAAGAACCAAGGTACTGGTGGGCAGATTGTTTTTGACAAAGACGGCCAGTTTGCCGATCCACAGAGAGTTATTGGGGTTCTTAGTCAGCTCGCCGGTGTTGACTGGAAAACCGCGCTTAGTTTATTGCTGCCGCTTGAAATGCAGTTAAATTCATAGAAAAAGTAGAATAAAAGGCAGAGACTTCACCGTGCGTGATGTTTCTGCCTTTTTGTATTTCCCGTGCAAACAACCTATAATGCGTCTGTACGTTTACAACATCGTTTTTCGAATAGGTTTTGTTGATTGGTTAGAAAGTTCTATTTTTAAGATTTCGAATGTCATATTGCGAATTTCAAAAAAGGAGACGAACCATGGATAGTGAGACACAGATTTTCTTTCAGAATTTCAACTGGTTTCTTTTGGGTGAGCCAAATCAGATTCACTCTTGGGCTGAAAAGTTTAGAGAAGCGTCTGGTAAAACAAATAATCTCAGAAAGATTTTTGCGGCCTATGTAGTTGGTGATTTTCATACCGCGTGGTGCAGTGATGAGCCCGATCCCCACAACGATTTTGCCCAGCGGATTGAGATCACAAGAGCGGAATGGAATACATTCCTTGAACAGTTTGAGAAGGATTTGGCTTTGGTGTGGGGAAAGATATTGCAACATGATCCTTTAGACATTCCAGCTGAGTCAATGCATTTCCTACAAGTTGAAGCAAAACTTCGTGGGTGGAATCGGATTGTGGCGGACGTCTCCGAGATAATGGAACAGGTAACCATGTTTGGCAAGAAAGACCTTAGGAAGAAAGAATTCGAGAAACTGATTCGTTGCCTTGATGAACTTGCCGTTCGAGGTTTGTTTTATCTTGCGACAAAATTGCCAATTGCAAAATTGGTTCTGCTTCCATTGGCATTAAATCAATACCCTGCCAAAAACGATGATGAGCTACTAAAAGCATCCAAGGCAATGCATCTTTTTGGAGCAGTTGTTCGGAACGCTGTTGTTACAAGAAAAATCCTAGATATTACTCGCGATGGCATTGAGCCGTGTAGTTGGTTTTTGTATATGGTGGGGGTCGATGAGTTAGTTGACCAAACAAACCAGTGGAGTGTTCACTCGGTTGCCAAAGCCGCAGGGTTGATCGATAAAGGCAGCGGTTTGTATACGAATGGCTTTACAGACTCTCAGCTTATAGTTTTGTCGTTGTTCGATCCTGTTGCGCAACAGACACTTTTGTATCGCAGAAATCAATAAATTGAAAGTAAGTAGTCCAAAGGAATAAATATTGAGCCCTCGCATCTAAACGGTGCGGGGGCTTTTTTGTGTTATTTGTGATTTTGTCCTATAATACGGCAGAACATTAATAACCCGATGCTTTGGTTTTTATCAAGAATGATTAGTATAAAAGAAAAGGAATTGTGGAATGGATATGAAGATTGCAAGGTTTTTGCGCCAGTTTCGTTTGTATTTAGTCGGTGATCCTAGTCTTGTCGGAAACTGGGCTGCAATGTATTTTGCGAATCAGGTTCTTGGCTCTCAATCGAGTGTTGAAGAATATTGTGCCGCGTACGTTGCGGGCAAGTTTTCTGATGTTGTTTGTAAGAATGAACCTGCGGATTCAACAAAAGCGGCCGTTCCATTTTGGCGCAATGACTGGAATTTTTTCCTCAAGCGGATTGATATTGTTGCATTAGAAGTGTGGCAGGAAATCGGTCGCAGGAAAGTGCCAGAAGTTACAAACAGGTCGATGAGTTTGCTTGGTAAAATGCACCGTTTGTATAACTGGAGTGATGCCTGTAATAACATCGATCGGATTGTTCGAACATTTGATGATGAGCCGATGAGGGTTCCCACATTCCAGGAATACAACGAGTTGGTGGTGTACTTTGATCAACTTAAGGAACTCGGAACCGCATTTTATTGCACGGGAGTATCGTTTGATATGATCGTCGTTTACCGAATTCTTGTGAATGATCCGCGTGGCGAACAAAGGGCGGCAACGTTTTTGAAGGCCATTTATGACACAGTGGGGAGGCGGCGGATTTCGAATATTGCGGCTGAGCCTGTCGAGGCACGCGTTGACTTTCTTATCTGGTTTGCAATGACGGCATCCGCTTCAGGCATGGAAAATGGTTTGATCGAGAAAGTTGCATCGGCAATAGGGTTGATTTCCTCCACAAAACCATATCACTACATTGATGAAGTACGTGTAGAGGATTTGCTACGATTATCGCCGTTTTGTTCAATTGCAAACGTAACCTATCACAGGAGAATTGATGATGGCAAGTAAATATCATGAACTATGGGTAAAAAGGCTACAGGAAAAGGTTAACCCGATTGCTCTTCGGCGTATGTCTACGTCTGTGAAGGGTGTGGTTTGTAAAATCATATCCATGACATGGCGTAACGCCATTCGCTATGTTGAGTTGGTTGATTCTGCTGTTTGATTTGTAAATAATTTGTTTCCAGCAAAATTTTGTGAAAGGAATGATGTACATGAAAGGTAATGCACGGCATGGTTTTGTGCTGATGATGGGTATGCCAGGTATGCAGGCGGCGACTCAGTCCCATGTGATAGGTAAAAATACGGATGGGCAACTGACCTTGACAGTAAAACCCAAAGATTGGGAAACTCACCAAGTTGTTGTGACAGAGTTTGTTAAATCTGATGACATGCCAATCTTCTCGGTCACGGTAATGCCTGTAACGGGTGGGAGCCCCGCTAGAGGTTACGTGAATATTGCCGGTCTTCAGCGGATGTATCTGGTGGTCGAAACGTTGCTTGGTTATTCAGAAGAGATCGTTGCGAGCAAAAAGGCTATTTCGTTCACCTCGTAATTTGTTGTTCGTTTGTTTTAGTACACGAGCACCCCGGCCGAATTGGTCGGGGTGTTTTTTTGTGAAAAACCGAACATACAGTCGAGGGTTTGCTATAATCTGCCTGTACTTTGGTTATGGACCTTTCCAATATGTTTTTCGTTCATTGATGATAATCGCTGAGGAGGATGTCATGCAACAAAAACAGACAAGACGGCAGCAGATTGCCTGGTCGTGGAATACCAGATCGTTTGCCAAAGGAAAGTATTTTGATCAAATTCGAAAGGAGTTTTTTAAAAAGGGGTTTCTCCTTTTTGGGTCTGTTCAGCTCGACTCTCGTCGGTATTGTTACACATATCAAGCCAAGGCTGCACGTGTAACAACGTTTGTGTTCTACAAACCCGGACAGGCTTTTTTGTGTGCGATACATTTTTATGAGACGGTTATGCCATCTTCTGACGGCTACTTATGCTGGTGGGAGATGCAGGTGTTGTCGATGGTGAGTTACAACGTTACAACCGTTTCGCAGTTGCAGCAGAGTTTTTTGCCTTCTTGCCTTGAACCAATCGAAGGTTGGCCGGGAAGTCTGGTTCAAAAGTTTCGACAAAGCCCCAATGAAAAGGATAATCGAATATCGGTAGGTGAATTTAGTGTTCTTTGCCAGATGCTTTCCGATTGGGCGCTATTTGCAGAATCTGCACCTTTTGATTTTATCGACGTCCTTGCGTTTACGCCCATAGATTTTGCTGGCGTAGGGGATCTTTTTAGGGAGACGTTTTCGAGGGCGGGGTTTGTAAAAGAGCGGTTACTCACAAACCACCAGTAAGAATCGTTGTGTTGAGTGTTTATCCACCCCGGCCGAATTGGTCGGGGTGTTTTTTTATGCGTTTTGTTACAATGTGTAAGATGCGAAAACAGATTACCGACTTCTTTAAGAATTTCAAATTTCCTGGTATTTACGTAATCCTCCCTGGAGCGTTTGGTTCCGATAATCAATCCGAAAAAGCAAAGCCAAAACTCGAAGAAAAACCTATTAATATTCCCACAGAACCAGCTTTAGTTCTTGACACATCAGCCCTCATTGACGGCCGAATTGCCGACATTACCGCCAGTGGTTTTTTGTCCGGCACGTTTATTGTTCCCTCCTACGTTATCGATGAATTAAAACACGTGGCGGATTCAAAAGATTTGCTCAAACGACAACGGGGAAGACGCGGACTTGAAGTACTCAACACACTCAAAAAAAATCAATACGTTCAATTTAAGCTTATAAAATTTACCCAAAAAGATATGCCCGTTGATGATCGTCTCATCGATCTTGCTCACAGAATTCATGGAAAAGTTTTAACAACCGACTACAATTTAAACCGAGTTGCAAAAGTTACGGGCGTTTCAGTGCTTAATATTAATGAGCTTGCAAACGCGGTTAAAACAGTAATTCTTCCGGGTGAAACATTTTCACTCCATCTACTAAAAGAGGGGAAAGAGAAAAAACAAGCGGTTGGATATTTGGCTGATGGAACGATGGTGGTGGTTGAAGAAGCCAAAGATAAGGTAGGACAAGAACTAGAAGTAAAAGTTCAACGATTGCTCCAAACAGATGCGGGCAAGATGGTGTTTGCGAAGATAGTTGCATAACGGGGGAGATATAAGTGAAAAGTAATTCGTAATTAGTAACACGTAATTCGTAATTAGTAACACGTAATTCGTAACAGGTAATTCGAGATACTAAATATCAGAAATTCGATATAAGGGAAAAGGGGAGTGGGTATGGGTCGTAAAATGGACGTGTTACGTGTTGCTTTTCTATCTCATAGTTGACAGTTGTAATAGTTTATGCTATAAGTATATCCGTCAGGGTGAGTATGTGTCTCGGGGCAGTGGACATATACTTTCTATATTTATATGGCGCCCTGACACTAAAGTTGTCTCATTTCAAGTTATTGTTAGGGACAACTTAGTAAGCTACTCTATAGAGAAAAACTGACTAGTTAGTTTGTTTTGGATAGCTAGTATCAGGAAGAATACGTTACCAAATTTGTAATCACTTGCTTGACAGAATCCATTACAAAAGATACAGTATAAATATTCCATGAGTCAAAGTTCTTCGGGACCTTGGTTTATGCAAGTGTCTTGGTTACCTTCTCTTTTTAGTAAAGATTGTCGGTAAACAAAATTTTCATGAGTGAAGAAATAATTCAACAACCTCAAACAAGTGAGCCTTCTCCTGTGGTGGCAGCTTCATCCGATTTTGCGCCAGAGGCAGAAACAAAGCCAGTAACAGGCGTTTTGGATGTACTTCAAGATTTTGGATTCCTACGTACCGAAGGCTTAGTTCCTGGTCCTGAAGACGTCTATATCTCCATGAGCCAAGTTCGCCGTTTTGAGCTTCGTATTGGTGACGAAATCGCTGGTGTTGCACGTCCTCCGAAACAAGGCGAAAAATATTGGGGACTTTTGCGCGTTGATACGGTCAATGGACAAAAGCCCGAAGAAGCTACGCACAGGCCAATCTTTAAACGCCTTACTCCAATTTTCCCTGATGTATTCTTACCTCTTGAAACAACTCAAAAAATACTAACAACGCGGCTTGTTGATCTTGTTGCTCCTATCGGGCGAGGCCAACGTGCCATGATTGTTTCACCACCAAAAGCGGGAAAGACAACTTTTTTGCGTGAGGTTGCCTTTGGAATTGAGCAAAATCACCCCGACATAATTTTAATGGTTGTTCTTATTGGTGAACGACCCGAAGAGGTTACCGAAATGCGACGCAGTGTTAAAGGCGAAGTGTTTGCAAGTAATTTTGATGAAAAACCTGAAGATCAGGCAGCAGTTGCAACGCTTGCACTCGAAATGGCAAAAAGGCGCGTAGAGGCAGGTAAAGATGTAGTTATGCTGGTTGATTCTATTACGAGGCTTGCACGTGCGCATAACTTGGCAATTCCTCCAAGTGGACGAACACTTTCAGGTGGATTTGATCCTGCGGCGCTTTTCCCTCCAAAACACTTTTTTGGTGCGGCACGAAATATTGAAGAAGGCGGATCACTTACCATGATCGCAACCGCACTTGTTGATACCGGATCACGTATGGACGATCTTATTTACGAAGAGTTTAAAGGAACAGGTAACATGGAACTTCATCTTGATCGACGACTTGCAGAGCGCCGTGTCTGGCCCGCAATTGATATTGTCCGTTCGGGTACACGACGCGAAGAGTTGCTTTTGTCCAAAAAAGATTTGGCAAACATCTACAAATTACGAAAGATGATTAATACGTTGGGTGAAGGTTCAGATGTAAGCGAACTCTTGATCGATAGACTTGGTAAAACAAAGAATAACGCCGAATTTCTGCAAACGCTACACGAGGCTCAGTAAGACTTTTTGGGGTGTGTTTTCACCCCGCTGTATCAACCAAAGGAGGATTTCCCCCAAAACAGGAAATGTGAATAATAATTTCCTTTCGTAGCACGCAAAAGCACCTGTTTATTTCGTTTGACATATTTGCACCGATGGGTGAAAACACTTATAATTAGGAAATGTTGTCACCAGTCGTCAAACCTGCTGCTGATCCGCTTATATGGGGCAAATTTATTGCCTCAGTAAGAACAATTTCACTTTTCGTTAAAACTATTTGTACAAGAATAGCGTTTTATGCTGTTTCTACGGTACGAATGCTTTATATTGGGTTTCTAAAAGTGCACATGCGTTGGATTGTTCTAAAAAGGGCAGTGCTGCGACTTCTTATGTTTAAAGGCAGTATCTTTTATCAGACGCCTCGACTTGGACTACTTACGGTAGTTTCGACCGCTGTTTTTTCTTTTATCACTGTTCCGGCTATCTCACCGTTAAATGAGCACAGACTTGTCATGCAGGTTCTTGCAGCTCAGGACACGAATTCTACGAACAGTGTTGATGCAAGCGACGTGGTAATTGTTGATTTTTCAAATACGTATCGGTCGACTGAAACTGAAAAAAACAAAGCTCTTAATACTACGTCGCAAACGTACGTTGTAGTAGGTGGCGATACGATTTCATCTATTGCAGAGGAGTATTTAGTGAGTGCTGAGGCGCTTAAATATGCTAATAGCCTTACCTCTGATGTTATTAAGCCAGGCCAAGAGATTTCTATTCCTCCCGTTAATGGACTTGTTCATACGGTTAAAAGTGGCGATACTATTTCTACTATTGCATCGCTTTATAGCGTATCGGGACAGACCATTGTTGACTTTAACTTTTTAGAGGAACCGTATGTTATCCATGAGGGTAATACCCTTGTTATTCCTGATGCAAAGATTCCACAACCAAAACCGGTAGTGTATGCCGCGGTAGCAAAGGCGCAACCTGCAGGGTTAAGTCTTCAATTAATTGCTCCGCCTGCAAGTGGTACCGGTGGTTTTGGCATGCCAACGTCGGGTATGTTTACGCAATACTTTTGGTGGGGACATACCGCGGTTGATATTGCAGCACGTTGTGGAACTCCAATTGTGGCGACAGATAGTGGAACGATTACGTTTGCTGGTTGGTGGGCTGGTGGCGGTGGAAACTCAATCTTTATTGATCACGGGAATGGCTATGTAACAAAGTACGCTCACATGAGTGGATTTGAACGCACGGGTGGTGGCGTTAACCGTGGAGACATTATTGGATACATTGGTGAAACTGGTCGTGCATACGGGTGCCACATTCACTTTATTGTTGATTACTATGGTCAACCGATCGATCCGATGAGCGTGTTGTAATTTTTAGTTTTTTTCAAACAGCGAGTTTACCGTTACGTAGCATTTTGCAGGGTTGACAACAACTATAGGCTGTGTTATGCTTACTGAGCATTACAAATTGATCTTTAATAAACTCCTGGAAACACTCGTTTCCATACAAGAAAAAGGATGTGAATAATAAGACAAGTATTCATCACGGAAAAGGTTACAAGAACGGGGTTGCAATCGTAATGACAGTCCACCTCAAAGGAGGAGGGAACATGGTTTTTTGGCTCTTCCCCTTTGGCTCCTATCTTAAAGAGGAGTCGAGGGATCAGGATTTTTTCGCAGCGAGAAATCGTCCTCCAGACGATATTCTTGCGCTGACGGTGGAAGTTGAGGTTGAGGAAGTCATGTTAACGGGTCTCGTCAAAGCCGCCCAATATTTGGGGTATGACAACCCCGATATCTGGATTGCCGGGCGAGGAGGAGACATGGCACCCATCATTCTTGCGAATCTGGTGGTCGATTACCCGTCGGCGGTTAAGTTTTTTTCGACCGAGATGGGTATGTCGGTAGACCCTACGGGCGGCGACGCACTACTCATTGCGGCAATGGAGAAAAATGTTGCCCGGTGGGATAGCGCGCCTTTCCACCTTCCCAACATGCGCAAGGTTTTGTTTGCGCGGGTTCAACTCGAGGCTTATCGTCAGGGCCTTGGTTTTGTAAACACCAAGTCTGCGGTCGCTAAGGTTGCGGCCCAGATTTATGACCTGGGCGAACCCGCCGTCAAAGGGTTCCTGCTAGAAGGAATTAGTGATCCTGAAAGTGGAATCCTCATGCATGACATTTTTGGAGCTGTTTGGTCCACTCCTGTACCGACTTACAAATCTCGGTTTGGGAGTATCGTCGAGTTGCCAGAATTCGACAATCTGGTTCCATGGCGAACCTACCTCACGCCAGTGGAGATCCGTGGAGGCTTGGTGAGTATACACTGGGAAGAGGTGTATACGTACAGGACCATTACGGGGGTTGTCCAGCTTGACCCACAAGTGTGGGACAAGCTTGTTGAGGTAGACCTGCAGAAGATCGAAGGAGGTGCACAATGAGTGTGCATGATCTGGTCGTAACCGAAACCCGCTACAGTATGCGGGGTTTCGATATGGTATGGGAGTATGAAGTAACCCCCCCTCTTCCCGAGGATCGTTTTTCCTATCGGGTTCAACGGTGGGAGATGAACGATTCTAGTGGTGGTGATCTCCAGGGAATGAAGATTATTACCGCAGATCCGGATTGGGTCATCGAGGACGTAGTAGTTGAAGTACCGCTAGATACGGCGGTTTTGGCCTATCGAAAGGCCGAAAGTTCGCACGATCACTTGGCGGCGCTGAGAGGTGCAAAATTTTTGAAGCGCATCCAAGTGGCGTGCTCTGCACGCGTTCTTCGGTACGGGGGGTACGCCTCCTCCTATAGAGGCTCTCTTAATGTACAGCCAGCAACGAGCCTTCCGCTTGAGGTTTTAAGTTGGAAGGTTGGTGAGTGCCAGTCGGGAGAGTTGCCTTTTACGGGGCATACTTTCAGGCATAGTACAGATCAATGGGCGGTAGTACCGGTGCCTTCGATTTATGAAGTTGCCCGGACGGAGAGATGGGAGTATCCGACGGAACCGGCGGTTTCTCCGATGCCATTTCCGCGGTTTTATTTCAGGGAATGGTTAAAAGACCGCACCCTGGAAGAAACTGATGTAATGGGGGCGTATCAAGTGCAAATACGTGTCCCTTACGAGTTTAAAATGGCAGAATATGATTCTGCCGTGGTGGCTATCCAAGCACGTTACTGTGCTTGGCTTGAAAGTAAGGGAGTTTTGCTCACGGACATTGAAGATGTGAGAAAGTATTTTTTGGCTGAGGCCCTGCCAGCTGCCTCAGAGGCACTGAGGGAGCGTGCAAAAAAAGAATTGGAAGAGGCCGGTCACCCGGAGCTTTTCCAGTGAAACCGTCCATGTGACGGGGGCCGTTCGATAGTGTAGGGGTTGGGTTGGCAATGGTGCCGACTCAACCCCTTTTTTGTTTGAATTCAACTAAACATTTGATGTTTAGTTTTGCTTTGTAGCAGTTAAAACGCACATTTTCACTACAGGCAATTGATCTATTGTGCAGATGCTTATAAGCATCACGGTTTAGAGTTTAGTGGTAAAATATCATTATCGAGATATAGTTACCTCAAAACGAAAATGTCAAGGTCTACTGACCTAGTGGTAACTTGCAAAGCTAGTCATATAGGGACAAACTGACCTATGGTACTGTCAGTTTGTTTTGGGCTAGCTATAGAATGACTACCGAGGAGTTTTTACAGATTCGCAATAGTCTTCTAAAGTTAGTATAATGAGCCTATGTTGAAAAACTCTCCTAAATGTCCAATTTTCATTACCCGTGACTTTTCTTCGAGAAGGTAAATACTTTATTGCTTACACACCTGTTCTCGATATCTCAACATCTGCCGATACCTTTGAGAAAGCTAAGTCGCGATTTGAGGAACAGGTAAATATTTATATTGAAGAGCTTATTGAGATGAATACGTTGGAAGAAGTATTATTGGATCAAGGCTGGCAATTGGTCGAACATACGTGGCAAGCACCCGTTGTGGTATCCTCACATAACGAAACTATTGAGATTCCTCTCCACGTATTAGAAAATGCCACGCGTAATCCCAATTTCCAGAAAAATCCCGGTTTTTATCTAACGAAATAATTTACGTACTCTTGGTTTATCTATTGACGAATATCTGAAAATATTAGATCAGGTTTAGAATCCATCATGTTTAACTCCTCCTCCGATAAATCCCCGACCGTAAGGTCGTATGGGATGGAGGAGCCCCTAGATCTTTTTGGTTGAGATCAGTTACAATTTGGGAAGAAGATGCAGCTAATCAGACTAGCCCATTGTGTTTACCACTGTGAATATCACGTGGTGTTAGTCACAAAATATCGACGAGAGATATTTACCGAGGGGATTTTTGCGTACATGAGAGAGCGGATGGTGGAAGTGACAGAGTACTATCCGCAGATAAAGTTGAAGGAAGTAAATCATGATAAAGATCATATTCACATGTTAGTGTCAATTCCGCCAACGATGGGGGTGGGAAAAGTAATAGGGATAATAAAGGCCAATACGGCACGACAGATCAAGCAAAAATTCCCGTTCGTAAAGAAGGTATATTGGGGGACGGATTCGGTGTGGTCGGAGGGATATTTTGTGACGACGGTTGGAGCAAATGAAAAGCAAATAAGAAAATACATAGAGGAGCAAGGTAAAAAAGATTTAGGGCAAACTTTGTTTGAAACAGATTAATACCCCGACCGTAAGGTCGTGGGAAGTTTATGTTCAAAAAACAATCTTTTTAGGGCTGGGATGCATCATATAAATGTTTATGGGATAGTCAAGCCCAGGTAAGCGCTAGGGTTTTTGTTTTCAGTTGAGGGACCGTTCATATAAGCGGTTGGTAAAAACGGCATTTTGCTATACTACATAAGGGGAAAATGGGTATTTAAGTCACTGCCAGTGAGTTAAGATGTTTTTGTGGATAAAGGAGGTG
>Ga0100379_10005327_pt1 | contig 11099 bp, 10 predicted proteins | sample CryGeymeta201503_FD_80418 | JGI IMG/M metagenome (GOLD analysis project Ga0100379, IMG submission 80418) | Groundwater microbial communities from Crystal Geyser aquifers in Utah, USA - Crystal Geyser metaG 2015-03 | ecosystem: Environmental > Aquatic > Deep subsurface > Groundwater | place...
AAATATATTAAATTCTAAAATATAATTAAATAAATAATAAGATTGTAATTAGAATAGAATATAATATAATAAGATAAGAAAAATAATATATATAACTTTAACACTAAAATTATTAATTATATATTATTACTTAAAACATGTTAGAAGAAACTGAAGTCAATACAAAAGAAGAAGAAACAAATAATGATGCAAAAGTTGAAGAACAATCACTAATTAAAAAGGAAGAAAAAGAAGAAGAAACAACAAAAGAAGAAGATGTAACAGAAAAAGAAGATAAAGTAATTAATTTAGAAGAGGTTGTTCCAAACTTTTTAGACAAATTAAGATGGGACGAAGACCACGAAGGAAAATTTACCCTTGTACAACGTGAAGGGTTTTCAAACACTTCTAATTTTAAAGAAAATGAAAATAAAACGGCTTTTACAATTGAAGTAGGCGAATTTGATAGAGCTACCTATTCAAAATATAAAATTGAAGTTGGAGATATAGTAATGTCAAAAGAATTAGGATTGGCAGAAGTTGTTTCGATTGAGGATCAAAAAGTAATAATTAAGGAAGTTGTGATTGAAGACAAGAAGCCTGAAGATGCAGAAAAGAAGCCTGAAGATGAAGAAAAGAAGCCTGAAGAAGAAGAAAAGAAGCCTGAAGATGAAGAAAAGAAGCCTGAAGATGCAGATAAGAAGTCTGAAGATGCAGAAAAGAAGTCTGAAGATGAAGAAAAGAAGTCTGAAGATGCAGAAAAGGTAGAGGAAAAGACAGAAGTTGAGGAAGATGTAAAAGAAGGTGTATTAGAGAAGGTAGAAGAAGGAACATTAGAAAATGTAGTGGAAAAGGTTGAGGAAAAGGTAGAGGAAGTTGTAGAAAAAGTAGAGGAAGTTAATAAAGATGATGATTTAAAAGTTGAAGAACTTCTTGAGAAAGAAGTAAATGAAGATGATAAAATTGAAAATGAAAACATAATAGATGATCATGATATAAAACCGGAAGAAGTAAAACCGGAGGAATTAAAACCTGAAGAAAAGAAAGTTGAAGAATTAAAGCCTGAAGAAAAAACAGAAGAAACTAAAACAGAAGAAAAAACAGAAGAAAAAACAGAAGAAAAAGATACTGAAGAAAAGCCTGAAGAATCTAAAACAGAAGAGAAACTTGAAGAAGTCAAAAATGAAAAAGAAATTACATCAAGTATATCCGAATTAAAAAAATATATGAACATAAACTTAAGAATAATATCAAAGGATAATCAATATTATATAAAAGATTTTGAAATATTCTTACTATCAACTTTATTAGAAGTTAAAGATAGAATTTGCGAATATTTCGATTTATTAAAATCAAATACTGATATATTTTTTAATGATAAGAAATTTTCTGATACAGAACTTGATGTAATAGTAAAAGAAAAACTAAAAGAAAATGATGAATTATTAATATTTGTTAAACCTTTCATCGAATTCACAACAATGAAACGCTCAGAAACTAAAGAAAGTTCACTATCTGAAACTCACCATGTAACTGTATTTACTGTTGATTATCCTATTTTAATAAATGGAATTGGCTTTCATAGACATTACGAAAATAAAGATGCTAAATATGATTTAGAGATATATAAACATAATGCAGATACAAATAATCTAGACTTTTTCTACTCAAAATATGATATAAAAATTGATTATCAAGATGTAGACGCAGTTACATCTGTGAAACTAATCTCAATTGATGAAGTAAAAATTGAAGCCCATGAAAAATATTATATTCATATTTATTATACTATACCTCATATGTCTACGTATTACTTTAGTGCTGGTGAAGAGGAAAAGGAACATTCTGGAGTGACTTTTAAATTTTATGACGAGAGTAAAAGTGGAGAAAGATGTTCACATACAAATGGTCATTGCCCTTGGATTTCGTTTAAGCCTGTTACATTAGTGTAGTTGCTAAATAAATATTATTTAATTTAAATTTAATTATTTAATAATAGAAAATATAATTAATTTATGTTCTATTAATCATAAGTAATTAATACTTTAAATTACAATTAGTAATATAAGTTTTGATATATTTTCTATATCATATTAATTATTAATCAGTATAATTTTAATTATTCTAATTCAACAAAATACTTCTTAATTATTCATTCATTTTCATAACTATTTCTTTTTCTTATTTGTCATTCCAGGAATACCAGGGTTTGACTTTTTCATTTTTTCCTCCATTCTTGATTGAAATGTTTCAGTCTCTTTCTTAGGGTTTTTTTTTAAATCATCAAGATATTTAATTAATCCTTCACTTTTATCAATTTTATATTCTGAATACTCTAGAATACTATTTATCCAATTAACATCATAGACTTCAGTATCAAAGTTTTCTTTTTCAACAACAGTTCCGTTAAATGTAAATATCTTTAAGTTAATATAAGTTAATAAGTTTAGTTTATTTAGTAAGAACTAATAAATTACTTTATATTCATTATCAACCCTTAATCTAGGTGATAATACTGCAACAACTAAGTATTTACTATCTGAAGACCAGTTAATATTTACACCGCAATGAAATTTAGTTTTCCCAATCATACTGTTATTGCTATAAGTATCAACTAAATTAAAGAATTCCATTTCCCCACCAAGATTTCCAAAGCCTGCTAGGCATAATACTCTTGAATCTGGAGAGATCCTTATAGTATTTGTTTTAGAAACACTTATTTCTTTTATAAAATTGCCTTTTGTGTCAAATCTTTCTGTCTTAGCAGGTTGATGTCCGCTATTCACGATAAATGTCTCTCCGTTTGGAACCCAATCAAAATCATTAATTGGGCCTTCGGTTAAGGCGAGTTTAGTAAAATTACCACTAATTAACTAATTGTTTTAAGATAAATAATAAGTTAAATATAAAAAGTTAAATATAGTAATATGTAATTTAATTACATCAACAAAGTAAAGCGAACTTTGACCATAATAACTAGTTTTCGCAGTGTCATCTGAGATACTATTGACTAATACACATTTCTTTGTTGGTGATACTTTTATCTTTAATCTATCACATACAGAAATATTCTTTTCAACAATAGGCTTTTTTAAATCTGAAAGTTTGTAGATGGACAATAAACTCTTTTTCCCTTTATTCTTGGGATTTGGATCAACCTTTAATGTTAATGTTTTATAAGTAAATAATACTAATTAAAATAAAATAGTAATATTAAATAATAGAATAGTTTAGATAATTGCTTACAATAACTCTTCCACATATTATTGCTGTTTCATTTAAATTAATTGATTCATCTTGAACTTCAGAAAGTTCGTAATTAACTACATCAGTTACTTCTCCTATATTTGTTAGTGTGTTGTTTTCAATTTTAAATATTTCAACTGTGGTATTAGAGAATTTGAAAATAAATTCACCATTTAATGAAAATTTAATTTGAGGCCAGAGTGATGAAGGATGTATTGTCGATCTAAAGCTAAATTTCTATAATAATAAATAATTTATATATTTCTTTATATTATTACAACGTTAAATGTAGCTGTATCTATTATTTTTAAATTCTCATTCTCAGTATTAGGTTTTAAAATTACAACTATATATTGATTACAAGGTGAAAAATCAATAGACGAAACTTTTTCCAAATCAAGTGTTTTAACAAACTTTAATGTTTTATGTTCGTATATTGATACTAATCCATCTACTATTACCTAAATAATTTAAAAACTTACTGCTAAGAAATTTTTTGAAGATATAACATTTGAAGCTTTTGGAACATCAATTAATTTTTCACTTTTATTTTTGAAAGGGTTTACGCAATAAAGACCAGCTTTATATAAAATATATAATTGATAATTATTATTTTCATTAGTTGTTGTGGCTAAAGGCTCCATATTTGATAATATTAAATAGTAAATAGTAAATAAATAGTAAATAGTAAATAAAGAGTATATACAATAAATTAAAATATTTATATGAAATAATTAAAACAAGTAAAATATTAAAAAGACTTATATTCAAAATACATATATTATTTCTGTTTTATTTCTATTTTATTCTTTCCATTGTTTAAAGATATTATTTTTAATTTTTACAACAAAAGCTCCAATCGAAGATCCATCTAGTGTTTTAGAAAGTTTGACGGCTAATACAGCTGATTGTAAAGCATAAATAAAGTCTGTTGCAGTTTTATAAAAATTATCTTCATTTGTGTGTGAATTAGTATTGCATAAAAATCTAATATGCTGAATAAATCTTTTGAAACAATTTTGTGAGCATCTAATAAAGCCTTGATCAGATAATTTGCAAATTGCATTACAACCTGAACAATGCCATTGTACAGCAGGTTGTGTTTCTATACACGTTGGGCATTTTACAAATAAATCAATTTCTATATCCTCTGTTTTATGCAATGGTTTATTCATATTTTATTTTCACTATTTTATTTTATATTAAAAGAAGAACTTAGTTTATATATCATACTTTCTTTATCTATTATTATAATAATCAATTTTTATTATCTATTAACTTAAATTACCAATTTGTTAATAAATTGACTATAAAACAAAATTAAACTAAGTTAAGTTAATCTAAATATTAATGGATAAAAATCAAGATTACTATCTGAGGAATCACATTCAAAGTAATAGTTCATACCAGGAACCAATTCAAGAACAAATATATCAATTTCAAGAGTTACAATTAAACAAAGAAATGGAAGTTCAAAAAATAAAAATGCTTGTAATGATGGAAAACATAAATGATAATACTACTAAATCCTTCAATGAAACAAAAGAAATTCTCCAAAACTTTAATAATAATCAAACATTATGTGGAAATGCAATGAATAAATTAAGCTCTATCATTAACTTAGCTAGTAATTTTTTCCAACTAACTGAAAGAGAGATTTATCAAAATTCAAGTAAGGAACAAGCTATTATTTTATCCAATATTTATATTTGTAAATTGGAAGAGATATTAAAAAACAATATTAAATTTTTGGAAGACATAGGTAAAATTAAAAAACTTAAAACATATTCTTCCTACTATACAAATGTTCTATCTAGACAATTTCCAAATCAACTTCTTAATCAGGTAGAGACAAATGGAATTAATAGTACTGAAGGAAACAAAATTCAGTTACAAAATTTGATGAATAATTTTGTAGAAGCAACGTGCATCACTGAAAAAATGATGAAGAAAATAGAAAAAGATCCGATTGCAAATAAAAACATTAAGTATAATGATGAGTTAATAAAACACAACATTAAGAAAACTTCTAAGTAAGTTTAATTGTAATTATTATTAAGATTTATTCCAACTCGAACAAATAACCTAGGTAGAAAATGAGAAAAAGAGAAAAAGAATAAATACTAATATATGTCTTGTTATCAATAGAAATTATTATTAAAAATTGATAATATTTATTATATTTTAATAACTTTATTATTAACTATGATTACATTAATTTATTACCATGTAATACCTGGTAATAAAACTAATATAACTTATTAAATCTTGAAGTATGAAGATAGCAGATAAATAAGCTTTCTTTATATTTAAATTAAATATATTTGTATATAATTAAATGAAACCAAATGAAAAAAGCAAATAATGTTGTTAAGTAATAAACTTATTAAGCAAATTGAATAAGTATAGTTAGTTATTTATTGTATAATGAGAAATAATTATAACATATAAAAATAAGTATATTAGAATTAATAGAATTATTTTCTCAATTATTTTGATTTTCTATATTATCAATTTTTCTTTATCATTTAATCACTTTATTTTTATCAATTTATAGTGAAACGTAGTATAAATTAGATAAAGAATAATAATTTTAAGTAAGTAAAAAATGGGACAAAATAATGAAAAGTTAATAAATAATTTTCAGACTCAAAATAATGAGTCGATGCAGTTAATTCAGATTCGAATGAATAAAAAAATAGGAGTTTTAATTACAAAAATGTTAGTAAAAATGGAAAACACAAATATTAAAACACTTATGTCTTTTAAAGAAACAAATGATATACTTCAAGATTCTAATAGTAATCGAACAATATGTGGAAATGCAATGAATAAATTAGGTACAATGGTTTACTTAGCAAATCATTTTTTCAAATTGACAGAAAGAGAAATACGTGCTCTTAAGTACAACTTGACTATTGATGAATTTAATGCATTAAAAAACTATTATTTGAAAAAGTTAGATGAGATTAGACAAAATAATTTAAAGCAATTTAAAGAAAAAAATTTAAATCAAAATATTGATTTATATGCTGAATATTATAAAGAAGTACTTTATAGAAGATTTCCTGAACAGCCTATAGAACAAGTAGAAACATATGGAATTGTAGATGCCGAAGAAAATAAGGCTCAGATGCAAGAATTTGTAAATAATTTTATTGAACAATCACATGTTACTGAAGAAATGATGAAAAAGATTGAAGAAGACCCAATTGTTAATCAAAATATTCAACATGATAATGAAGTAAACTTGCATAGACAAAATAGACAAAATAATCAGTAAAATTTTATTTAATTTTTTTAGATCATCTTTAACAGCAATATTTAGGTTACAAAAGAACAATGAATCGATTAACTTTAAGGATACACTTCTTTAATTTTCGAGATTTAATACTTGTAAATATATGAGTTATAGATTACTCTTATTAATATAAATTTATTACTTGTGATAACTTTGATGCATTTTTTTCTTTTCATTTATACTATTATATTTATTCATTATAATTATTAATATAGTTAAATAATATAGTTAATTATTTGTTAACTGTAGTATTATTACTATTACTAATACTTTTTATTTTTACTTTTACTTTAATTTATAATTTAAATTAATTTTAATGGCTGAGGAAAACGCAAATGTAAATAACAACGAAAATGAGAACCAAAATAATAATGATAAAATAGCATTACTAAACTTAGAATTACAACTAGCAAATAATAAAACAGTCTCTATAGTAATATATGAAGGCGACGACTTAGAAGAATCAGTAGAATTATTTTGTTTAGAACATAATTTAAATGAAAAGATAAAGAATATTATAATGAAGCAACTTATAGACAAAGTTAATGAAAATATCAATCAAAGTAATTTAACTTTATTACAATTATATTTATATGTTTAAATTATGTTTATATTATTTCTATATATTATGAATTAACTTTAATTAGTTGAGCAAATTCAAAATGAATCCCAATCAGACATTCAACCAGGCATACAAAGAGAAATAGTAGTTAATGAACAGCAAGAAAGTTCTAAATTTCAAAGTGAAGGTGAAGGTGAAAATAAGGAAATAGTAAATGAAAGTAATGAAAATGTCGAAAGTAATGAAAACGTTGAAAGTAACGAAAATATGGAAAGTTCTGAAAATCAAATAAATCAAATGAATAAAATTAAACAATCGAATCAAATTAATCAAATTCCTCAATCTAGAAATAATAGAAACGATCAAAGTAAATTAATAAATACATTAAATATTTATTAATTTCTAATAACAAATAGAAAATTTAATAGACAAATCCAATACTAATAATTCAAAATATACTGGAAACACACGTAATGACAAATTTAGAAATTTATCACCTCACGAAAGTTATTGTATAGGAAGATACAACGAATTCTTCGAAAAAAAGGCCAAAAAAGAAGCTCACATTGAAAAGGTAATAAGAAAACGAGCCAAAAATGAAATGAAAGGTGTAACCTTTAAGCCTGAGATAAACTCACACTCTGTTGATATATTTAATAAATCAAGTAATAGTATAAACCGAGTCGAAGAAAGGTTAAACAACTACAAAAGTGAAAAGGATGAAAAACTAATAAAGGAACGAACTAAGAAAATAATCCTTCAACACGAACAATTTAAATATCATCCTGAGATTGGCGAAAAGTCGAAGATACTAGCATCAATTGTAAATAAAAACAGAAAAGACTTTATAAATAAAGTAAACTCAAGGAAAGAAAAAGAAGATTACTTAAGTAATAGTAATATAATCAACTCAGAACTGTTAGACAGAGATTATACTTTAAATTATGAAGAAGCTAAACAGAATAATAGTAATAGTAATAGTAATAACAACAACAATCAAATTAATGCAAAAACAAACACTAATAACAATAACATTTTGAACAATAAAGATATTAAATCATCAGTTGTTTCAGAATCATTCTCAAATATGGCAACCAAACTTGAGAGGTCAAATAGATCAAAGACACCTGATCTTAATTCAAACAATACTAATAATAACATAAATAATATAGCAAATTTAGGTACTAATAATGTAAATGTATATTCTAACAAGAGTAAGATAGCTAAGAAAACTGAAGGAATAGCTAGCAATAACAATGAATTAAATAGTTTACATAGTAATAAATCAAAATCAAGTAGAAATCTAAATACACGCTCTAAGTCACCCTTAAATAATTCGAGTAATAATGTTAATGCTAATAATAAGATTATATATGTCCGCAAAATGCAAAGCAGTTTTAAAAAACGTTCAGACGACATTAATGTCCTTAATCAAAATTCTAAAATCTCTGCCGCAACAATTCATAATTTCCTTTATGAGGACAGTAAAATTCAACCTCTCAAACGAAAGCAAAATGAGCAATATTGGGATAAACAAATTTACCCCTTTACACCACATATCCCTCAGAGTGTTAGAGACCTTAGTCCAAGAATTGAAACTACAAATCAACTTATACATAGATTACATACCTCAAAAAATGTTAGTAATGAATTATTAGTTGGTGTTAAAAAGAAAGAAATAAGAGAAAATTCAGTTGATAGAGTAACTGGTCAAGAGTTATATAAGCCTAAAATATGCAGGGGCCCTCTTAACCCAAATAAAAGACTTGAAGACTTTGAAATGGATAAATTTTATGGTCAAAAGTTATTAGAAGATAATAACAAACTTCACGAAGAAGAAATGCTAAATACATTAGAAAAGAAAAAACATTTCTTAGAAATTTCAATGAAGTCAGTCCTTAAAATGAAAATTGAAAAATATAAAGAAATATTTTATATGTTAGATAGTGATCAAGACGGATTAATTTCTAGTAGACAAATCAAGCTCTCTAATTTAAATTCTGATATTTTAGAAACATTAGCACCTCTATTTGAGGATTTACAAAAAAATGGCAAGAATATGGACTTAAAGCAGTTTTGTTTAAATGCTGATAAATATTTGTCACCTAAGATATTTTCTAATTAGAAGATTGAGAAAATAGGATAAGTAGAGAAGTTATTCATTTATTATTATTTAAAGTTTTAGAAATTTGTTAATGTAATTAATTATAAATAAGTTTTAATTATGAAAACTACTTATTAATAAATTTAAATTTAAAATTATTTAATTTATAATTATACAAATTTATTATACTATATACTATAATTAAAGCCAATGGTTCCATTAATTAAATTAATAATTTTAAATTTAATACTATTTAAGGTCAACATAGATATAAATAATAATAAAATTTAATGTCATCACAAAACGTAAACCTAGCATTAGACGATATTATCAAGCAACGAAAAAGTAAAAGTAAGCTAAGAGTTGTAAAGAACTCCGGAGACCGAAACAATTACCGCCGAAATAACTCTAATTTCAATTCAGGGGGCTACAATGTTAACCGACAACCTAACCGAAGATTTAATGACCGAGGAAGTGGCAGAGGCCGAAATAACGACTTTTCATTTGCTGACAGACGTCGAGGTGGTCGTGGAGGAAGATTAGGAAGAGGAGGAAGAGGAGGATTCAGAGATAGAAAGTTTTCTATGGATAGAGACGATAGAGTAGATAATAGAGGAGACAGAGGAGGAGACAGAAGAGGATCCAGAGGAGGCCGATTTGGCAATAGAATGGAAAACAACTTAAAGGTTCGTTGATTACTTTCAATTATATTTATTTTCATTACATTTACTACTTTCTACAATAAAAACAATACGCAAACTTACTTACTTAATAAAAAAAATGATGCTTTATCTTTCCTTTACAACAGGATCAGCATAAAGGCTTTTTATTGGCGCTTAAAGTTTTTTAAAACCAAAGCCGAAGCCAAAACGGTAAAATTGATTATATCAATAAAAGTAATGTTAAGTAGTCCCAAGCGTACGTTAATTGTTTAAATAAAACCGTTTAATATATCAAAGTTAATATAACAAGTTTCCTTCCTTCTTAGGATTTTTTAGGTTTGCTTTTTAGGTTTAGGTTTTTTAGTAATGGATCTCTTTCAATTTATTACAATTATAATAACTATACAACAAAACATTAATAATAAATTTTTTAGAGACGAGGTGGTAGAGTCAACAGAATAGTTCTTGGACGAAGAAACAACGTTTCTAACACTGGTAATAGCAGACTTTTAGTTTCATCATTACATAAAGATATAACAAATTCTGAATTAAAAGTATAAACTATATATTAATAACCTTTCAAAGCAATTATTTTCTGGAGTCGGCAAGTTAAAGAGATGTGGAATTCACTGGGATAATCTAGGAAACTCAAAAGGGACAGCAGATGTTGAATTTGAAAAGCCAGAAGACGCTAAAAAAGCAATTGAAGAATACAATAGTATGAGTTTTTATTAAGTTTTTAGATGCAGAAATTGAAGGAGCACCCTTCAAAGTTGAGTACAGAAAGCTCGGGGGAGCTGCCAGAGATAATGGGTCACAGAGAGAACCTAGAAGATTAAGAATCTCTAAAAGAAGATCTTAGAGAAAAGTCTTTAGAGGCATTATAGAAATTAAGTAGTATAAACATTTAAACAATATTCTTATTCATATTATTAATTAATTATAATTAAATAAAAATATAATAATTCATTTTGCTATTTAGTTATATGAATATTTAGTTATTTGTTAGTTATTTTTAAGTTATTTGTAAGTTATATATTAGAATATATTAGAAATAAATTTATTACAATATATTAAATGTCTTCTTATTTTAATGAAGATGAAGAAACTGTCATTAATATTTCGATTTTATGAAAATAACAAATTTTTATTACTTTTTAGTAGTTAAAAGTCAACCACACAGGTTGTATAGATGGCTATTTGTATTGTTTTTGTTTTTAATATATTCAATTAGATTATACATAA